>Ga0185307_1001257_pt1 | contig 14291 bp, 15 predicted proteins | sample LHCtaG_FD_128010 | JGI IMG/M metagenome (GOLD analysis project Ga0185307, IMG submission 128010) | Hot spring microbial communities from Little Hot Creek, USA to study Microbial Dark Matter (Phase II) - LHC4sed_matched (SPADES... | ecosystem: Environmental > Aquatic > Thermal springs > Hot... | reverse complement strand
TTAATACGAAAAACTTTTTCATGGTAACACCTCCTTTTTTAATTTCATCATTAATTTTTCCCAATAGTATTTCCAATATTTAATCGATTTAACTTCAATCAGAAGGCTCCTATCCTTGCATTCTGAAATCTTCTCTACGTTTTTTCCATTGATGCTAAATGTAAAACCCCTCCTACCGGTATTCCTAAAGATTATCTTGGAAAAACGTCTCTCAGGAAGACCATCGGCTATTCCATAATACTCCTTTACGCCCCAAGAAGAGGTATCTACATCTTTCAAAACTAGAAAATTATTCCTTACTTCAAAAATTTCTTTAACTTCAGCGTCATATATCGAATTTATATGCGAAAGGATTACAATATCTTTTTGCCGTAATTTCTTTAAAGCAATTACTTCATCTTTTGCAACTTCTTTAACTATTAAATAATTAACAGGTTGATTCAATATAAAATAATCACTCCTATTCCCATTATCATAATTAACCCTTCTTTCCAACATTTTTTAACAAACACCTTTCTCTTTAATAATCTTCTTTGTTAAGAAACACTATCCTTCTCCTTATTTCTGGGAAGCATATTGATCTCTTAAAATCCTTTTTGCAATCTTACCCGATCCCGTTTTTGGTAATTCGTTTAAGAATATAACTTTTTTAGGAGCTTTGTAATGGGCCATTCGCTCTTTGCAGAACTCAATTATCTCCTTCTCATCGGCAGATTCTCCTTCCTTTAAGACAACGGCTGCGCAGACTATCTCTCCCCAGATCTCATCGGGCAAGCCGAATACTGCTGCTTCCAATATCTTCGGATTTTGGTAAAGCACGCTTTCGACCTCGGTGGTATAGACATTCTCGCCACCGGTTATGATCATGTCCTTTTTCCGGTCAACTATGTTCACGTAGCCCTCTTCGTCAATCGTTGCTAAGTCACCGGTGTAAAGCCATCCTCCTTTTATGGTCTTTTCTGTCTCTTCTGGTAACTTCCAGTAGCCTTTTGTGATACTGTCGCCCCTTACGATGATCTCACCTACTTCTTTCCCATCTCTTTCTACTTCTTCACCATTTTCCTTTACAACCTTAAGGTCTACACAAAGGAACTCCCTACCCGTTTTGGCTTTAAAGGCGAATTGCTCCTCCGGAGGTAACGCTTTTAGGTGTTCTTTTAATATGGAAACCGTCAAGTAGGGGCTTGTCTCAGTCATCCCGTATGTCTGAACGTAATCGCAACCGAATCCCTCTATAATGGCTTTCACCAGTTCGGGTGCAATGGGAGCACCTCCGCTTAACATCACCCTCAGGCTTGAATAATCAAAGGCTTTGAAATCCGGATGTTTTACCAGGAGATTGAGCATGGTGGGAATCATGTTGGTTATGGTGACCCTTTCCCTCTCAATAGTCTCCAAGACCGTTCTAGGCTCAAACTTTTTCACCATCACATGAGTCCCACCGACCCAAGTGATAGCCCAGGTCGCCCAGGCATCCGCCAGATGGAACATGGGGGCTGCATGAAGCCAGACGTCACTGTCGGTAAGATGAAGCTCCGCTATAGCTGAAAGCGCATGTATATAACAGTTCTTATGAGAAAGCATAACTCCCTTGGGCCTGCCTGTTGTCCCACTGGTATAGTAAATCTGGGCAGTCCAATCGTCACCCGGACCCCAAGCATCTTCACTGTATTCTTCAGCTTCCTCAAGGAGTTCCTCATACGATAAAAACCCCTTCTGAGATTCGGGCTCGATCCAAATTACGGGCACATCCTTCCCTGCACACAAAAGGGATTCCCTTACAAGTGGCTCGAAATCAAAATGACTTATGAGAAGGGAAAGCTCAGCATCCTCCACGATGAACCCAATCTCTCTTCCGCTTAACCGGTAATTTATGGGAACCAAAATGGCCCCTAAAAGGGCAGTCGCAAAATAGGCCTCCAAAAAAGTATGACAATTATAACACAACATACCTACATTGCTTCCAGTCTTAAGGCCCATCTTCTCTAAAACCGAACATAGCTTCCTCACCCTCCGATAAACTTCCCCATAAGTGAAATACTTCCCCATACATTTGACACCTATTTTGTGGGGATAAAGCCTTGAGGCTTTACTTATTAACTGCCCAAGATGCATTTATAAAAAATAAAAAATGGTGCCGGAGGTGGGAGTCGAACCCACACGAGCGCGAGGCTCGGGGGATTTTGAGTCCCCTGCGTCTCCCAGTTCCGCCACTCCGGCAAACCCTATTCATTATTATAACCCTTCCAACTCTTCGTCAAGTAAGGGAGGCCTCCTCAAGTGAAAGCCAGTGAGTTTTTGAAAGGCATAACCAACCCTTAAAAGTGTCCCTTCGTCACAGGGCCTTCCAATAAGTTGCATTCCTACGGGAAGACCATCTCGGGTAAACCCACAAGGAAGAGAAAGGGCTGGAAGCCCGGCCAAATTGGCGGGAATTGTGAAAATATCGGAAAGGTACATTTGTAAGGGATCATCTATCTTTTCGCCTATTTTGAAAGCAGGAGTAGGAGAGGTGGGGGTGATGATGAGATCACATACCTTAAAGGCCTCCTCAAAGTCCTTCTTTATTAAAGTTCTCACCTGAGAGGCCTTTTTGTAATAGGCATCATAATAACCAGCCGAAAGGGAAAAAGTCCCAAGCATTATCCTCCGCTTAACCTCAGGACCAAACCCCTTGGACCTGGTCTCTAAGTACATCTCAAACAGTTCGCCCTTCTCCTCCCTCAAACCATACCTTACCCCATCATAACGAGCTAAATTAGAACTCGCCTCAGAGGTGCAGACGATATAATAGGTAGCAACCGCATATTCCGTATGGGGGAGGGAAATTTCTTTGAGTTCAAGCCCCAAATCCTCAAAAACTTCAAAGGCCTCCTCGAGGTTCTGTCTTATCTCCTCATCCAGACCCGGTATGAAATACTCCTTAGGGATCCCCACCCGAAGCCCAGAGGGAGTTTGATCGAGGTATTTGGTGAATTCCTCAAAAGAAATGGGCAAAGAGGTGGAATCCTTTGGATCATGCCCCGCTATAACCTCAAGGATCAACGCACAGTCCTTAACGCTTTTGGCCATTGGCCCTATTTGATCTAAACTGGAGGCGAAGGCCACAAGCCCAAACCGGCTCACCCTTCCATAGGTCGGTTTAAGGCCAACCACCCCACAAAAGGAAGCGGGTTGCCTTATGGAGCCTCCGGTATCAGAACCTAAGGCTCCTATACATTCTCGTGAGGCCAAAGCGGCGGCCGAACCGCCACTTGAACCCCCAGGTACCCTTTCAAGATCCCAAGGGTTACGGGTTATCTTGAAGGCGGAATTCTCAGTGGATGAGCCCATGGCAAACTCATCCATATTGGTCTTACCCAGAATAATGGCCCCTTGAGCCTTGAGTTTTTCTATTACCGTAGCATCATAAGGAGGCACGAAATTATAAAGGATCTTTGAGGCACAAGTTGTGAGAAGACCTCGAGTGCAGATATTATCCTTTATGGCTAGCGGAACCCCTACAAGAAGCCCAGGATCACTGTTCTCAAGGCGCCTTTTAGAGGCTTTGGCCTGTTCAATAGCCCCTTCCTCATCAACGGTTAAAAAGGCCCCTATCTTCGAATCGATAATTTTTATCCAATTAAGAAAAACCTCCGTGACTTCCACTGGATTAAGATCACCTCTTAAGTAAGCCTTCTTTAAATCGTCAATTGTGAGCTCCAAGATCTCCTTCATATCACCCTCGGCACCTTGAAAAACCCCTCTTTGGCCTTTGGAGCGTTTTTGAGGAGCTCTTCCCTTTGATTGGAATTGGTAACCTTATCTTCCCTGAAGGCATTTTTATGCGGGACCACATGAAAGGTAGGCTCAATGCCCGAAGTGTCAAGTTCGTTCAACTTTTCCATATATTCAAGCACCTTATTAAGTTGTTGGGTGAAGAGCTCCTTTTCTTCTTGGGTGAGTTTGAGCCTTGCGAGTTTCGCCACATATTCCACTTGTTCAATCGTTATCTTCATTACTCCTCCTGAAAAGCCAGGGCTTTTATTATATCACCTCGAGTCAAGATCCCCACAAGCTTCCCCTCTTGAACCACCGGAAGCATGTTTATATTGTGCTTTATCATAAGCCTTGCCGCTTCTTCCACGGTAGCCGAGGGCGAAACCGTAACCACTTCTCGTTTCATTATATTTCCTACTGGGGTATTGTATTTTTTTATGATCTCCTCCCTATCTATCTCACTTACCTCAAGTCCCATGGTCAAGTAATCGATTATATCGGTTCTGGTTATGATGCCCTCGACCTTTCCTTTATCTACCACAGGCATTCCTGCTATGTTAAAGGTTTTGAGTTTATAAAGGATCACCGAGACTTTCTCGGTGGCCTTACAAGTGATCACATCCTTATTCATTATCTCATAAACCTTCATCCATACCCCCCTCCAAAAAAGATTTCGTGCGCAAGCTTTTGAAGTTCTTCGATCTTTCTCAAGGCAAATCGCAATCTTTTTTGGTCTTGAGAGTTAAGAAGAGAAGGATCAATGAAGTTCGAATCCTCCTCCCCTTTAAGAATCAGTTCCTTCTGAAAGGATATCCTAATACCCATGAGGATGTGATAAGCTTCGATCAAGTCCTTTGAGAGCTCAAGACTTAATACCTCTTTATCCCTTAAAGCTTCAATCCTCTTTAAAGTACTTGTCTCATCGATTCGGTAAAGGCAGGCCATAAGCCTTATCAAAACCACTAAAGGAGCCCACCCACCGGTTTTAAGGTTAAGTTTACCTTTATGGGGGCCATCTTTTTCCAATATGAACTTTCCGAACAAGCCAAGGGGAAGCGGGATGAAAATGATTTTTTCCAGCATCTCCCTCACTAAAGCTTTGTTCTCAACAAGTCGAGGCATCATGTTTCGAAATCCTTCCCATAGGGTAGTATCCCCAGTCAGAAAACGCGAATCCATAAGGATCATGAGATCGAGCGTAGAAAGGGGCCCTTTCCCGGTTTTGATCGTTTTTTCGAGGCGCTCTTTCCACTCGGCGAGGGAAGATCGCCATTTTTCATTGGTCGGCATGACCCCACCTTTACACTTCCTTATGCCCACTTCCTCCAGGGAATCCACCACCCTTTGGGCCATTCCTTTAAAGATCTCGTCATCCGCTCCATCCTCATAAATCAAGAGGTAATCCTGATCGGTAGAGAGGGTCTCCTCCTTCCTTCCGGCACTTCCCAAGGCAACCCAAACAAAAGGAGGAAAAGGACCGAGCTCGGAATTTACTATCTCAATTGTCCTTTTCAAAATGAAATCCCTTCCCTCACTGCATATGAGATGAACATCTTTAACGGCCCCTGTCTCTTCAAACACCCTTATGGCAAAACGGGTTAGAAAATAATGAAGCTTCTTGAGTTCATAAAGATCCGCTTGGGAAATCTCAGTAAAGAAACACTTTAGTTCCTCTTCTATTTTCCTTAGGGGGATTTCTTCTTCCTTTAATTTTTCTTGAATTTTACCAAGTAAAAGTAGCCGCTCTCTAAAACTAAGTCTTTCCGACAAATAGTTTTCAAGGATTTTATTGATCTCTTCGTATAATGACATCGAAATACCTATCCGAACGAAAGAAGTTCTTCAACCGCATTAAGGCGCATCTGAAGCTTCTCCTTCACGTTCAAACGTTCTTCGAGCTTCTCCTTTTCCTTTTGAATCACCTCCTTTGGTGCCCTCTGGAGGAAGGAAGGATCTTGAAGTTTTCTGCTCAAAAAGGCGATATCATCCCCAACCTTTTTAAGCTCCTTTTTGAGCCTCTGAAGTTCCTTCTCCGGCTCAAGGACAAGCTCTGAAAGGGGTACGTAAACTTCCACCCCATAAGTTATGGCAGTACTTGAGGCCTTTGGAGCTTCCCCTCCTTCCAAAAAATCAAGCTCTCGAAGAAGGGCAAGACTCTTTATGTACCCCGTCTCCTCTTGGAGCTCCTTAAGGACTTGAGGGTCCTCACTCCTTAAAATCGTCTTGATCCTCCTTGAGGGCGGAACCCCCATTTCTCCTCTTATGTTTCTTATGGCCGTTATTACACCCATAAGCCTCTCCATGCGCTTTCGGGTCTCCAAGTCCTCTTCCAAGTCGAGCTCTTCGGGCCATGCTGAGACCATTATGCTTTCCCCTTCGTGGGGGATCTTCTGCCATATCTCTTCGGTTATAAAGGGCATAAAGGGATGGAGGAGCTTTAAAATCCTTTCGAGAACAAACAGGAGCACCTTCTGAGTACTTTTCCGCAATTGAAGGTCATCCTTCTGGGAAAGCTGGACCTTTGAAAGCTCAATGTACCAATCGCAGAAGTTATGCCAAGTGAAATGATAAATGGCCAAGGCCGCATCATTAAACCGGTACTCCTCCAGGGCTTGAGTGACTTCTTTTATGGTCTCATTGAGCTTAAGAAGGATCCATTTATCGGGAAGCGTAAGCCTTTCGGGGATCTCGCCTTTTACTCCCTCATCGAGATTTAAAAGGCAGAACCTTGAGGCGTTCCATAGTTTGTTGCAAAAGGTCTTGGCGCTTTCTATCCTCTCTTCGGAAAGCTTTATATCCCTCCCCTGAGCAGCAAGAATGGCCAAGGCGAACCTCAAGGAATCAGCCCCGTATTTTTCTATCATCTCAAGGGGATCAATAACGTTGCCGCGGGTCTTGCTCATCTTCTGGCCTTCCATATCCCTCACCAAGGCATGGACGTAAACATCCCGAAACGGCACATCCTCCATAAAATGAAGCCCCATCATCATCATTCTGGCGACCCAGAAGAACAAAATGTCAAACCCGGTCACCAGAACCGAAGTGGGATAAAACACCTCGAGTTCTTTCGTTTTTTGAGGCCAACCCAATGTGGCAAATGGCCATAGAGCAGAACTAAACCAAGTATCAAGCACATCCGGATCCTGCTTTAGGTTGCTTGAACCACAACTTTTGCACCTCTGGGGAACCTTCCGGTCTACCGTTATCCCTCCACAATCCTCACAATGCCAGGCTGGAATCCTGTGCCCCCACCATATCTGTCTCGATATACACCAATCCCTTATGGACTCCATCCACTCGAAATAAACCTTCTCCCATTGTTCGGGGATGATCCTCGTCCTTTTCTCCTTTACGGCCAAAATGGCAGGCTCAGCTAGGGGTTTGGTTTTGACAAACCATTGTAGCGAAAGAAAAGGCTCAACCACTGTCTGACATCTATAACAACGCCCAAGAATAAGGGTATAGGGCTCCTCCTTTATAAGGGTTCCATCCTTTTTAAAGTCCTCAAGGATCTTGCGTCTACACTCAAACCGATCAAGCCCCTTATAGGGACCAGCCTCCTCGGTCATGATCCCCCTTTCATCCATCACCTTAACGAAGGGAAGACCGTGCCTTTTGGCTATCTCAAAGTCATTGACGTCATGAGCCGGGGTGATCTTAAGGGCTCCAGTACCAAATTGAGGGTCCACATAGGAATCGGCAATGACGGGGATCCTCCTTCCTAAAACCGGAAGAATGGCCCATCTCCCTACAACGTCCTTATACCTCTCATCCTCGGGATTAACCGCCACCGCCGTATCTCCAAGCATGGTCTCAGGCCTGGTGGTAGCGACAACGATCTCCCCTCCTCCTTCTAAAGGATACCGGAGATAATAAAGCCTCCCCTCCTCTTCCTTTCTTTCCACCTCAAGGTCAGAAAGGGCGGTCTTACAACGGGGACACCAGTTGATTATGTAATTTTCCCGGTAAATCAATCCTTCCTCATAAAGCCTAACAAAAACCTCTTTAACCGCCTCCTTTAAACCCTCATCCATGGTGAAGCGCTCCCTATCCCAATCGCAAGAAGCCCCGAGCCTCTTAAGCTGTTCGATGATTACTCTTCCGTACTTCTCTTTCCACTCCCAGACCCTTTTTAAAAATTCCTCCCTCCCTATCTGTTCCCTGGTGAGGTTATCCTTAGCCAGTTCCTTTTCAACCATATGCTGAGTGGCAATACCCGCATGATCGGTACCGGGAACCCACAGCGCCTCATATCCTTGCATCCTCCTCCACCTTATGAGGATGTCCTGAAGGGTGTTATTCAAGGCATGACCCATGTGAAGGGAACCGGTGACGTTTGGAGGAGGAATGACTATACAAAATGGCCTTTTACCGGAACTTGGGTCCGCATGGAAAAATCCCCTTTCAAGCCAGAACTTGTACCACTTTTCTTCCACATCCTTCGGTTCATAAGCCTTAGGAAGCTCCATCTCTCCTCTCCCCTTCTTTAAGAGCCCATTTTATCTCTTCGGCTAAACTTTTGGAAAGCTCTCGAGCAAAAGCCTTAAGGATCTTCCTCAAAGCCTCACCAAGCTCTTGATCAGTTAACGTCTCTTCTTCCCGAGTTACGGTGTCCTCTTCTTTAAGGGGCTTTTTCACATCCTCTAAGGCCTTAGCACTTTCATTGATCAACTCCCTTACCCTCTTGAGCTCCTCCTCAGAAAGACGTCCTGTAGGCGCTTCTTCTTCCACCACATCGGTGAGTTCTATTATCTCCTCTTCCTCCTCCTTTCCAAGGACCCTTTTTATCTTCTCCACCACTTCCTCCTTCCGAAAAGGTTTATAAATAACGTTATCCCAATTCACCCCCGGAGGGACTTCCTCCAAGAGACCCATTATATAGATAACGGGAACTCCTTTTAAAAGAGACATATCAACTCCCCTAAGGGCTTGAAGCTCACCTATGAGAAGATGTATTTCATGGTTTAAGAGATGCTGAAGGGCTTTTTGGGGATCTTCGAAGGATTCAAAGCTTATTTTTAACTCTTTCAATATATCCATCAATAATTTGCGTATAAGAGGGCTTCTCTCGATAATTATAGTCTTTAACATCTCTTTTTTCCTTGAAGATAAACGCAAGAACGATTTCCTGTCAACTAAACCCATTGGAAGGGAGTGGGCCTCCGTTAGAGAGGCCCACATCGATCGGGGAGTTTTTTAGAGGGGTTGGAAGGCTTTTATGCTTTTCAAAAACTCAAAAAGCCGTAAAAATTTCCTATCACGCTCCCTTGAAATTTCCTCCTCTGACCTTCCTCCGTAATCGTAAATGCCCTTAGAAGTCTTAACCCCCAGATGCCCTTGCTTAACCTTCTCCTCAATGAACCGAAAGACCTTTCCGTAAAACCTCATGGCATCATAAAGCATGTCAAGTCCCTGAAAATCAAAGGTCTGAACGACTCCTATTATAGGAAGCCTTATGCCAAGGGTAAATTTTATAGCCTTATCGATTTCCTCCGGCGAAGCGTATTCTTCCTCGATAATCTGAAGAACCGTCTCTCCTATAGCTCTTTGGATCCTATTCACAAGGAAACCAGGAGCATATCCAGGTAAAACAAGCGGAATTTTTCCTATTCCTTGAAGTAACCTTAGGGTCCTGTTTACAGTCTCTTCCGAAATATCAGGCCCCTTAACCACCTCCACAAGGGGTATTATGTGAGCTGGGGCAAAGAAATGTGCGATTACTCCGTATTCTCTTCTCCTTTCTGGCAAAAGCCTAAAAATGTTTATACCTGAGGTATTGCTAGCAATTATGGCCTCTCTTTCGAGAAGAAAATCAAGATCTTCAAAAACCTTCTTTTTGAGATCGGGAACCTCTGGCACCGCCTCTATCACAAAGGTCCTATCTCTTAACGAATCCAAATCCAAACCGAAGCTAATGCGGTTAATAACTTCTTCCACGGGTTCTTTTAAAACTCCCTCCTCCCTTAAAACGTCGAGGGACGATTCGATGAGCCTATTACCCCTGGCTATCGCCTTGAGATCTACATCCACAACCAGAGTCTCTACCCTTCCCAAGGCAAAACTTAAGGCGATGGTACTTCCCATCAAACCTGAGCCGAGTATCCCTACCCTTTCCATCTCATCCTGCCGTATAACCGCCGTCTACGTAAAAAATGGCTCCGGTGACCCAATCGGAAGCCTTGGAAGCCAAAAACACCAATACCCCAACTAAGTCCTCTGGCTCACCGAGTCTACCGAGGGGAAATCTGGTTATCACCATGTTGTAAAAGTTCTGATCCTCAAAGATCCGCCGGGTAATACCGCTTCGGAACACACCAGGAGCTATGCAGTTCACGTTTATCCCGTAAGGCCAAATTCCATGGCCAAGCTCTTGGTTAACATGTGAACAGCCCCCTTTGAAGCACAATAGGCTGTATAATTGGCAAGTCCATAAGAACCCCTTACTGAACCGACGAGGATGATCTTTCCTCCCCGTTCTTGTTCCTTCATAACCTTTCCGACCTCTTTACAGAAGTAATAGGTCCCTTTCACATTAAGGTCCATCACCAGCTCCCATTCTTCACGGGGTTGAACGTCTATGGGACCGTTATTGTTTATGCCAGCAGCGGTTAAAAGGATGTCTATTCCCGAAAAATAATAGGAGGTTTCCTTCACTATCCTTTCCACATCTTCATAAACCAAAGGATCACCTTTTATATAGGAAGCTGTTCCGCCGGTCTGCGTAATCTCTTCTACCAGTTCCTTTAACCTGGATTCGGTCCTGCCGGTTAACATCACCTTGGCCCCGAGGGCTGCAAAGGCTTTGGAAGCTGTAGAACCTAAAGCCCCGGTGGCCCCTGTGACAAGGGCGACTTTGCCCGTTAGATCAAAAAGGTTGAGAATATCCTCTCGCTTCATCTTTCCCTCTCCTAATCCTAATAATTGATTATCACCAACATGCTCGCCGGTAAGTTAGTCTTATTAATGATCTCTCTACCCTCACCAGGTCCGATAAAAATCGAATCCATTGGCCTAAGCACGATCTCTTTCCCCTCTTTATCCCTTATGGTTATCTCACCGCTCAAGACAAAATAAACCTTTTCAAAGGGGCTCTCATCATATTCGGCACCCCCGCCCGGTAAAAAATGAGAAAGGCCAACCCAAAACTTACTACTTCCCGTCTCTTCTTTACCATGAAGCCTTAAGGAAACCATGTTGAAATGTTTTGGGGCTTGATAAGGTTTCGCGTCCTTTAATTCTACTTTCTTCATCTTTAAACCTCCTTTAAAATTCTTTATCTAACGATAAGGTAACCAACATTCCATCAGTTCATCTATTGGCCAAAAACAAAGCCTCTCATAGCCGTCCTTGGTCACCACTATATCCTCCTCAAGCCTTACGCCATCTCTACCTCCCTTTTTACCCGCGTAAGTCTCAACAGCTATTACCATCCCCTCATTCAAGACTTGAGGAGGAGCTCCTGCTTCCATTTGTTGCCTATTAAAGAAAGGACGCTCATGCAAGGATAAACCTATCCCATGACCCAAAGCATACGGGCCAACTTCTTGCCAGCTGTTATAACCCCAATACTGCGGAGAATCAGGCCATTTGGAAACCACCTCGTGATCGGTTACCCCATCCCTAATGGTATTTAAAGCAGCATAAAGCATCTCCTTGGCCTCCTCGTAAAGATCCTTCTGCTCTTGAGAGGCTTTTCCACAACAGAAGGTTCTATAAAGACAGCATTTGTAACCCAAATAAGAGGCACCATCTATATCTACATAAACGAGCTCGCCCGGTCTTATTGGTTTGTCCGAAAAAGACCAGTTATAGGGATTAGTGTTATATCCCGAACAAACCACACAATCCTCCGTGTGATCGACCCCCTCTTCATAAAGCACCTTCATCGCAACAGCCACAAGCTCACACTCCCTAACCCCCGGTCTTATGGCATCGGCTATAGCCCCAAAGGCTTTCTCCGCTATCTGGCATATGATCCTCATTAAAGCTATCTCATCTTGAGTCTTTATGGCTCAAGCCTTATCCATGGTGGGCTTACCATGAACGATTTTGATGCCTCTCTTCTTGAAAGCCTCAGCATAAAGAAAAGAAAGGGTAGTCCCATCAATGCCTATAGGCTCGTTAAGAACCCCGTACTCCGCAAGGATTTTCCCTATCTGGTCTACCACTTTCAAAAGCACTGGATCATCGGGCCCCGTAGCTGCGGGTTTAGGAAGAGCCGCCGGCGCATGAACCCTACCCCGAAGCCAAGGCATCCTCCTCTCTACTTCCTCGGGCGTACCACCTCCCACAAGGTGGGGTTCCCCATTTCGAGGAAATACCACAAATTGGGCCTCAAGGGGCCTCAAAGGTGTAGTCACATAATAAGAAGTGAGATACCTTATATTGGCATCATCCCAAGCCACAATAGCACCAAGCCCGTCTTCCTCCATGGCTTTCCTAGCCCTCTCAAGCCTCTCCTTCCTTAACCTTTCAAAATCTATCCTTTCCTCATAATCAACGGCATACCTTCCCATCACCTTCCCAAAATCAACCTTCACCCTCATCACCACACCTCCTAAAGGGATGTACATTAAAAGGAGCAATAAACGTGCCACTTTGAAAATCGGTGAGGTGAGTAAGAAGTGAAAGGAACAGTCTCTCGTAAATTTTTAGTATTTTAGCAATATATTACAACATTGTCTCAAAGTAAGAGCGAGTTTAAATATTCCAGTCTTCTTTTAAACTCCTCGATCATTCTTCTTATAAGCTCCTCCACCGAAGGAATATCCTTTATGGTTGCGACGATTTGCCCGCAGACTATGAGTCCTCCTTCCGTATCACCCTCTTGAAGGGCCTTTTTGGAAAATTCCCCTTTTATCAAGGACTTCAGCTCATCAAAGGTAGCTCCTTGCCTTTCTAACTCCAAAATCCTTTCGGCGTGTTTGTTCTTCAAAATGCGTAAAGGTCTCCTTAAAGAGCGTTCGATCAAGACCGTATCGCCTTCCGTTGCCCGAATGAGAGCCTCTTTTACTTTTGGATGAACGAGAGCTTCTTTTGTGGCCATAAACCGCGTTCCCAGTAATACTCCCTCGGCTCCAAGAGCAAAAGCTGCAAGAAGCCCCCTTCCGTCACCAAAACCTCCTGCAGCAATTACAGGGACCCTTAAAACTTCAACCGCAGCCCTTATGAGGACCAACGATGAAACCTCATCTTCCCCTGGATGCCCTGCCCCTTCAAACCCATTAAGGATAACCGCATCACACCCTACCTCCTCCGCCTTACGGGCAAACCTCAAGGAGGGGCATTTATGCATCACTATCGCCCCGGCTTCTTTGAGTTTCTTCATCCAGGGCTCGGGATTCGAACCCGCGGTCTCGAATATCCTTACCCCTTCCGATAAAGCCACATCAAAAAAGGCCTCTATATCCCGATCGTCATGGGTCGGAAGCAAGGTTACATTTACCCCAAAGGGCTTATCCGTCATCCCGCGGGTCCGCTTTATCTCCTCAACTAAACCTTCAGGATTCTCACAGGTAAAAGCGTGTAAGATCCCCAAGCCACCAGCATTTGAAACAGCACTCACAAGCTCAGCCCGCGAAACCCCGTACATACCCCCCTGTATAATGGGATACTCTACCCCCAACAGTTCCGTCACTCTAGTTTTTAAAACCATAATCAGGTACTTCTAAGTTACTTGGAAGCTCTCTTCTCTTCCCTGGCCTTTTTTAGTCTCTCACCAAGACCTCTTTCTTTAGCTAATTTTCTCCTTTTTGCAACAAGTGCCTTTGCAACAAGGGGATATCGAGCGGGCAATCCCCACTTCTTCCTGTATTCTTTTGCCGTTAAACCATGACTCTTAAGGTGAGCATTTGTCAACTGTCGGAACTCTTGACCACACTCAAGGCATATAACTTTATTCCTCTGAACACTCTTAAAAGGATCAACCGAAGGTGTCACTTCAGAAGGAGTTTTCTCCACCTTCCCCTCCTCACTCTCTTTCATCTCCTTAAGCCTTTGAAAGGTAACTTCCAGAAATTTGTCTATCTCTTCGGGAGACATTTTTGCGTGAGAAGCCTGAGCTGCTGCTATTTCTACTGCCATTTCTGTTAATGATTTAGCCATGATTCACCTCCTTAAATAGTTTTTTATAAATTATTTGCAAAAAAGATAATGACATTTTTGGAAATGTCAAGGCTTAAATGCATAAAATCAAAATCTCGAAACTTCACTTTTCATTTGTTTAATTTGCCATTGCCTTCTTTACATTCTATCCTCTCAATTTCCACATTACCCCTCAAATCTTTGCTTGATGTTCTTCCTTCTGGATGCTGAGGCTGTTCTAAAAATATTTTCATCCCTCCAGCCTCTAAAGGGACTAGCCTTAGCCCTCACCCCATCCCTTGAACTAATATCCACTTCAAGGGAGAGAAATCCCTCGATTTCCCAAGGACAGGGAAAAGAAAGGCTACCCTCAGAACTTGCCAGACATCATACCGGGAGTCGGAATTCCTTCCATCGGCTCCCTTCCTTCTGCCTGGCTCGCTCTGAAG
>Ga0185307_1001254_pt1 | contig 14317 bp, 12 predicted proteins | sample LHCtaG_FD_128010 | JGI IMG/M metagenome (GOLD analysis project Ga0185307, IMG submission 128010) | Hot spring microbial communities from Little Hot Creek, USA to study Microbial Dark Matter (Phase II) - LHC4sed_matched (SPADES... | ecosystem: Environmental > Aquatic > Thermal springs > Hot... | reverse complement strand
TGGGTTTCTTGCGGGTTTTCCCGTATAGCCTACCCATATTTTGCCGTCTCCACTAGCTCCAACCGGGTCAACACCCCATTTTTAACGAAAAAGCGCTTTCCAAGGACTTGATTTTTAAGTTTTCAGGTTTTCATCTTTATGGTGATTGAATGAGGGAGGAGTTTGTGGTTGTCCGGAGGGCTGATTTAGAGGAGCTGCTTAGGGAATTGGAGGATTTGAAGAGGCTTTTCAAGGAGAGATGGAGTTCTTTCCGTTCAGCAGAGAGCGGACGAGCTGTTCAAGACGCTCGATCCTAGCGATTATGGCTTCATCTCTCCTGCGCTCCTCTTCCTCCATTTTTACAGCTAATTGTCTGTCGAGGATGAAACCGCAGAGGTCGCATCGTACGTTGTCGGGTGGATTTATCCTTCCGCATCTCGGGCACTTTTCCACTTTAAGTATTCCTTCCGCGTTGTCCGCCTTCCTTAGACCATGCAGCTCCAGCACTGCTGTTTCCAGATCGCGAGCTGAGAAGTGCACATATCGCCGTGCCATTTTTGAACCTTGAACCCAGCCCGCGTACAGTTCAAGTTTTGATTCAGTGAAGACTTTAGCCAGGCTTGTTAGTGAGGAGTGCCTCAGTAGGTATGGCCATACATCTTTTCCAAGATTGGCTTTTTTTGCAAGCCTATCGAGCATCTTACGCAAGTAGCTGTAGCTTACGCATTTGCCCTTGGAGTTGTTGCTTAGGGCCGCCCATAAAGGCGCGTTTAAATCCCCTCTCCTCGGGTGTTTCTTGAGCCATTCCAATAGGGGCTTGTGTGATGCCACCAGGGGTATACGCTTCACCCCAGTTTTGCCGTTAACCGTTATCAAGCAGTATTCATCCTTGAACTCTACGCTTCCAACCTTCATTGTTAGGAGCTCTCCAGGTCTCAGCGCAGCCTCGAAGAGGACAGATATTAAGGCTTTGTCCCTTTCGTTCTCAGCCTCCCTGATCATTGCTTTGACGTCTTCGGCTGTTAGGAGGGATTCAGGCGTAACTCTGCAGTCCCTTTCGTCCGCTTTCACCTCAATCCAGGAGGCTTCAGGCGGGACTGGAGCCTTCCTGTGGCAGCTTCCACACTTAGCATACTGCAGAAGCTTCTTGACCGTAAGCTTAAGCCCATGCTTGGTCCAGGACCTGTATGGCTGGCTGTTTATCCAGGCGACAGCCCTCTCCACGTCAGCTCTGCTTGCGTCCACAGGATCGAAGGGAACATTCTTAAATAATGTGCACAGCTGCGTAGCGTACTTCAGAACCCTTGACGGCGAAAGCCCTAAAGCTTGAAGGTGGTCGAGGAACCCCAGCAATAGCTCTCCATGCTCTAACCTGGAAAGATTGCGCCTGGCCGCCTCAAGCCTCTTAGCACAGTCATGTATATCCGTCATTTCAATAGTATTGGATTCCGTAGACTTAAAAATCGCGTCTATGGTGAGGGCTCCAGAACTAGAGGTGTTGGAGCCTCGGGCGGGCTTTGAACCCGCGACCCCCGCCTTACCAAGGCGGTGCCCTAACCGGACTAGGCCACCGAGGCTTTTCGTTTTTCTGAAAAAATATTCTCCGTAATATAATTTAATGTTTTCTCATCTTTTTACAAGTCCCGCTGCGCACTAAAATCTTATAATATAAAATATTAAGTTAATGTTATAATTATATGCGAGGTTTACGTTATGTCATGCGGATCTTTCTCCTCCGAATCCCTGAAGAGATATCTTGAGAATGCGGGTGTTAATGCGGTTTTCCTCAAGTTTGAGGAACATACGATGACTGTTGATGCCGCTGCTAGGCAGCTTGGCGTAAGCCGCGAGAGAATAATTAAAAGTTTACTCTTTATCGATGATTCCGGTCTTCCAGTGCTGGCGATAGTTACCGGCGACAAGAGGGTTGATGAGGCTAAGCTGGCGGCTGCATGCAACTCGAGAAGCGTTAGAAGGGCAGCCCCCGAAGAGGTTAAGAGCATCACTGGATACGATGTTGGAGCTGTTCCACCGGTTGGACATAAAACAATGATAAGAACAATTATTGATGAGAAAGTTTTACAGTTTGATAGAGTTATTGGGGGCGGAGGCGACATAAACATGCTTCTAGAAATAAGCCCATCGGACATAAAGAGGCTGACTCCCTCGCAGATTAGGAATATAAGCAGATGAAAAAGTGAGGTTTAGAAATGCAGGGTGGAAAAATAAAAATTAGTTGGGAAACCTACTGGAATAAGGTTTACGGTTGCTGGTTGGGAAAGAATGCCGGTGGGACGGTAGGCGGACCCCTCGAGAGCCTTTATGGGCAGGATGAAATGTTCAATGTTTGGTGGTATCCGAAGATCGTTGAGGGAGGCATACCCAACGATGATCTGGAGATACAGCTCGTCTGGCTTCAGGCGCTTAAAGACCGCGGCGTCTATCTAACAGCTCGAGATCTAGCCGAATACTGGCTTGACTGCATACTCTATAATCCAGACGAATATGGGCTTCATAAAACAAACCTTAGAAAGGGGCTGCAGCCGCCGGTATCAGGCTGGTATAACAATTGGTTTAAGGATTGCATGGGAAGCCCGATAAGATCTGAGATTTGGGCATGCATTGCTCCAGGCGCCCCGAACATTGCCGCTGAATACGCCTATCAAGATGCTATATGCGATCATGCCGGCGGAGAATCAGTTTACGGCGAAATATTTAATGCCGTTTTAGAGTCAGCTGCCTTCATTATAAGCGATAAAGTTAAACTTTTAAGAATCGGCTTATCCGCAATACCTGATGATTGCGCAACAGCATTGGCTATTAAGACCGCATTAGAATCATATCTTAAAGGACTCAGCTGGAGAGAAGCCCGTGAAAGAGTTAAAAAAGCCGTTTATAGCCCAATAGCCCAGTACTCGCCCATAAACCTAGGTTTTCAAACAATCGGATTACTTTACGGAGAAAACTTCGGCGATGCCATATGTAAAGCCGTGAATTGCGGCTGGGACACCGACTGCACAGGAGCAACGGTTGGAGCAATATGGGGAATAATATATGGAAGAATCGGTCTCCCCGAAGAATGGGTTAAGCCGCTAGGCGAAGCTATAACGGTAAGCGGGGGAATAAAAAACATTAATGTTCCAAGAAGCCTAAGCGAGCTTACTAGCGAGGTATGCGCAATAGGAAGCAAAGTCCTAAATTTCTTCGAAGCGCCCGTGGAAATCTCAGAGATTGACGACTTTAATGGCGCTGAGAAAACCCTCATGACGCTTATAAATGATATAAAGAATTTATGGAGCGCTCCAGCTAATAAAGTTGACTTTGACTTAACATCCCTTAGGGTTTCCATAACCTACATGGACGGCCCAGCTCTTCTGCCAGACAAACCCAACAGATTCATCTTGACCGTTGAAAACATGAGGCTAAAGCCGATCTCCGGCACGTTAACGATTCAGACGCAGCCGCTTTGGATTTTGAAGCCGGCAACTCCGCAGCGGATAAATCTACAAGCGGGAGAAAAAATTAACCTTGCCTTCTCCATCACAACGTCAGCGCATAATATTGATACTTCAAATGAATGCACAATCAAAATATCCATTGATAATAGACCAAAGGTGATGAGCGTTCCTCTGGTATTTGTCGGAGGCTTCCGCTGGCTTATCTCCAAGGTTTACCATGAGCCTATCTCGCTAGATTCTCCCCTTCCGCCGGAGAAGGATATAAATTCATATGAAATGGGTGAAGGATGGGTCCCAATTTCATGGCCTGAGAATTCGCTTAAAATTGAAGAATTCTTTAATGGGCAGCCTGGAATAATATATCTAAGACATTTTATTCGCTCTCCAAATGAGCGGAGAGTCATTATCGGCGTGCCGAACAACAGCCGAATGAAGATATGGCTTAATGGCGAGCTGCTGCATGAAACATCTAAAATTGTTCCTTTAAGGCCGAACTATAGAGGCGACGGCTCCAACTACGCTGAGGCGCAGCTTAAAAGCGGCTGGAACCACGTTATGATTAAGATTATGCGCGATACCTATCCCATAGAAGCCCACTTTACTATAGCATGCGGAAAATGGCGTGATGGAATGCCAGATCTAATCCAATGTAAATTTCCATGGGAATAATGCTTACCCACAAAAATATGCGCTCTCTCAACGTCCATTGGAAGCATTCTTCCATAAAAATTCTTTCTCTTATATTATCAATCCTTTAAATTTACACCTAAAATTCTAAAAGAAACTAGGAGCAAAATCTCCCGGCTTCAGTCACGTAGGGAGCAGATTTTAAACATTTATTTTCTAAACGATAAAGAGAAATACAAGTTTGTCTTCTTTTCAATAATCCAACGTAAATCAGGATAGTGTCAATTTGGGCGAAGAAAAAAATTTACGCATTAAAATCGGCGAGCTGAAGAGCGACATCGGCCTGCTAAAGAATCTTGAGATCTCCATCGGCAGGCTGATCGGCGAAGAATGGGTTGAGGAAGCCGGGCCGACACCTTTCCCATCAATAACGGATCTAAGGGAATGGGACCTCAAGATTTTGCAGCGTTACAAGCCGTTTTACATGCCGTTCTGCGATGTATGTTGCCTCTGCACCTTCGGTAAATGCGATTTAACAGGCGATAAACGGGGAGCATGCGGGTTAAACATGGCTGGGCAGCAATCACGAATCGTTCTATTAGCGTGCTGCATAGGTGCAGCAACGCACATATCGCATGCAAGGCATCTTGTCGACCATCTTATAGAAAAGTTTGGGCGTGATCACCCGATAAATGTCGGCGGTTTAAATGTTGAGGTTGAAGCACCGGTGACACGTCTAGTCTGCGGCGTAAAACCTAAGACCCTAGGCGACCTGGAGGATGTTTTAAATTATCTTGAACGTGAATTAACTCGTCTCCTATCAGCCACCCACACAGGTCAGGAGGAAAGCAACATAGATTTTGAGTCGAAAGTCTTCCACGCCGGCATGATCGACCAAGTCGGCATGGAGGTGGCTGATATAGCGCAAGTTTCCGCGCTGGGATTTCCGAAGGCTGACCCTGAAGCGCCCCTAGCGGAAATAGGCTTCGGCGTGGCGGACGCAACTAAACCCGTTATACTAGTTATTGGACATAATGTTCCATCAGCCGCGGAAATAGTGGATTATCTCATGGAGAATGGATTGTATGGCGGTGTTGAAGTAACCGGTTTATGCTGCACTGCGCATGATATTACACGTTATAATCCAAGGGCAAAAATAGTCGGTCCAATATCATGGCAGCTAAGATTCATTAGAAGCGGCATACCGGATGTGATAGTTGTTGATGAGCAGTGCATCCGCGCTGACACGTTGGTTGAAGCCCAAAAGATTAAGGCTCCGGTTATAGCCACAAGCGATGTTAACTGTTTAGGCTTGCCGGATAGAACAAGAGATGAAGTTGACAAAATAGTACATGACCTCGTGTCAGGGGCTTCTCCAGGAGCGCTTATTCTTGATCCCGCTAAGGTTGGCGAGGTGGCTGTTAAAACAACCCTGCTGGTTGCTCCTAAACGAATGAAGTTTAAGGCTATACCAGATGTTAGCGACGTAATCGAGGGTGCAAGAAAATGTCGAAAATGCAATGAATGTAGGAGGGCATGCCCCAACGATCTTCCAATACCGGAAGCGCTCGCTCAAGCATCAAATGGGAATCTTGAGCCTCTTGCAAATCTCTATGAGGAATGTATCGGCTGCGCAAGATGTGAAAGCGCATGTCCAATAGGCCTTCAGATACACAGTTTCATAGTTAAAGCCGCTGAGAAGAGGGTTAAGGAGGAGAAATATAAGATTCGTGTGGGTAGAGGCGCAATACAGGACGTTGAAATAAGGGAGGTTGGCGGGCCAATCGTTCTAGGCGAGATTCCAGGCGTCATAGCCTTCGTTGGATGCGCAAATTATCCTAAAGGCGGCAGTGAGGTTGCTGAAATGGCTATGGAATTTGCTAAGAGACGCTATATTGTTGTGACCTCCGGATGCGCCGCAATGTCAATAGCCATGTACAAAGACGAGGAGGGGAAAAGCCCGTACGAAATCTTCCCAGGAAGATTCGACGCTGGTGGACTCGTGAATGTCGGTTCATGCGTTGCGAATTCACATATTGCTGGAGCAGCCATCAAAATAGCAAGCATATTCGCCAAGCGTAGGCTGCGCGGCAATTATGAGGAGATAGCCGATTATATCCTTAATAGGGTTGGAGCGGTCGGCGTCGCATGGGGGGCAATGTCTCAGAAGGCGGCGGCTATAGCGAGCGGATTCTGGCGCCTTGGGGTTCCAGTTATTGTTGGTCCCCATGGGCTTAAATATAGGCGCATGCTGCTGGGCAGAAAGGATAAGCCTGAAGACTGGTACGTTTACGATGCAAGGACAGGCGATAAAGTTTATGTCGGTCCGGTTCCTGAGCATCTGTTCTACGGCGCTGAAACAAAGGAGGAAGCGATGGTTATGATTGCGAAGCTCTGCATGAGGCCAAACGACACGACGAAGGGCAGAGCAATAAAATTAACGCATTACATAGACCTAAGCAAACGTCTCTTCGGGGTTATCCCGGATGATGTCCACTTGTTTGTGCGCACATTAGCAGATGTTCCGCTGACAATGCGGGATGAGATCATCAAAATCCTTGAGGATAAGGGTTGGAAAGAAAATATTATACCGGACCCAACATTATTACCGAGGCTTGTCAGGAAGAGAGGTGAATAAAAGTATGGGTGTAGCGGTTGAGCCATGGCAGACGGCGGAGATACCTGGACCTAAGAAGGCTTTATCCATAAATAACCCTCAGATTGTGACGTCGCTGATAAAGCGTTCTAAGAATCCAATAATAGTTGTTGGGCATAAGGCTGCTGAGATTCAGCTGAAAAATGGGCTGCTCATAGATTATATTATCCGAATTAGCGAGAAAGCCGGGATCCCCATCGCCTCCACGCCGAGCTTACAAAGCGAGTTTATTAAGAGGGGTTTCAGCAGGGTTGTGGGGATGCCTCTTGTTGACATAGCGAATAGGCTTGTTGACCCTGAATGGATGGGTCTCGAAGGTAAGGGCATGCATGACCTTGCAATATTTGTAGGTTTCACATATTACGTCGGCTGGCTTATTCTGTCCGGTTTGAAGCATTTTTCACCGCAAATTAAAACAGTCTCGATAGATATGCATTATCAACCTCACGCATCATGGTCTCTCCCAAATATGTCGCTGAATGATTGGGAGAAGAATCTTGAAGCATTAATTGAAGGATTGGAGGTGAAATGAAATGTCAATGTTTTCAGATATACCGGTGGATGTGGGCATAATATATGAAGGCGAAAGGATAAGGTGGCCGGATGCATACGCTGAGTTCGGCGGACCTAGAGTTGAATATAAATTTGAACTCGTTAAATCCCGGAGGATGGATGAGATTGAGGATGGAAAAATAACAATTATCGGTCCTGACCTGAAGGATCTAGAGAAGAAATCCTATCCTTTTGGGATATATGTTGAGGTCGCCGGCAAAGAGATTGAGGAGGAGCTGGAGGGCGTAATAGAGCGGCGGATACATGAATACATAAATTATATTGAAGGCGTCATGCATCTAAACCAGAGATATGACATTTGGATACGGATAAGCAAAAGATCATTCGATAAGGGCTTAAACTCCTTCACATATATTGGAAAGGTCCTATATAGGCTGTTTAAGAGCGAACTCCCAATAATAGAGAAGATTCAGATAACATTCATAACTGACCCGGAGAAGGTTAAAGAGAAATTCAAGGAGGCGATGGAAACATATGAGAAGCGTGATGCAAGGGCGAGGGGGCTCACAGATGAAGAAGCCGACGCATTCTATGGCTGTACGCTCTGCCAATCGTTCGCACCAACCCATGTATGCGTAATTACCCCTCAAAGATACTCAAATTGCGGCGCCATAAGCTGGTTTGATGGGAGAGCCGCAGCTAGGGTTGACCCGAAAGGTCCAATATTTAGAATTAATAAGGGTGAATGCGTAGATCCGGTGAAGGGCGAATGGACCGGTGTTAATGAGGCTGTGAAACTTAAGTCCGGCGGGGAGATAAAGCGGGTTTGGCTTTACACCGCATTCGGTTATCCGCACACATCATGCGGATGCTTCGAGGCCGTGGCTTTCTATATACCGGAAGTTGATGGGTTCGGCATAGTTCACAGAGGCTTCGCTGAAAACACTCCTATCGGGCTTTCATTCTCAACATTAGCCGACTCAACAGCCGGAGGCAGACAGGTAGATGGTTTCCATGGAATATCCATTGAATACATGCGTTCACCGAAGTTTCTGCAGGCGGACGGCGGATGGGAACGCGTGGTTTGGGTTCCGCAATCAATTGTGGAGAGGGTTAAAGACTTTATACCGAAGCATCTCGCTGATAAAATAGCCACTGAAAGAGATGCGAGGAACATTGAGGAGCTTAAGCATTTTCTAATTGTTAGAGGGCATCCGATAGTTGGGCGGTGGAAGGCGGCTGAAGCAGAAATCGTGGAAAAACCATCTGAAGAGGAGAAGGTTGAAGTAGTAATGACGCCGCCGTCAACTATGCCAACAACAGAGATAACAATGCCAACAATTACAGGGGTGGCAGGCGGCTTCAAAATAGTCTTTAAGAATGTTAAGATCCACGCGAAAGAAATTAAAATTGTTAGAAATAAGGAGAAATGATAGAAAATGAGTGAAAAGGGAGATAAAGAAAAGAATATGGAGGGTTCGGGAGCCACCATTAAAGTAAGCTCTAAACTACTAGATCTGCTTAGTAAATTTGGCGAAATAACCCTTAAGGATGTCGAGATAGACGCTGAGGAGCTTGAAATATGGATTCCAGCGGCTCTTCCAGCGCCGATACCGATTCAGCCGCCGGCTCCAGCGGCGGCAGTAGCGCCACCCGGGGCTGTGCTGAAAAAGCCCATTGAGATATTAAGGGCGGAGTATAAGCCTCCAGCTCAAAAATATCCCGGGAGGATCGTTGAAGTTAAGCTTGGAGCAACCAGGTCTGAGGGCGGTTCAAGAGGTAGGATTGTTAAGATCGGAGGCGAAGCAATTCCATCTTTCTATCTCTTCGAGGGGCTCATGCCGAATCCGCCGGCAATATCGGTTGACGTATTTGATATGGAGGTTAGTTTGCCAAGATCTCTAAAGATGCATGTTCAGGAGGTTATCGGCGATCCAGCTGCTTGGGCTAAGCTCGCTGTTGACAAGTTTGGCGCTGACATGGTTACGGTGCATTTAATCAGCACCGACCCGTTAATTAAGAACACACCACCCGATGAGGCTGCAAAAACAATTGAGGATGTTCTTCAAGCGGTTGATGTTCCAGTCATCGTCGGCGGATGCGGCGACCCAAAGAAGGACGCTGAAGTCTTTAAGAGGGTTGCTGAAGCCGCTCATGGGGAGAGAGTCATGCTTAGCTCAGTGACCCTCGACATGGCTGAAGCAAGCGTTCTAGGCGATGTTGCTAAGGCTGCTAGGGAGCACGGCCACGTTGTGCTGGCTTTCACAGCGATGGAACTTAATAGGGCTAAAGAGCTCAACCGGAGACTCTACGAGTTTCTGCCTAGAGAAAGCATTGTGATGGATTTGACAACCGCAGCCCTAGGCTACGGCATAGAATACTCATTCTCAATTCATGAGAGGGCTAGGCTTCTCGCTTTAGGAGGCGATGCTGAGCTTCAGCATCCAACATCATCCGGCTCAACAAACGCTTGGGCAGCTAGGGAAGCCTGGATGAAGATCGGCTCAGAATGGGAGCCTAGGGAGCTCAGGGGACCATTATGGGAAACAATAACCGCTCTAACATTGATGCTTGCCGGCGTCGACATGTTTATGATGATGCATCCTGCAGCGATTCACACCGTTAAAGAGGTCGTTCGTAATCTGCTCAGTCAGGGAAGAGCTGATTCCAGGGAGATAGCCGATTGGATCAACATTAAAGTTTAGGCTGCAATTGCGGAGGTGTTAAGCCTTGACTGAGAGAGAATTGAAGAAGGGTGTTAGAGAATTAAGCCCCCTAGACATTTACATGCTTCTTCCAAGAACAAACTGCGGCAAATGCGGCGAGAAAAACTGCATGGCTTTTGCAACCAGGGTTGTTAATAGGGAAGTTCCAATAGACTTATGCTCTCCCCTCCTTGAGGAAAGCAAGTATAAGGAGGCATACTCGAAGCTTAAAGATATTCTTGCTCCGGCGGTTAAGGAGATTATTATAGGCACCGGTGAAAACGCAGTTAAAGTTGGCGGCAAACTAGTCATGTATAGGCATGAATTCACATATTATAATCCAACGCCGATAGCGGTCGACGTGACGGATGAAATGGATGAAAGCGAAATCCTGGAGCGCATCAGGAAGGTCGAAAACTTCTCATACAATTACATTGGGAGAATTCTCAAGTTAGACATGATCGCCATCAGATCAACATCAAACGATCCAGCTAAGTTTAAGTCCACGGTGGAAAAAGTTGCCAAAGCAACCGGGCTGCCGCTAATACTATGCACATTCAATCCGGACGTTATGAAAGCAGCTTTGGAATCGGTTTATGGGAGGAGACCGTTAATCTACGCTGCTACAGAGGATAATTGGAGGAAAATGGCTGAGCTAGCGCTCATGTATAATTGCCCTCTAGCTGTCTTCGCCCCAAACGACATAAGCCTACTAAGATCCCTAACGAATACCCTTCTGGAATTCGGCGTTGAAGATCTTCTCCTAGATCCGGGAACATTCCCCGAGGATGGATTATCTGAAACAATCAATAATTTCACGATGATCAGGAGAAGCGCATGTAAGGAAGGCGACATGCTGCTCGGCTTCCCGCTTATCGGCGTTCCAATGACCGTTTGGCTTAAGAAGGATTCGCCTAAAGAGGTTCTTCAGTGGAGGGAAGCCTGCTTAGCAGCTATGCTGATGACCAGATATGCGGATTTATTGATAATGCATAGCCTTGAAGGATGGGTTCTCCTACCAAATGTTATATTAAGATTCAACATATACACCGACCCGAGAAAACCTGTTTCAGTTGAACCCGGATTGAAAGCATTCGGCAACCCAACTGAGAATTCACCTGTCATGTTTACAACAAACTATGCGTTAACATATTTCACAGTTGAATCCGACATTAAATCTGCTAACATAGACTGCTACCTAATAGTTATTGACACCGGCGGAATAAGCGTTGAAAGCTCGGTTGCCGGAAGAATATTAACTGCGCAGGTGGTTGCGGACGCCATCAAAAAATCAGGTATAGAAGAGAAGGTTAAGCATAGATATCTAATTATCCCAGGGTTAGCCGCCCGGCTGAGTGGAGAAATCGAAGATTTAAGCGGCTGGCGGGTTCTAGTTGGACCGAAGGATTCATCGGGCATACCGGCTTTTCTAAAGGAGAAGTGGCCGCCGAGAGAAATGTAACACTTTAATTCTTCCATAGCCATTATCTTTCTGGAGAAGAAAGCAAAAATGAGATTGATCGTTTCAATGGGTAGGGGTGGAACTGGAAAAACAAGTTTTGTAGCGCTTATGACTAAATATTTTATTGAGATTGGTAAGACCCCGCTTCTCTTAATTGACGCTGACCCTGACCAGAACCTAGCCGACGCTTTAGGCATAAGCCTAGAGGATGCGGGGATAAAAACCATCTCCGAACTTATAATTGAAACTTTCATAACACATGGTGGAACAACAATCGGCATCTCACCCTCTGAGAGGATGGAAAGCAAGATTTGGGAGAAGGGGCTCTATGAGGGTGAATATTTCGATCTGATCGCGATAGGTCCGAAGTGGGTTGAGGGCTGCTATTGCTTGCCGAATGAAGCATTGAAGGGAGCCCTAGAAAGGCTGACGAAAAATTATGCATACATCATTATTGATTCGCCGGCTGGATTGGAACACTTAAATAGGAGAATAACATCGAAGGTGAACGATATTTTCGATCTCATAGACCCATCTAAGAAAGCCTTCGATCATGTTTTAAGAGCCTACAGGATAGCGAGGGAGGTCAACATAAAATTCGAGAACTTCTACGTTGTCGGAGGCTTCCGCTTCCCAAGCGGCTTAAACAGCGAGGTTGAGAGAAGGCTAGGCTTAAAATATATGGGCAAAATAGCGTATGATGAGAATGTTGAAAAATTCATCATTTCCGGGAGGTCTCTCCTAGAAATACAGCATAATTCACCAGCCTATAAATCGGTTAAGGAGATAATGATTAAGGCCGGGTATGGATGATCGCTGAGGTGCTCAGGCTGCTTGGAGACTACCGGTCGCCTCCGGGATGAGCATAATGAGCGGATCTGGAAGCATAGATATCTTCCAAATGCTCTTTAAAGAATCGAAGAGGAGAAGGGAGAAGAGAGCTGAACTCTTAAAGTCAATCGGCGTTAAAGAGTTTTTTGAGCATGGAAAAATTGAAATCAATCATAAAATATGCCAGGGAATAGAGTGCAAGCTCTGCATAAAGGCTTGCCCAACAAACGCCCTATATTGGAGTTATGGGCGAGTGAACGTTGTTGAAGACCTATGCGTCTACTGCGCAGCATGCGTCCTGAGCTGCATAGTCGACAACTGCATCATGGTGACTAGAAAACGGGCCGATGGAAAAACCGAAGTCTTCAGCACTCCCAGAGAGGCAGCCAGAATATTGCAGGATATAAGCAGCAGGAGAAGAATAAACCTTGTAAGCCGAGTTTTCCAACAACGATAAAATAGTAAAGGAGGGATTAGGATAGGATTGAAAATTGCAGTTGCCGGTAAGGGGGGTGTTGGTAAAACCTTTATCGCCGGGACACTTGCCCGCCTCTTTGCCCGTGAAGGTTACCGTGTGCTTGCTGTTGACGCCGACCCAGCGATGAACCTTTCTTATGCGCTTGGAATTCCACTCGAAGTCTCATCGAGATTGACGCCTATAGCCGAAAATAAATCCCTCATTGAGGAGCGGACTGGAGCGAAACCCGGTTCAGCGTGGAACATCTTCTTTAGTTTAACGCCGACTGTTGATGATATCGCTGAAAAGTATGGCGTTATAGGTCCTGATGGCGTAAGGTTTCTTCTGATGGGAACAGTGCGTTCAGGCGGATCTGGATGCACATGCCCAGCGAACTCCCTGCTTAGCGTGCTGATTAAGCATTTAACCTTAAGAGGTGGGGATGTTGTGATCATGGATATGGAGGCTGGGCTTGAGCATCTCGGCAGGGCTACCGCAAGAGGCTTCAACATGATGCTATGCGTTGTTGAGCCAAACGCGCCTTCGATAGAGACAGCTCTAAGAATAGAGCGGCTTGCCGGGGAAATAGGTATTGGAGAAACGGTCTTCGTTGGAAACAAGATCACAGATGGGGAAGATGAAGAATTCATTAGAAAAGTTCTGGAGAAGGCTGGCTTCAGCCTCTACCATGCGATACCCTTCGATAGAAACATCATTAGATCCGGGATTATGCGTATAGCGCCAATAGACTATTCACCTTCATCCCCCGCTATATTAGCCATCAAAGAGCTTAAAGAAAAGCTTATGGAGGATCATCGCCAGAGTTTTTCATCTAATTAGGATGATGCCAGATTGCGTATATGCTTCATTTATCAAGATCCATTTGCTGAACGTATCATAGGGAACTTATGTAATGCGGATAATTTCTGTAGAGCGTGCGGTTTATTGTGCGAGCACTGCAGGATTAAGTACGGTTCATTTGCTGGAGACATACAGTACGTTCACAATATATCGGCAAATCTACCGGTCTTCATTGAGGAGCCTAGGGATTTCTTACCTGAAAACATGCCGAAATGCGACATACTGATAGCTGTGGCTCTTCACCCAGACATACTTTTGGCAATCCCTCTGATGGCTCAAGAGGCTAATGCCAAAGCAATTATAGTGCCAATAGAAGATAAGCGATGGTGTCCGCCAGGCGTTAGGGAGCAGATGAAAGTGAAACTTAATGAGATCGGTATAGAGTATGCGTTCCCAAAACCCTTTTGTTCGCTCGAGCCATTTAATCAGCCAACCATAGAGGATTTTGTTAAGCGGTACGCTATTGGTAAACCTGAAATTGAAGTTGAAGTTAAAGGTGGATTCGTAATTAATGCAAATGTTGTCAGGAGCGCGCCATGCGGGTCAACATGGTATGTTACGCAGCAAATAAAAGGTAAGAAGATTTCAGAAATAGAGGAAGCAGTCGCAGTTGCGCATCATTCATATCCCTGCACAGCAAGCATGGAGATTGACCCTGAAATCGGTGACACAATACTTCATAAAGCGGGATATATGATTCGAGAGGCGGTGAAAAACGCTATTAGCCAGGCTGCACTAACTTAATGGCGCGCTTAAACCTAAAACTTT
>Ga0185307_1001252_pt1 | contig 14334 bp, 15 predicted proteins | sample LHCtaG_FD_128010 | JGI IMG/M metagenome (GOLD analysis project Ga0185307, IMG submission 128010) | Hot spring microbial communities from Little Hot Creek, USA to study Microbial Dark Matter (Phase II) - LHC4sed_matched (SPADES... | ecosystem: Environmental > Aquatic > Thermal springs > Hot... | reverse complement strand
CTCTCCTCAGGCCTGAGGTAGTGGATCGGCTTCGAGCCCACGACGCCGACGACGGCCCTGTCCCTCCAGTCCAGTCTCTCGAGCTCCTCGCCGCTCCCGTAAATCACGACCCTCTCGCCCAGCAATATCCTGTCGTCCCACCCACCGACGGGCTCTAGGTATATCAAGCCGCCCTCGGTTATGCTCTTCACAGCGAAGCCTATCTCGTCCATGTGGGCTATGAGCGCCACTTTAGGCCTTTCCCCTACCTTGACGTATAAGTTCCCGAGCTCGTCGACCTCTAGCGCCGCGCTGGAGGCTAATTCCTTGAACGCCCTCTCTATCTCCTCCCTAACGGGGTCCTCCCAGCCGGAGACGCCGGGGGCCAAGGTTATAGTGCGCAACAAACCGGGGACGTCCACGTCCACCACCAAGATCCTGGGCCAAGCTTTGCTACGCATACAGTTGCCCAGAAGACAAACTTAGCCTTTCGCTGAGCTCCGGCTCGACCCAAAGGAGCTCGGTGCTAGACGAAGCCCGGCTCCAGCCTCTCGACCTCTCGGTACTCCTCCCCCAACCTCACGCAACCGAGCTTCAGAGCCCTCACCCCCTCCACGCTCTTCAAGGGCGTCGCCACAGCGGCCCTCCTGCCCTTGAAGTCTAAGCTCTTGAGCACGCCCACGTCCAAGAACTCCCCCCTCTCGCCCATCAGCCCGACGACAAGGCCGGACTCGAAGCCCTTCACGAGGACTCTGACAGCCTTGTCCTTGAACGCCTCCCTGACGCTGGTGTAGAAGTCCCTCAAGCTGGGCCTGTTCTCGAGCACTATCACGACGGAGTCCTGCGAGAGCTCGCAGTGCTCGACCCTGCTGTTGGCCATGGCCTCTACGATGTTGACCACCTCTTGAGGAGCGGCGTGCCCGCTGCCCATGAATGAGCCGACTACGGCCACGTCGTCGAGGCTCATCGTGTGAGTCACCACTCCCCTCTTGCTGAAGTAGTTGTAGAACGCCCTCTCGCGGAGAGCCCTTCGATCGCTGCGGTCTCGCTGCCTCACCCACGCGGAGGCCGGTAGCTCGACGACCTCGTAGCCGAGGGCCTTGAGCTGCCTCGTCAGGTGCTCGAGCTCCCCGCTCCTCTGAAGCGCTATGACGACGTCCGGGCTCAGGGCCTCGACCGCGTAGAGCTGGTAGGCCCTCGCTGGCCCGCCGTACACCATGCCCGGCGTGTCTATGAGAACTGCGTCGCTCAAGCCTTTGGCTCTGTTGACGAGCTTCGTCGTCCCGACGACCATGGGCAACAGGTGCCCCGTCGGAGATGTCGAGCCGACGAAGTACGCCGATAGGACTTGGACCTCCTCTAAGAACGCCACTTGCCTCTCCAAGACCCCCAACCCTATCGTCGTCGGAGGCCCTATGTTCGACTGACCGATGTCGCAGTCCACGACGGACACCCTCACACCCCTCTCGAGCAGTTTGTTTGCGGCGTAGGTGACGAAGAAGGTCTTGCCCGAGTCCACGGAGCCCAGCGTGAAGACGACGCGAGGCCCCTTGGCCATGGAGTCTAAGACCTCAGTCCACTCCTTCGGTATTGTTGAGGAGTCGAGCTTGGTCAGGGTCCCGCTCCCGCGTAGCTCGACCTTGGCCCGGCCATGGGCCTCCATCAAAGTGGCCTTGGCGGACGGTATCACGACCTCCTCCTTCGCGTTGAGCCTCTTCCCGGTCACCTCGGCCTCGCCCTCAATCAGCCTGACCCTGAGCGGGCCCTCGAGGATCCAGTAGCCCGTGAGCTCCTCGACCCTCCCAACCGACATCGCTAGAGGCCCCTCGAAGCCCGGCTCGAGCCCTCACCTAGACGTCTACGACCCTTTAAATCAGCTTTCCGTGGCCCGAGCTACAGGCCCACGAGCTTCACGACCTCACTCAAGGGCCTCCTGAGGGGCATTTCTGGCCTCTCGGCCGGGTAGCCGACCTCGACCATCGCTTGTGGCTCGTAATCCTCTGGCAAGCCGAGGACCTCCCTGACCTCTTCCTGGCAGAAGAGGGGGGCGCACCTCCAACAGCCTGCGAGGCCGAGCGCGTGGAGGGCCAGGAGGAAGTTCTCTATGGCCGACGCGACGCTCTGGACCCCCATGACCCACTCGGCCCTCGACCTACGCTCGTCGGGGTACCTCTCTAGGTCTCCCCTGGCGAGGCAGAACAGGACCAAGAGCGGGGCCCTCACGAACCTCTCCCTAGACGCCGAGACTATGAGTTCCGCCTCGCTCCTCGGCACCCCGTCCCTCAACAGGTCCTCCATGAACTTGTTAGACATGGCGTCCACCAACCTCTTGCGAACCTCCCCCTTCCCTATGACCACGAACCTCCAGGGCTGGGAGTTGTGGGCCGACGGCGCCCACGTCGCGGCCTCTAAAGCCCTCATGACCAGCTCGAGGGGGACGTCGCGCTCCTCAAAGACTCGGACGGTTCTCCTACCCCTCAAGAGCTCGAGCATCGAGTCCAAAGGCGGCACCACCAATTTGATAACATCGGCGGCTTATTGGCGTTTCGTGGCTGACGCGAAGCCAGGCCTGTTGTCTCCCTAGCGATCGCCATCCCACCTCGGCCTCTGCAAGGGCCGCTTTAGCGATTGACGGCCCTCGGGGCTTGGGTCCGCTGGCTCGAAGAGCTCTGGGCTAGCGCTCACTCCACCCTCTTGACCCTTATCAATTGCTCGTCGCCCCTCAGGCCGTAGGTCATGACGACTAGGTCTCCCAGCCTGACCTCCTTGAGCTTCTTGAGCAACTCGAAGGTCTTCTCGAGGCCCTCGTCGTAGCTCGAGGCCTCGACCAGGTAGGCCTTGAGGCCCCAGAGCATATTGAGCTGCTTCAACACCCTCGGGCTCGGGGTCCCGACGTAGACGTCTATCGCTGGCCTCAGCAACGATATCAGCCTGGCAGTGTTGCCGTGCACGCTGTATATCACGAGCTTCGCGTTCAAGTCCTCGGCCAGAGACGTCACCCCCGCGGTGAAGCGGGCCCACAGGCTCTTGGGCTCCCTCCTCCTGGTCACGCTGACGTTCTCCTCGGCCGTCCTTATTATCCTCTTCAGCCACGAGACCGCTTCGACCGGGTACTTTCCGACCGCGGTCTCGCCAGTGAGCATGAGCGCGTCGACCCCCTCGGCGACGGCGACGCTGACGTCCACGGCCTCCGCCCTCGTGGGGACCGGGCTCTCCAACATGGACTCGAGTAGCTGGGTCGCTATTATCACTGGCCTCTCCATCTCTATGGCCTTGCTGATTATGCGGCGTTGCAGGTGGGGTACCTTCTCCAGGCCCATCGCCATCCCCAAGTCGCCCCTAGCCACGAGGACGGCGTTGGAGGCCTCTATTATGCAGTCCAAGTTCTCAAGAGCGGACTTTGTCTCTATCTTGGCTATCACCTTCACATCCTCGTGCCCCAAGTCCTTGATCACGTTGCGGAGGACTTCCACGTCGGACGGGCGCCTCACGTAGCTTAGCCCTATGTAGTCGAAGCCCCTCTCCAGGGCGAACTTGAGGTCGGCTAAGTCCTTCTCCGTCATGGCCGGTAGTGCGAAGTCCTTGTTCATGACGACGAGGGCCTTCTTGGACCTTATGAGGGCGTCCGTGAGAGCCGTTAGCTCCACGTAGCTCGACGCCACGTCCACGACCTTCAGCCTCACTCGCCCGTCGTCCATCAGGACGACATCTCCTACTTCGAGGCCCTCGTAGACCTCTCGAATCGGCAACGGGATCTCCAGCGTGTCGGCGAAGCCCCTAGCGCTCGGGACCATTCTGATCCTGTCGCCCCTCTTGAGCTGGACGGGCTTGTCCAAGTCCCCCAGCCTTATCGAGGCCCCGCTCAGGTCGCCTATCAGCGTCAGGGGCCTCCCCAAGACCTTCTCGGCCTTCGCCACGCAGTCGACCATTGAGCTCCAGAGCTCCGCATCCCCGTGGGCGAAGTTTATCCTGAAGCCTGAAGCACCAGCCTCGGCGAGCCTCAAGATCACGTCGAAGCTGCTCGATGATGGGCCGAGGGACGCTATTATCTTCGTCCTAGACTCCCCGGCCACTATAATCGACCGAGCTATAAGTGCGGAAAAGGCATAAAGCTCTAACCTTCAAGGGCTATGAGGCCTCGTGGAGGCGCGTATGCTTCGTACGGCCCGTCTCGCGCGTTCGACGCCTAGCATTCGCCCGCCGCGAGCTCCCCATTTAGCTCCTCCAAGAATGGGGAAGATGCCCTTGGGCCATCCCTCCACTCGGCACGCCGCTCATCCGCTGGAAGAACAAGTACTAAACGCCGGCGAAGAGGGCGATTGTGAGGGCACCTAGGACTATCAACAAAACGAGGGCCGATCGACTTGCCCTTGGCACAGGGCTCTCTCGCGTTTATGCTATAAAACTTTTGCGCTTCTTAGACGGAAGTTAGAAGCCCGCTGGTCAACTATGATAGAATGAATTATATAGAACTATATAGGGCGCTCGCGACTTTAAAGCTCGATGAAGCGTGAGCTCGAACGAGGTGTTTGAGGCCATCTCCCACCCCCTGCGGATCGAGATCGTAGAGCTACTGGCCAAGGGGCCCAAGCGCTTTACTGACACCTAGAGGGAGCTGAAGATCGAGAGCGGTGGCCTTCTGGACTTCCACCTAAAGAAGCTCGACGGATTTCTCGGTGAACGAGGAAGGACTCTAAGCCTTGAGCGAAAAGGACTACGTTGCCCTCCAGGCCATCGAAGTCGTGTCGAGGTACGGCTGGCAGAGAAGGGCCCTCTTCGCGAACGCCTTGCTCCTCATCGTCACCCACGTTCCAAGGTGTATGTGTAGTTCTGTGGGACGGTGACTTTACTGCTGATGTCCACGAAGAACTCCTCTAACCCTTTGTTCGCGTCGAGGGCCTCTTGGAGCTCCCTCAAAAGCGAGTAGTACCTCTCCGTCTCTTGAGCGACGAGCTGGACAGCCTCTTCGTAGAGCAATTGCTCGCCCCTAATGGCCTCTCTGAGCTTAATGTTCTCGAAGCTAAAATATACGAGGATTACGAGGTTCGATAGCGCGAATAAGGCTGCTATGAAGACTAGGAGACCCCAACGCCCAATCCTCTTAAAGCCCCATCGCCGATTTTAATTTGTAAGGGCGTGTTGTCTAAACTCTCAATCCAAGGGGTGCACTTATCATTGCCTTTAGCGAGCCTTGACCTTATGGCCTCCTCCGCCGTGGACGCGCCACGACCCAAGGCCTTACGCCTACGACCCTATAGCCCAGCTTCGCGTACAGCTTTACGGCCGGCTCGTTGCCCACCTCAACGCTCAAGAAGGCCACAGCACCCGAGGCCACGGCCCTCCTGGTCACAGCCGACGTTACGGCCTCAGCGTATCCCTTGCCCCTGAACTCGGGCCTAGTGTACACGTCGCAGACTACGTGTATCTCCCGTAGCTCGACGCACGTGGCGGCCGTCGAGACCACCTTGCCCTCCACGATCACGCCGTAGTACCTCCTCTTCGCGAGGACGTCCCGAGCCTCCTCAGGAGTCACTTCGATGCCCCGAGCCCTCATGTACTCTTCGAAGAGCTCCACGTGGTCGCCCGTGAGCCTCGTGGCCAAGCGCTCGCTCTCACTTGGAACGAAGCTCTCCTCAGTGCACGACATCTCGTAGAACTCCCTGACCTCCACCTCCTCGAAGCCCAGCTCTAACAATTGCTGCGAGACGCGCTCGACCCCCTTGTCGTCATCGTAGAGGACCACGTGGACGGGCCTCTCGGGCCTCAGCGTAACGCGCTTGAAGAGCTCGTAGCCGTTAGGACCCCACACGTGCAGGGCGAGTCCGTAGAGTCCTCGCCAGAGGAGCGCGTAGGACTCGACTTCGCCGTGGGGCGAGAGCTCGACCACAAGCTTAGTGCTCTCCGGCTCGTAGAGGAGGTCGTATACCAAGTAGCAGTGAGGCGGCATGGAGTTGCTCTTGTACAGCCTCGAGAGGGCCGCCAAGAGGTCTCCGCAACTGCTATGAGGCATCGAGCTCAAGACGCGCACGCTCAACGGAGGCACCTATCGCTATTTAGCCTCGGCCTAAGGGTTAGCTTTAGCGGCGAGCCCTAGGACGCCAAGCTCAGTACGTAAGCGCATTTTTCGCTGAAGGACGGCTAAAGAAGGGCCTTCCTCGCACCCTTTTGCGGCAGTTGAGGGCCTAACGGGTGAGGAGGGCCTTGAAGCAACCCTCTCTGACTCGCCCTCAAGGCCTGTGAGCTCGAGCTACTGGCTTCTCCTCTAGAGAGAAGTCGATGATCTCTAGGAGCCATCTCTTCAAGTCATCCCTGAAGGCCTTCTCGCAAGAGCGGATCACTACGCGCTTCGTCCACTTCCGCCATTACCTTGCACCAATCCCTCACAACTAAGATCGGATGGCGATTGGTAAGCGACTTGGTTGTCAATAGGTCTTGGGCCGCATCAGTTAACCAAATATCTCTCCAAGGCATCTTTGTTTTTAGAGTGAAGAATACGAGGTTGGTGAACAATCTGTCCTTTGAAAAGTATTTTTGGGACGTCGTCGACCTAAGGTGTAAGGTCATCCTGGATGTAGGGGCTGGCAAGGGGGCTACGACCGTGAGGGTTCTGGAAAAGATGTCGTCCGAGGAAGCGGGAGGAATAGTCGTAGCAGTTGACGTAGTCCGCGGGTCACTCGCGCTCTGTAAGGAAAACGTCGCGAAGCTTCCGCATAGAGCTCAGGTCGAGCTCATAGCAGCCGACTCGGCTTACTTACCGCTTAGGGACGAATCCGTGGATTTGGTACTATCGAGTAGAGCCATAGCTGACATGAACTCTCCTCCGTGCCGCGTAGTGAAGGTTTTAGCTGAGCTATACAGGGTCTTGGGCGAGGGAGGAAGGGTCGTTTTAAGCGATGAATGCCCCATCACCAAACAGACCCAGGAAGACGAAGTGCCTTCCTTGATGCGGAGGTTGGCTAAGGCGGTCTCTCATTTGATAGGGAGAGAGCACGCCCACGAAGTCGATCCGAAGGACCTGGAGTTTATCATGAGGCTAGTGGGGTTTAAGGAAATTGAGTTGAGGACATTCAAGGGAGAATCACTAACGCCTCAAAGGATTGGGCGCTTTGTTAAGAACTCCATGGACATCATCTCGCACATCGATGACTCAGAGTTGAGGAGGGCACTCGCGCACCACGTGAAACGCGTCCGAGAGGCCCTCGAGAAAAAGGGCGGATTTCTACCTCCAAGGTACGTCCTACATGCTCGAAAATAAGTTGTGCGAGCAATGGCCTGGAGAGGGCTCGACCATCTGATGGCTGCTCGACGACGTCGCATAATTACACGGACATGTATTTAAGGAGAGGCCTGTCGGAGTTTATGTGGGAGCGGGGGCCTAAGAGCGGGTGGAGCAGCGACCACCTCTCTTCTCTGCCCTCGGCATAGCGAAACGAAGAGGTCTTTACGAACCATCTGATAAGCCTTGCTCCCCGCCCTCGCCCCTAAGACTTTGTTAAGACAACTGCGAGCTTGGTCTTAGTAAGAGGGCTTTAGTCGAAGCTCTTCGTGGGAAGAAGGTGATCGCGTCGAGGGCGCCTTCGAAATATGTTCTAAGCATAGCAGAGGCGCTTGGGGTCTAAGGGATTCGTGAAGAGAGGTCAAGGAGAGATTAAGGAGAGATTTAGCTGTCAGGGCTTCGAAGGACTGGCACCTCTGTAGAGCTTCAGGACCTCCTCGAGGGCATCGGCTATCCTTAAGATCTTCTCCTCAACCCCCTTGCTGACGACTATGTACCTCCTGGGGTAGGGTATCTCTATTCCATGCTTGTCGAACTCCTTCTTTATCTCCCGCAACAAGTCTCTGGCCATCTTGAAGGCAGTGGGCTGGTCCTTCGCTCTCGTCAGGAGCCTCAGGACAATCCCCGACTCCCCGAACTCCATGACGACGGCATTGGGGAGCCCCTCCGCTGGCAGGAAGTCGGGGTGCCTCCTCGCTACGTCGACCATTATCTCCATGGCCTTCTCGAAGTCGGACTCGTAGCTGACCTGCACGAAGATCGGGACGAGCATTGTCGGGTCCTCTATGCTGTAGTTCACCACGACCTCGCTCTGGAGCACGGAGTTCGGAATAATCAAGCGCCTGTTGTCCCACGTCCTCAAGACGGTGTGCATGAGCCTTATGTCCTCGACGAAGCAGAACTCGTTTCTGAACATCACCGCGTCGCCTATCCTAATCGGCTGGGAGATCGATAAGAGAATCCCGGAGATTACGTTGGAGAGGCTCGACTGAGCAGCGAGGCCTATGACTATCGAGGCGAAGCCGGCTGCTACGAAGATGGAGACTATGAAGCCCCCAGCCTCGGGAAAGGCAGTGAACGTAGCCGCCATGGCGCCGATAACGGCCACCACGCTCACCAATAGCCTCCTGACGAACCTGTACGTGGTCTCGAGCCTCGGTTGCGCCTTGGCGAGCGCGCCGAAGGACTTGCTCAAGAGGAGGTTCAAGGCGTAGGAGATGGCAAAGGTCAACGCTAATCCAGCTATGAAGATGAGCGTCGAGCTCAGGAATGTGCTCGGTAGGAAACTCATGAGTGTAGCGTCTAAAGCCGGGTAATTTAAATCTTGACGCGAGCTTGAGGGCGAAGACCTCTGGGCCTAACGGGAATCATTCTTCCATCGGCGAGCACTTGCCGAGCGAGGCAGAGGACTGCGACTAGTGGACTGGAAACATGGCTCTAACGCAAGCCTTCAACGCGCTCGGGCCTCAACGGTGCAAGCCCTCCGCGCCTAAAGATTGTGATTGAACAGCTAGCGCTATTTGCATGGAAGACGTAGAGGCTATCGCGAGTAGCTCCACCCAAGCCCCTCAAGCGTCGACACGAAGCCTGTTACGTCGCTCGGCGTGACTATGAGGTACGCGCCGTCCCTCAGCTTGAAGACCACGGCCTTATCGCTCGATATCGCGCAGAAGGCCTTCGCGCCGTTGCTCAGCTTGAACCAGCCCAAGGAGTAGCCCGGCAGCCCGGTCCCCCACGTCCTCAAAGTCGGCCTTAGGTCGCCTCTCGAGCTCAGGTCCGCGACGAACACCTCCTCGACCTCACCTCGCTTGGCCGAAAAGCTGTACATAGGGGGCGCGCTGACCGTTATCTCATCGCTGGAGACCGTTATCCTCAGCAAGTAGATCGGCAACACTAACACTGCCAAGACCAAGCCCGCAACCGCGCCGATAACCGCGACCGTTATCAAGGCCGATGGCGGGACGGGTATCTCGAAGCTCGCCTGCACTCGGCCTGGCACCTCTTTCGTGCTCACTGACTGCGAGGTTTAAGACTGAGGCATAAGCCTTCATGCGCGCGGGCCAACGCCTTGTCGCGTGCAGTCGAGTGGGCGAGCCTTAGGAGGTCATATTGATAGGCATGCGGCCGAGCTCCGGTTAATGGTAAGACATTTAAGATGAACATCTTCGAGTTAGGGGCTGAAAACGATGTACGATTGAGAGGTCGGCGTACCTTGGGTCGTAACGGGAGGTCCTTCGAGCTTGCAGAGGATTTGTTGTTGCCAATCGCGCTAGGCCTCGTGGTGGGTTTAGCTGTCTTCCTCTTGGACAACGTCTATAGTCTTCTGAATTCCGCTTCGTCCCTCCTCGTGAGCTGGAGCCCCTCCCTCCGTTTGTTGTCCACGTCCACTGCGCTCCTCGGAGGGTACTTGGTCGTGAGGCTCTTGGCGGAGAACAAGAAGTGCGGTTGCGGGACGGAACTCGTGATCGAAAGCTACCACTCGAGGAGCGGCTTCCTCAGCTTGAGGGACACGGTGGGAGGGACACGGTGGGCAAGGCCTTGGCCTCAGCCGTGACGATAGGCTTCGGCGGGAGCGCTGGCCTAGAGGGCCCAAGCCTCTTGTTGGGCGGAGGGATCTCCTTGTTCATCACTAGGAGGCTGGGACTTAGTCGAAAGGACGTCAAGAAGCTGTTCCTCTGCGGCGCGGCAACTGGCTTCTCAGCCATATTTAGGGCTCCACTGACCGGGATACTGCTTGCGCTGGAGATACCTTACAAGAGGGACATAGAGGTCGAGGTCTTCGTCCCAGCCTCCATCGCCTCCGTCACGGCTTACTTCGTGTCGGCCGCGACCTTTGGGACGGAGACCATATTCCCGAGCCCCGCGCCGCTCTCAGCATGCGCACCCGCCCTCGTACACGCAGTCGCCTTAGGGGTCCTAGCGGCGCCGGTCGCCTTGGCCTTCGTGAAGGCCGTTGATGGGGTCAACGCCGCCGTCGGGAGGCTAGCCCGTAGAATTCCGATGTCGTGCATAGCCGTCTCAGGAGGGCTCGTACTCGGCGCCATCGGCTTGTTCTTCCCTGAAGTGCTCGGCCTGGGCTACGACACCATCCGCGAGATGACCGCGACCAGTTTAGGGGAGATGAGCTTGACGATGCTCATCGCGCTCTTGGCCTTTAAGATCATAGCCACGAGCGTGACCTTGAACTTCGGGGGGAGCGGCGGCCTCTTCATCCCAGCGCTGTACGTCGGCGGGGTCTTGGGGCTCATCTACGCGCAAGCGCTGAAGGTGGAGCTGCTCACCTCTTGCGCCGTGTTGGCGATGGCCGCTGTGCTAGCGGCGGCGAACAAGACCCTCCTGACGAGCATCGCGCTGGTCGCTGAGACCATAGGTCCTAGCTTCATAGTCCCCACGGTCCTCTCGGCCGCCATAGGCTACTTCCTCACTGGGGGCGTTTCCCTCTACAGAAGCCAGCTCTTGAGCAAGGACGAAAGCAAGGCGGCCAGTTGATGCAACCCTCTCACCTTATCACCTCATCGTCCTCCCACTCGAACACTCACGCGTGCGACCCTCGCAATCCAAAGATGCTCGCGGTGGAGGCTCGCGAGGTTTTATCGGGCCCACTGAGCGCGGACGGGGAGTAGGCGAAGGAGGAGGGTCGGGACGCGCTTCGTAAATTTCGAACCTCGTGCGATTAGGACAGGAACTTTTTGAACCAATCGATGATCGCCGCCAAAGCCCTGTCTAGACCTCTCGAAAAGGAGTGGTCAGCGCCCTCTACTATCTCGATCCTCTTTGGAGCAGGGGCCGCCTCGTAGAGCTTATATGCGTGCTCGACGGGGACGAGCTCATCCGAGCCTCCGTGGACGATTAGGATTGGGGGAGCCTCTTTGACGAGGCGCAAAATATCGTACCTCCTCAAGTCTTCGATGAAGCTCTTCCTCAGCCTCCTCCCTGATGGAAGTCTGACGTATCCGCCCTCTTCCTCTAAAAGCTCCAAGCCCTCGGGCCACGGTATCCCGCAAGGAGTCGCGAGGGTTACCATGGCCTTAACCCTCCTATCACGAGCTGCTATGGCGACCATGCCGCCGAGGCTCGAGCCTATGACCCCCAACCTCCTCGTATCGACCCTCCCCACTCGCTCGAGGAAGTTTAGGGCGGCTTCGTAGTCCCTGATGCGAGCCGTCAGGCTCGTGTCTTCGAATTCGCCCTCGCTCCTCTCCGGTCCGACGCCGCAGCCCCGAAAGTTGAACCTCAAGCACGCGTATCCCTCCGTGCAGAGCCTCGAGGCGACGGTCAACCACTTATCGCTGTCCTTGTGCCCCTCGAGGCCGTGCAAGGTTATAACGCAAGGCGCGCCTTCGAACGGGACGTGTAGGTTTCCAACTATTTTTCGGCCCTCGGAGTAGAAGCACACCGATTCCATAATCCCGCCCGACGCCACCTACAACCTTTAGGCGATGGCGCTAAAAGCTTTACGCGCACGGCGCACATCAAGGCCGTAGCGCCGAAGCCCATGTGCGTGGAATCTAGAGGCTCTAAGCATATCCGTTCTTTAGTTCTATGGTACTTTTGGGTAAAGAGATGAAGGAGGGGGTCGAGGTCGTCAAGGTCGAGGTCCCGAAGGCCTTGGCCGAGAGGTTCTACAAGTGCGTTGCTGAGAGGTACGGCCTGAGGAGGGGCTCCATAACTAGGGCCATCGTGGACTTGACAGAGGAGGAGCTGTCCGACTAGGGGGCCCGTTGCGGGCACCGTCGACCCCATCGTGGGCCTAGGCCTCGGGTCCCACCACGCGTGGGCAGTAACATTTATTAGGTTGGTTTAGGTTGGCTTAGTATGGGTTGAGGCAAAGTGTCTAGCGGTGTTGAGAAGCTGCTGAAGCCTAGGGAGTTTTGTGAGATCGTTAGGATTAGCTACTCCACGCTGAAGCAGTGGGTTCGCGAGGGCAGGGTTAGGGTCCTCCGCACGAGCACTGGTAGGTGGAGGATACCGTACTCCGAAGTGGAGCGCGTGCTAGGGTTAAGGCCCGAGGGGAAAGAGGATTCAAAAAGCTCCTAGAGGAGGCCGAGGAGAATGGCTAGAGTGGCGAGGACCGTCATTGTTAGAAGCGTCGAGCTTCCTAGGAGGGCGTTCAGGGTTTTCGTCGAGCTCGAGGGTATGTATAGGAACATTTGAGCAACTAGCTCTGTACGCTGTGAGGAGCAATATTGCTAGCTTCACAGGCTTAGAGCGTTGAAGTATCGCGAGTTGAGAGCACTATACCCACATTTACCATCGCACTACGCGTACACAGCATGCCAGGATGCCTCTACTAGGGCTAAGAGCTTCACGAAGTTGAAGAGGCTTGGCTTAGCCGAGAAGGAGTGCCCTGAGGTCAGGAGCGTAACTGTATGGCTCGACGACCACCTATGGAAGCTTGGTGGCTTAACAACCATTGAGGTGGCAACTCACAGGGGCCGAGAGCGCTGAGCCTTAGGCCTTGGAGACGACGATAAATGGGCGCTCTTCACAACCTCTTTAAGGCCCTCTTCACCGCCTCTCTGTGCAGCGGGCTTTGCCAGGCCACTCTCCTGCCGACTCCGAGCTCCAAGTCCCTCTGAGGAGGTGGGTCGTCGATCCAGTGCTCCGGCCTCCTCTCCGGCACGGCGTCGACCACGAGGTTCAGCTCCACTAGCTTGTTTAGCAGCGGTATCCTCTCCCTCGTCAACAGCGTGTCGGGGTCCTCGACCGCCTCTAGGAGGTACTCCCTCTCCTCGTCGCTCAACGAGGACGCGAATACGTCGAGCTTCTTAGAGTCCACGACGTCCCTCAAGACTGCTCCCTCGTCCCACCTGGCTTGATAGAGCCGAGCGAGCATCTCGGGGCTCCCTCCAGCCAACCTCCAGACCTCCTCGAGGTCTCGCCTGGGCCTTGGCAACTTCTCGTAGATCTCCTCGAAGCCCTTCTTGCCCATGTTCCATAAAGGCCTCAGGAAGGCCCACCTGTGCCTGCCTATCTCAGCCCTCGAGGTCCCCTCGCTTGTGGTCGCTATCGCCACCACCCTCTCGCAGCCCTCAGGAGGGTACTCGGTCAAGCTCAGCAGGGACTTCACGTACACGGCCGCCTTTTCCAACCCTATCGCTTGGAAGGCGTCGTCGACCAATATGGCCACATTCGTCTTCCTCCACTTGCTAACGAGCCACTTGACCGCGTCTATCGCCAGGGTGGCCAACTTCACCCCTGCAACGCCGGTGACGTCCGCTACCGCCTCAGCGAACTTCCTCGCGAGCTCCTCGACGTCCGTGTGGGCGATGAAGTCCCTGCGCATGGGGTCCACGTAGACGACCTCGTAGCCCACCTCCCTCAGCAACTCGGCCGCTTGCTTGAGCCAGGCAGTCTTGCCGCACCCCTCTGGCCCGAAGACGACTACCGGGTGCCAAGTGCCCCTCTCGGCGAACTCCTCCACTTGGAGAAGAGCCCTCTCCCTGTCGCAGAACTCCACCTTAAGGCCAGCGAAGTCCAGCTTGACCTTCTTCACCAACCCCTCCACCTTGAACGTGTCTTCGGGCCTGTAGTCTTCACGACTTTCAGGCCCTCTAGGGATTTAAGCCTAGCACTCACGAAGGCCCTCTCCTTCTCCTCAACCCTCGTGAAGGAGCTAGCGAGCTCAAGCCCGCGAAACCTAATCACCTTGGCTTCGAGGCCTCGTCGAAACCTCAGCACAACATCATAATGAGTCGCGCGACTGTTGCTTTCGTAAAATGGGCACGTCTCTATGCGCGTACGGATCTTAGTGCAGGGCCTCACAACTAACCATTGAGGGGCCTGTTCACACAATGTCCACGCGGGTTCTAATGGCAGTAACAAGGCCCAAGCACATGAGAGGAGCATCCAAAGCCTCAACTCCTTGGCGCGAAGGCAGAAGGCCACGCTCCATCGCGTGGCCGAAGTCGTCAAGGCAGGTGGCGTCTCAGGCCTTCACGACCGCTCTAGAGCCCTCTTCACCGCCTCTCTGTGCAGCGGGCTCTGCCAAGCGACGTCCTTTCCGATGCCCAGCTCCAGATCCCTCTCAGGAGGGGGCTCGTCGATCCAGAGCCTAAGATCCCTCTCGTAGATGTTGT
>Ga0185307_1001251_pt1 | contig 14339 bp, 15 predicted proteins | sample LHCtaG_FD_128010 | JGI IMG/M metagenome (GOLD analysis project Ga0185307, IMG submission 128010) | Hot spring microbial communities from Little Hot Creek, USA to study Microbial Dark Matter (Phase II) - LHC4sed_matched (SPADES... | ecosystem: Environmental > Aquatic > Thermal springs > Hot... | reverse complement strand
AACCTGCTCTACTGCCACCCGCCCAGGCTTGAGCGGCTCGTCAGGGAGACTGTGGAGACCTTGAAGAGGGGCGAAGCCGATTACAGGGAGTTCTGGACTAGGATCGGCGAACGCATAGTTCGGGTTTTCATCTCCGCTGTGCGGGACGAGGGCGGGAGGTACATGGGGGCTGTGGAGGTGGTCGAAGACTTCACGGAAGCCTTGAAAAACCCCGAAGAGGTGCTGAAGAAGGTCGTCGTGCTGTGAGCGCGCCGTGAACCCGCTGGAGCTCGCTTCGAGGTACGTTGTACCCTCCGTGATGCGAAGGCTAGTCGAGATCCTGGTCGAGGAGCACGGCCTTAGCCGAGTGGAGGTTGCGAGGAGAACTGGGCTCTCGCCAGCCGCTGTCACGAGGTACATGAAGGGGGAGCGGGGGCGCTTTCTTGACGTGAGAGGTTTCGAGGAGGTGGAGCACAGGGTCAGGGAGCTGGCCGGAGAAGTGGCATCGGGTGGCATCATCGCTCTCGAGCTACAGACCGAGATCGCGGGTATAGCCGCGCACGCGATGGCCAAGGGCTACTTCTGCGAATACCACGCTAAGCTGGAACCCAGCTTCAGTCCCGGAACCTGTTCAGCTTGCCACAGCTTGTTCCGGCTCTAGCGCTAGCGCCGAACGAAACCAGCGTCTTAGGCTCTTAGCGGGGGTTGCTCACCAGATCACTTTAACCCCCAGCTTACCAGCCACGTAAGCGGGGTCTCTGTCTCCGCTGAGCACAGGTAGAGCTCTGTCGATCGCTACAGCTATCGTGAACGCGTCGCACGCTGACAGCCTCCTCGCGCGCAGCGAAGGGTCGGGCGCCCTCCTTAGCAGATCGTCGCCCACCGCCTTGACCTCGGCCGCCTTACGTATAGATTTTTCGGTAAAACCGACCGGTCTGAACGCTAATGTTAAATACTTGGATAACTCGCTCTCCTCCTCGAAACCGGGAAGCCTCCCCCTGCGCCAGTGGTATAGTACTTCTACACTATAAGAGCGTGCATCATGCCCCTTACAACCCCTCTCCTAAGATCGCTGAAAACCGCTTGGGCAGGCGGGGAAAGGTCCCTGGTTGCCGCGGCGAGAAGCGCGTACGTGTCGACGAGAACCCCTCTCAACCTGTTTCACCTTCGTCGAGCTCCAGCTCGGCTGTGTCGGGATTGTAGAGACCTCTAGCGCTGCCAAAAAGCTTCTCCCAGAAACTCTCCTTGCGTAAAACAATCCTCCCTTCCTCTACGCTCACTTTCAGCAAGTCCCCTTCCTCTATGCCTAGAGCTTCTCTGAGGGCTTTGGGTATCACGATGACGCCCTTCCTCCTGACAACCACTAAGTCTGACCTCTTCATTTGCAGACTTCAAATTGGTCTGACTATATAAACGTTCACGAGCACGCCGCGGACGTGCTTTCACCGCTAAACGCTTCCCTACGTAAAGGGTCAGAAGCGCTCAGATGGTGACATTGAGACGCTCAGCGCGCGCTCCCTGGGCGCGGAGGCAGAGCGCTATCCATTTTTACGCCAGCCATCATGATCGGGCGATGGAGGAGCTCCGGAAGCTTGTCGGCAAGTACTCGGCGACCGCGATCCTCGAAAAGGGCTCGACGAGGGCGCTCGTCTTTGAGCGGGGGGCTAGGCTGCTGGCTCTCTCCGTGGGCGGCGTCAACCCGCTCTGGGTGAACCCGGCGCTCGAGAAAGTGTTGGAGACCGGCGGGTGGAACACGGGCGGCCTCCGCCTCTGGATCAGCCCGGAAAGGAGCTTCTACTACGAGAAGCCGGAGACGTTCGAGGGCTGGTTCTGCCCCGTCGGCGTTGACCCTGGTAACTTCAAGCTGGTGCACGCTGAGCCCTCGCGTGCCGTGCTCGAGGGGGTCGTGGAGGCGCTCGACAGAGCCACAGGGTGGCGCTTGCGCGCGCGCGTTCGCAGAGAGTTTCAGCTGGTCGCTGAGGACCGCCTCCTCGTTAGGGACGTGGCGGTGGCCGAATACCCCGGCGACTTCAACTTGTGGGCTCTGGCCCAGGTGGAGCCCGGAGCCCACGGTACAGCAATCGTGCCGACGAAGAGGGGGACGCAGCCGGTCCACTACTTCGGCCCCATCCCTCAGGATAGGCTGGCAGTGAAGGACGACCACGTTGCCTTCAAGATCGATGGGGCTCGCGTGTGCAAGCTGGGCGTGAGGCCCGAGGACCTTACGGTTGAAGGTTCCGCCGCGATAGCCTACGTGGCCGAGCTCGGGGGTAAGTGGGTACTGCTGCTCATGCGCACGTACGACGCACCTCGCGGCCAAGGCGAGTGCCTGGACCCTGCCAAAGCGGATCCCGCGGGTCCTAAAGGCTGCGTCCAATCATACAACTCAGGTCCGGAGGCTGGTCCGGAGCGGTTCGGCGAGATCGAGCTGCACTTCAAGCCTGCCGTTGAGGTTGGAGGCTGTAAAGTCGCCTATGCCGAGTACGAGCTCGTTTTCGTTTCGGGTTCACGGGAGGAGGTGCTCGAGCGTCTAAAACGCGAACTCGGTCTGAGAGAGGCTTCCCTCTTTTAACTCTAAGGCAATCCTTTTTTACCTCATAGTAGGATGCGCGATTCGTGAGGGTTAAAGTCGGTTTCATCGGTTGCGGTGGGATCGCTCAGGTTCACGCGGAGCGACTGGTAAAGATGGAAGACGTCGAGCTCGCCGCCTTCAGCGACGTAATCATTAGCAGGTCGAAGGCTTTCGCGGAAAAGTACGGTGGGAGGGCGTACGCTGATTACCGCGAGATGCTGGAGAAGGAGAAGCTGGATGCTTGCTTCATCAGCGTACCGCCCTACGCTCACACCGACCAGGAGCTGCTGTGCGCCGAGCGCGGTGTGCATTTCTTCGTCGAGAAGCCGGTCGCGCTCACGATGGAGAAAGCGGTGGAGGTTCTCAAAGCGGTTAAGAGAGCCGGCCTCATCACGCAAGTCGGCTACATGCGCAGGTTCGTCGACTCCTATAGGAAAGCTAGACAGGTAGTCCTCGAACGCGGGGGCGGTGTAGCGCTTTTCGAGGCTTGGTGGATTGGCGGTGTGGCGGGAGGTCCAGAGCACTGGTGGAGGCGGAAGGAGCTGAGCGGAGGTCAGCTTGTCGAGCAGTCAACCCACCTTGTGGATCAATCACGCTGGATGGTTAACAGCGATGCGGATGCTGTTGCGGCCTTTTTCGAGACAGAGACCCTGAAGGATCTCCCCAACTTCAACATCGAGTCCGCTTCGGTTGTGATCGTGAAGTTCAAATCGGGCGCGATAGCCTCGATCACCAGCACTTGCGCTGCGCAGCCAGCGGGCATGGACGTGAACTTCCGGCTGATCTCTCGGAACGTTGAGCTGGTGGGTAGCGGCTGGAGCGTAGCGGTTATCGAAGGGGAGAAAAAGGAGCTGCTTCAGGCAGCCGTCGACCCGTACTTCGAGGAGGATAGGCACTTCATCGAGTGCGTTAAATCCGGGCGCGACAGCGAGGTCCCCTACATCGAAGGGGTGAAGGCGCTCGAGATCACTTTAGCCGCTGTTAAGTCGGCTGAGGTAGGGAGGGTTGTCAAGCTTCCGCTAGCTGGCTACTGAGCGCGCTGGCGGCAGCCTGTACCTCTCGACGCCGATCCCAAGCCTACCGAGTAGGGCGTGCTGCTCCCTCAGCTGCTTCTCCGAAACTCTCGGGTCGAAGCCGGCGTCTATGTTCAAGCGCTCGTAGTTCAGCGCTTGCCTCGCTGCCAGCTCCTCGGCGCCTGGAGGAGGCGGGCTCTTGAGCGTGTACACGGTGACGATGACGCCTTCCTCGCTCGAGTATACTGTGACCATCCGCGGCTGCTCGACACCCAACCTAGCCATCGCGAAAAGAACCTGCAGATCGGGCAGCGAAGGTGCCGTCCTCGGGACCGGGTGCGTGTGTATCACGGCAGTCGCTCTCCCGTGGTTTGTCACCAAAGGTATGCTTACCCCCATGGTCGAGCCAGCGATCGGGAGGACGTACCCGTCCTCGTACACAACTACAGCACGTTCTACCGGGCTCGGCTCCGCTGCGAGCCTGCGAGCGATCCCTATGATGTCGGTTTCCACAGTCATAACGCTTGCTGAACTACCTAATAAATTTGGCGGTTGAAAACCGGGTGAGAGAGCCTCTGTGCCTGCACCGGTTCCTCACGGCGCAAGCTCCGTTTGCCCAAACCTCTTCATCGGCAGCGCTACTTTGGACGTGCAACTCTTAAAGTTCTCTCAGCGCGCTAAGCTTCAGCTTACTGCTGGCTCTCCTGGCGTTTATAGGTGCTGGTCAAGCTGGCTATGAGCTCGCAGAGTTTGGTTTCGGAGAGGCTTAATCGGGCGAGCGTTACCTTCAAGCTGGGGTTTCTAGCTCTTGAGGCTAGCTTCGCGGCTAGCTCGATCGCCTTGCGTTGGGCTGTCACGTACTCCACGAGCGCCTCCAATAATGACGCAAGCTCCGCGTTGCCGGCAGCGCTCGCACGCGCAAGCTGCAACTCCCGCTCGAGTCGTTCAGCCCTAGCCGCTAGCGAGCTCGGTAGAGAGTGCTGAAAGGTTTCGGTTATCCTGCTCTGTAACAGCTGTAGAGCCTCCGCGTAAAGCCCACTCCCCATCGAGTGATAAAGTGCTTTCAGTTTTTAGCGAAAACCCTTCCCGCAACCCGCTAAAACGCCGGTAATACGGTGGTCAATCGCTTGATGCATTAACTTAAACGCCCACGCTAGCGCGCGGCGCGCGCCGAACTGCTAGTTTACCGTGGTGTAGCTAAGCGCAGGGTGCGAGCGATTTCCAGTACCTCGAAGGGGGTCAGCTCGTAGACCCTTTTCTCCGGGTCCACGACCCCCTCGAAGAGCCGCGGGTCTATGCCCACGTTCCTCGCGGCTTTGGCGAGCTTTCTCCTCCGCTGAGAGAACAGTGCGGCCGATAACCGCTCCACGTCGCCGAAGAGGTCCAGGTGCTCACCTCTCGGCCTTAAACGCACAATGAGCGAATCCACTTCGGGTTGCGGGTAGAAAGCCTTCCTGCTCACACTGCCGACGATCTCGATGTCCGCGTAAAGCTGTGCAGCTACGCTCAGACGGCCGTAGTCGGCCGAGCCCGGCTCCGCCGCGAGCCTGAGCGCGAACTCCCTTTGGAGCGTGAGCACGGCCATCTTGTAGTTTTGCTCGCGCAGCAGCTTCAGCAGGAGCTTAGAAGAGATGCTGTAGGGGACGTTGCTGACAACTTTCTCGACGCGCGGCACCGGCAGCTTCAGCGCATCGCTGTGAACTACGTCGACCAGAGAATCCCCTCTGAACCTATCCCTCAAGGCTTGAACGAGCCTCGAATCGACCTCTACTGCTATGGTGTAAGCGCCCCTTGCCGCAACCTCCCGCGTCAGCGTGCCGAGCCCAGCGCCCACCTCGTAGACGAGGTCGCCCGGTTGGGGTTTCAGCGCCTCAACGATTAGGTTGAGGGCTTTACGGCTGACAAGGAAGTTCTGCCCTAGCTTCCTCTTAGGCTTGATTCTGTACTTTATCAACAGCTCCCTGCACTGCTCCAGCATGTTGCCCGAGCGCTCGAAATGCACGGTACGCTTCCTCTAGTGGATCCCAAGCTTCTCGTTTATTTCCCCCTGGTACTCCTCGACGCGCAGCTCCTCAACGTCCCTCACGCGGACCGGCTCCCCGAGCTTCGACGACTCGTAGAAAGCCAGCGGTATCGCCATGTCCTTGTAGGCTTCCACACCGTCCACCTCTGGCTTACCCCGGTTTACAACCGCCGTATAGAAGTCGTGCAGCTCCGTCGCGACGGTATCGGCGACTCCCATGGGGAACCAGAGCTCCTTAATCCTCGGCTCCAGCGTGCGCAGCATCTCGCCCACAAGATCCCTCATGCTTTTCACTTCCGTCTCCTCCTCCCCCTTCTGGAGGTAAAGCCCATCGTAGTCGATCGCGCCCTTCGAGCCGTAGATCACTCTAAAGCCAAGCTGCTTGCCGGGAGCCACCCTAGTCCAGAGCCACTGCGCGCAAACACCCCCCTCGTAGGTTATAACCGCGAGTGTCGCGTCGTCCACTGTCACCCTCACTCCGCCCTTGACGGGTTCGAACGTCCTCTGCACGGCATAAACCTCCTCCGCTTCCTTGCCGAGCTGGTACCTGTCTAGATCGGCGAAGTGGACGCCGCCGTCGAAGACCCAGCTGCCGCCTGCGGCGAACTTGTCCTCCCTCCAGCCCCAAGCTCTCATGTTCCACGAGGCCGACACCCAGAGGAGCATCCTCGGCTCTCCGATCAACCCCCGCTCTATCGCCCAGCGTATCGCTCTGTTCTCGGGGCTCCGCCTGTAGTTCTCCGCCACGGCGAGCACGAGGTTATACTTGCTGGCGCACTCGATTATCCGCTTGGCGGCTCTCATCGTGATAGCTAGCGGCTTCTCTATCAGCACGTTCAAGCCAGCCTCAAGGCAGGCGATCGCGACGGTGTGGTGGATGTTGTGGGGTACGGCTACGTCGACGGCGTCTAGGCTTTCTTCACTCAACATGCTTTCAAGCCTCGTGTAGGCTCTCGGTGCGTAGCCTTGGAAAGAGGCAACCTCCTTAGCGGCTTCAGCAGCCGCTTTCTCGTTGGTGTCGCAGATCGCTTTGACCTCGAAGACTCCTAAGCCCTTAGAGGTAAGCTCTTTTAGAGCTTTGATGTGAGCGCGCATCATGCCACCGCATCCCACCAACGCGACTCCCAGCCTACCTGCGCTGGTCACAGCGGGTACACGCCACCACCAGTATAAAAAGCGCGCGCCAGGCGCTACGTTTTTAGCCTAGACTCGTCGGCAATCGCGATGTTCGCATCCGAGAGGCACTCCGCGCGGAGCGAGGAAGAAGTTGTGAAGAAGATGGCCGCGTTGCTGAAGAGCGGGGCAGCGATGCTCGAGCAGACGTGCCCAACATGCAACGTACCCCTCTTCCGCTTGAAAACTGGGGAAGTCGTCTGCCCGAGCTGCGGTCAGCGCTACGTTATCGTGAGCAGCGACGAAGAAGAACTCGAAGTTCGAGGGAACTTGACCCTCCAAGAGCTCGAGCGGGTAGCAATAGAGAAGCTGGCCCAGGTCTCTTTGGAGCTTAAGGCAGCAAGGGACTACTCGGAGGTATCCGAGGCGCTGGACGCTGCGTTGAACCTACTTCGCGTTGTCGACTATGCAAGGCGGATCAGGAAAGGCCGTGAAGCCAGTCAGGGTTAAGGACGAAGTTGAAGTGGTATACAGCCAGGAGCGCTGGCGGCTGCTGCGCGAGCTGAGGTCGCGGGCGCGCCAGCTCCTCACCGCGCTACCGGGGGCTCTGCTCGTGGGGAGCGTGGCGCGCGGGGACGTGCACGAGGGGAGCGACGTGGATGTAGCGCTGCTGGAGCCGACACCCCCCTCCCTCGTGGAGGAACGGCTGGCCGCCGCCAGCTTCCAGGTGGTGGTGAGGGAGCTCGTGCAAGCCACCCCCCTCTCTACGCCCAAGCTCTACATCCACCTAGAAGGCAACTCGAAGGTCTCGGTACCCCTAGCCCGCCTATCGCGGCTAGAGGAGGAGTTCTATAGGTTCGCCGGCTCCATCGGTTTGGCTCAACTCGAAAGGGGCGAGAGGGTCCCCGGCGTCAACAAGAGGCTCCTCGCCGTGATCCCGACGCCGATGGGGCACGTCGAGTTCTCGATCATCGGCCGCGAAGAGGAGGTAGCGCGCATGCTCGGCGTCTCGGTGGACGTGGTGAGGGACAGGGTGAGCGCGCTGACGAGGAGGGACGAGCGAGGGCGCACTGGCCTCTACCTGAGACTAGAAATACCGGTTTGGGAGAGCCCCGAGGGGACGATCGTGAGAGCCGCAAAGCGCGTGCAGGCGCTAAGAAACAAGCTCGAAAGTTGGCTCTGACAGCGCGCTGCGCGAAAGCGGTCCTCATCCTTTAGCGCTTAGACCAACGGGTCGATCACAGGTGTTTTACCGAACATTCCCAGCTCCACTTCCTCGCCCGGGGAGGCGCCGACGAGCAGCACCCTCATCCCGAGCGGCTTCCTCTTCAGCTTGCTAGCTGCATCGAGGTCCCTCATCGCCCACTTGAGGACGCGGGTCTCGGTGGTGGAGGGCAAGGGGACCATGTCGAGCCCGACTACGCAAGCTGGAGCGGTTGCCAGCAGGTCGCGGAACCTGAGCTGCCCGACCGCTGCCAGCTCTTTGAGCCTGTCGTCCTCGGCGAGCGGCAGCATCACCTCGTTGAAGCCTACGGCGCCGAGCGAGGAGGCTAGGAGCGAGAGAGCATCGTTAACCGCTCTAAGGACGAAGAACGTGCCGGGGCTGAAGAGAGGAAGTCCCAGCAGCTTCTCGAGCAGCAAGGCCACGCTGTCGGAGGCCCACGGAGAGAGGGAGAGGTCCAAGCCGATGAGCGGCAAGTTTGTGCCCACGCGGTCGATCGCGCCGTAGACAAGCTTGTACGCCTCGAGCGCCGTAGCTCTCAGCGCGTCGGGCAGCGGCTCGCCGCCCTCGACGAGCTCGGCCACGTGCGTCGGGTATAGGAGGCTCGCCGTCAAGCCCTCAGTTTCGCTCGTGGTGACCGGGAAATAGGGGGTTACAGGCCTGCCGCCGAAAGCCACAGCGAAGCGCGAACCGGCGACCCAGCCCACTTCCTCGGAAACCCTCCTCAAAACCTCGATAACCGCTTCCTCCTCCTCAAGCTTGTATTCCACCGAAAAGTAAGCCCGCTCGAAGCTGCGCATCAGCTCCACGAGCTCGCTCGGCTCGAGACGCCGGAGCGGGAAGGCGATGTAGTTCGCAACCTTGATCGCCGTCTCGTAGAACTCCTCAACGTACCTGCTCGGCTTCACGTCGAGCGCTCTTGCAGCGTCTTCAACAGGGGTTGAAACTACCCGGATACTCCACACCTCCTTTTTAGCGGAAAGCTCCTTCGCCAGCCTCCCCACATCGTCCAGCTTCAAACGAGCCAGGTAACCGTCCAGGCTCCCGGCCGCAGGTGGCGCGTGGTAGGTTAGCGCTCTGAACTTATACACAAGGAGTGTGGGGTTTAAGCCGCGCTTAAAGCCCTTGCGTCACCTCTGGTTTGCGAAAAAACGGTGCTCAGGGGATTGTTGAAAGCGCTCGGGTAAACTTGATGCCGGGACAGCGGTGACGTGCGGGCGCCGAGGGCGTTGGACCGTTACGCATATTGCCGAGCTGTCCTATCGTGGTCGCGTGGCGAGAGGTAGGTGGAGCGAGGAAGAAGCATGGAGCTGGTACGAGAAAGCTGGACCGATCAGAGGTTGCAACTACACCCCGCGAACCGCGGTGAACCAGCTGGAAATGTGGCAAGCTGAGACGTTCGATGAGCCCACGATCCGGGAGGAGCTCAACTGGGCTAGCGCTCTGCGTCTGAACTCTGCTCGTGTTTTCCTCCACTACCTGGCGTGGGAGGCCGACCCGGAGGGGTTCAAGAGGAGGCTCAACCGCTTCCTCGAAATCGCTTGGGAGCGCGGCATACGGGCTATGCTTGTGCTCTTCGACGACTGCTGGAACCAGGAGCCTAAGCCGGGGCCTCAGGAGCCACCTATCGCTGGCGTGCACAACAGCCGCTGGGCCGCCAGCCCTGGGCGGTCGCGCGTGCTCGACAGGAATTGCTGGAGGGGGCTCGAGGAGTACATAAAGGACGTGGTCGGCAGCTTCGCCCGAGACCTGCGAGTCCTCGCCTGGGACCTCTACAACGAGCCCGGCAACACCGGCATGGGCGAGAGGAGCCTCCCCCTCGTCGAGGCGGCGTTCGAGTGGGCTCGGGAGATGGAACCCTCGCAGCCGCTGACGGTCGGCCTCTGGGCCGACTACGGCGACCGCATGCACAAGCGCTTCGCCGAGCTCTCGGACGTGGTGAGCTTCCACACGTACGACCCGCCGAGCGTGGTGGAAGCGAAAGTGCGCTCGCTCCTGGCGTACAACCGGCCGCTGCTGTGCACCGAGTTCCTGCGCAGGCAAGTGGGGAACACATTCGCCGCTGTACTGCCGATATTCGCGCGCTACAAGGTCGGCTGGTACTTCTGGGGGCTTGTCGCCGGGAAGACGCAGACCTACTACGACTGGAGCTGCACGCCCGAGAGCCCATGCTTCGCGCCGCCCAGAATCTGGCAGCACGACCTCCTCTACCCGGACGGCACGCCGTACGATCTCGACGAAGTTAGGCTGCTAACGTACTGGGCTGAAATCGAGGAGAAGCTTTTCCGAGGTCGGCGCAGCTAAGGCTAGATCCCTAGCGCGTGCTTAGGCTCCGAGCATGCCATACAAGGGAATAGAGACCCCCTTGTCGACTTGACTCAACGCCCTCCGGAAGAGCACACCCTCTGTGTAGATGCACTTAGCCAAGGTTCTCGGGGGAACGTAGACGTGCTTAGGCAGCTTGAAAGGTGGGCCCAGCCGCAAGTCCCACGGGGCCCTAACCCCCCCTCTACCGTCGAAACCGATCACGTACAGCGTGTACCTAGTCGGATCTCTCTCTTCTCTCACGAGCTCCTCCGCTAGCCTCAAAGTCCAAGGGTCGGCTGCTTCCATCTCCACCTCCTCCTCCAGCTCTTCGTCTGTGATGTACTTGCTGATGAAACGCCTGTTCACCCTGAGGACTGCACCTTCGAAACCCCTTTGCCCGGTGCCCATCATAGCGTCGAGGGCGAAAGCTTCCACCGCTAAGGTGCTGGTTCCCGCGACGGCGAAACCACCGAACCTCCTCTCGCCGTAGAGGAGAGGACCCTCGCCCTCCATCGCAACGATCCCTGAAACGAGCCCCGCTATCTTGGTTCCAGAACTTTCAAGCTCATCTGCGACGGTCGCGTACGCGCTTATATACCTTATAATATAGTATCCCATGCTGAGGAGCAGCGGCGCTAAGCTCGCCGGACCCGTGTGAGGATCGCTAACGGCCAGCAGCTCACCCTCCTCGACGCACGTGGGCAGGGGGGCTGAGGATGCGAAGCCGTTTGAAAGGATTGTCCGGTCGCCAGCTGGAACCACCTCGAAGCTTCTATGGCTTGGGATGTCCACGTCGAGAACCTTCGAAGCGTACTCCCTATCGAAGAGCTTCAGGGGCGTTCCCAGCATGTGCCAGCGGGTTTGAGGCTTCCTCCACGCGGAGAAGGTTTTGAGAAGGAGAGAGTAGATGGTGAGAGCATGGGTTTTAGCGGGCGAGACCACCAGCACGAGGTCGTAGCGCTCCTCAAACAGAGCTCGCGGAGGCTCCACCCGTGTGAAGAAACCCGGGTCGTAACCCTCAGCCCACTTGATCGAAAGATGCTCCAGCTCCTGCCCTTCATAGAGGTTAACGAAGAACACCCTCCCCTCGTACTTGGGATCTGCCAGAGCGCGCGCATAGCCCAGCTCGTAGGCGAGCCTTAATGGATCGAACCAAGGCGAGTCCACTGCGATGTCGATCTCGTCCACTCCCGTTTCGAGCAGAGCGTCCACAACCCCGGCTAAAAGGGCCGGCTGCGCTGCGAGAGCCTGTAGGTCGGCGTGCTCGCTGACTCCCCGCTCCCTAGCGATGATTTCGAGCCTACCGCTGAGGAACGGACCTGCACTCACGCTGGCATCCGGCTTCACGAGGACCTTGCTGATGCCCTTCATCGATCCCGCAAGCTCTTCGATGAGAGCCTTCGCGGCAGCGTAGCTAGCTTGAGGCGCGCTGAGCCAGTCCGGTATACTCGCTGCGAACAAGCTCCCTTCGCTGCCGGACCACACTTCTTCTCTCCATCTCGGCTTTAACGGCTTGTAAACTTCAGGGTTGAGTAAAGGTGTAAACCACTCTGTAGACGCCAGCTTCAGCAATTGGGATGGGCTGCGCTTTACGAACCGAGACATTTGCGGTCCGCCTCGGTGCCCCTCACAGGCAGCGGCCTAATAAACTTGATAGAGTAGAGGAGATCCCTACCCGCACTTCGCGCCTCCCGATGGTGCGGGTCCTATGAGCGCGCTCCATAGCGCTTTTAAAAGCATAAGTGTAGCTCGTTTTCGCTGGCGCTAGAAAATCTGTTTTCAACGTCAGATTTACGAGAGAAAAACGATGAAAAAAGATTCTTATATCTTTATTCCTAAAAGCGTTTGGAGGACTACAGCAACCGCGAAGAACCCGTAAAAGATCACGCCAGCAACTAGGACGATGTTCGTTGCTAGACCTGGTCTGAGCTCTTTCGGCATGAGCTTGTTGCTGACCACCAGCTGGAGCGCGGGCGCAAGGGTTAGCGCGAAGAGACCTAGCACAGCCCCCATCATCGACAGCGTGTACGGCTCCGCGAGCCCGTAAGCTATAGCCACGTACATTATCGCTAAGGAAGCCGCGTACAGCGCGTAAATCAGCGGGTAGTATATTCTCCTTGGGTCCCCGTTAGCCCACCTCCTAACCCTCTCGCTTGCGAACCACAGGTTTTCGGTTATAGCCCTAGCGGTCGAATCCATCAACCCCCACTGGTTGTCGAAAAGCGTGAAGCTGGTCCCGAGGAGTACGATGTACCACGCGAGCGGGCCTAGCACGCTCGAGAGGGCCTCAGCTTGAACGGCAGCCATGCGGAAGCCCGTGGGAGCGAGCCCCCGCGGCGCAAGCAGAGCGTACGCCAGCACGCTCGTCATGACTACAGTCGCGAGGGTTATACCCGAGAAGATCACGTAAGAGTCGAACCGGAGCACGTTAAGCCAGCCCTTCCACCTTCCAAGGTTCTCCGGTTTCGATGTATCGAACGGTGTCTCCTCCGCGGACAAGGGAATCTTCTTCCCTCCGATGACTCCAGAAATGTAGCCCGAAAACCTGCTCATGCCCCAGCCCTTATCCCTAGCGTAGCTGGAGATGAACAGGTTGTACCCGAAGCCAGCTGGGATGTACGCGATCGCCGCAGCCAACACGAGCCAGTTTATTTTATCCTGCGAGGGGAAACCGAGCCTCGGCCTCAGGAATCCGCCGAACCCCTTCAGCACCTCGATCCACGCCGCCATCGGCGCAGCGGCAGCGACGCCGACCGCCACCGTGACTAGGGGGAGCAAGAGCAGGGGCCAGCTCACCAGCTCGAGAGTCCTCTCGATCCTCTTACCAAAGTGAAGGACTACCAAGCCGGCTGTGAGCGCGACCACACCCCACGTTAAAACCAGCTGCGAATCCTGAGGTGTGGGAAGCCTCCCCAGCTGGAGAGCCGCCAGCGCGGTCGCCGAGCCGATAGCCCAACCGGGCCAGATTATAGGCACAACTATCGCGAGAATCCAAGTAAACGCCCAGGCCGCAGGGCCCGGCGGCAGCTTCTGGTATGCCTTGTGGATAGGCTGTCCGCAGTACGCCGCGTACTTCATCGATTCGACCGCTACGACCGCTTGTATCACGCAGGAAAGCAGCGCAGCCCACAGGATGTAGGGACCGTAGTTAACAACAGCCGCTGGGAAAAGGATCCACTCACCCGAGCCGATAGCAAGAGAGCCTAGGATCACACCCGGTCCAGCCGCCTTTAGGTAGCTGAGCAACCCAGGCTTTGGCGGATCTGGAAGGACGCCGCTTTCCTGACCCTTGCTTTCTTGCACATTATCCCTCTTTAAAGCTTAATTTTAAGCTATTTTGGCGGTAAAGGTTCAATCAACTATTTTAATAGACTTATCGCATTTAAAGCAACAGGTTAGGATGTAAAGTGTTATAAATGTATGAAAATATACATTAAAATAGCGCGCCGGAAACATTTACGCAAGATGCCACACAGGGGCTGCGTCCGGGACAACGCAAGCACGCCGACGAGCGCTACGCTTTAATCCCCTGAGCGAAGGCGCCAAGGGCATGAAGGTAAGGTTCATTTCACTCGACTTGGACGGCACAATCGTAAACAGGGACTATGTTGACTACTTCTGGCTCGAGCTTGTGCCCACCTTGTACTCGGAACGCCGCGGGCTCAGCCTAGAGGATGCGAAAAGGGAAGTTCAAAGGCAGTATGACGAAATTGGGCCGAAGGACATACGCTGGTACAACCCCGAGTACTGGTTCCAGCGCTTCGGTCTCGACAGTGGCACGCTGAGCTGGGCGCTCGAGGAAGCTGGGCGGTTCGTCAAACCCTACAGGGACGCGCTCGAGTTCATCGAAGCTGTGAAGGGTAAAGTGCAGCTCGTGCTCTCCACGAGCGCTTCACGCGAGTTCATCAAGCTCGTCTTTGCCCGCGTGCCAGAGCTCGCGCAAGCCTTCACGCATGTCTTCTCTTCCACATCGGACTTCTCGCTACCCGGCAAACCGCCCGAGTTCTACAAGGCCGTTCTGAAGCAGCTGGGAGCTGAGCCGAGCGAGATCGTCCACGCTGGAGACGACGAGGAGGCAGACTACAGGATACCGGCATCGCTGGGGATCAG
>Ga0185307_1001248_pt1 | contig 14348 bp, 13 predicted proteins | sample LHCtaG_FD_128010 | JGI IMG/M metagenome (GOLD analysis project Ga0185307, IMG submission 128010) | Hot spring microbial communities from Little Hot Creek, USA to study Microbial Dark Matter (Phase II) - LHC4sed_matched (SPADES... | ecosystem: Environmental > Aquatic > Thermal springs > Hot... | reverse complement strand
AGCAACTAGCAAGAGACCTAGCAGAACTCTTCAAAGAACATGGTGGAGAAGTAGAGTGGGGTGTTGAAAATGTCTAGAAGAATATTCGTTGATACTAAATGGAATCCTAAGAAACACGAGAACTCTAAGAAGCATGCATGCTATGACCCAGAGAAGGATGTATTCTTCGAGATCGATAGCCTCATCGAACTCAAAGACTACGATGAGATATATCTTGACTCATCAATATTCTCGAACATGTGGCAACAACTAAGAGAGGTAGTAAGTAATGGCAGGAGAGTTTATTATTTCACTCGTCCATGGAAGTGGAAGGAGATTAGGGAGAGATTCAGAGAGGATCTAAAGATTAAGACTGGCAGGGTATCAAAGACTGATGAAGGTGATGCATATCTTATATGGAAGGTCTATGAGCTATCACTAATCAAGAATAATACTCATAGATACTTTAAACTTCTGACTATCATTGATATTGAACTAAGACCTCTATTAATGAGAAAGAATATGTTGTACAAAAACCTCCAAAGAATTAGAAATACCAGTATATTCGATGTTGATGTTGAAAGTGATGTAGAGATGCAGGAGAAGAGGCTCAAGGATGTTAGAAGAGAGATTGTTGATAGAGCCATTAAACTAATTCCAGTATTCATAGATATAGCTAAGAGTCTAGGGCTAGACATGGATGATGTTAATGGATTAATAGGGCTAGCTGGACTACTAGTATACATTAAGTCAACATCACGTCAGAAGTCTGTTAAGTATCTTGGACTATATAAGGCTAAGGGTAGAGATGCTTGGAAGATGAAGAAGTATAGTAGTAAGGCTCAGAGATATTTAATGATGCTTACGAGTACTATTCTACGGAAGAATAATGAGCTACATCTACCAAGATACAAAGATATGAGGAGGTTCTAAGGATGGTGATTGGAGCAAGGAAGCAGATGGGGCTTGCTGGGGATGGGGCTGGGGCATAAGCCCTAGCAAGACCCACATGAATCCAAATTTAGTCCTTAGCGAGCCCAAGGAACTCGAAGTAAGGACTGATAGGATTTGTATATGGGTGGCTAGGGCTACTAAGCCAGCCCCTCTCCCTAAAATTTTATTTAAAACCATCCTTAACATTTATGTTTGAATTCAAGTTTATCCTACATATACAGAGAAACATAAATAATTGATTGGGGTTGCCGACAATCCTACAATATTCTAGAGGTGGGCGAAGTGAGATAGATTTTGAGAAGAGAGTAGAGTGCCCTATATGTATGGGTGATTTTAAGGATTGTAAGCTTGAAAGATGCCCATATTTAAAGGATGTTAAAGATTTATTGTTAAAGGTTTCCAAGATGAAGATTGTCTATGGTTCTTCTCCTCCTTCTATACTTGTAGGTTCGTGGGGTTATCCAAAAGTAAATCTTGGCCCCCTCCTCCCTCCAGTTATAGAAGATACAAGTTTAATGGAGAAGCATGAACTCTGGCTAGATATACCTTTAGAAAAAATATTATCCCCTACTAGGAGAAATGTGAGTATTAAAGTTTTCATAGTTTTTCTAAGGGCTCAGAATAGGTCTAGTATTCTTCGGGAAAGTAGAAAGTATTGAAGGCATCGATGTTATAGTCATTACTTATTTATTTAATCTTATATAAAGCTGGAGAACATTTTTACTAAGTGGTAGTGTCTTGAAGCTTGAAGACAAGATTTACTGGGGTAGAGCTGTGGGTGGATGTTTACTTGGGTTATTTACAACTATTTTAAGGATAGATAGATTTGGGTCAGTAATCGCGATACTTCTAGCGGTAGCAGTCTACATTATCTCAGCGCTCTTTCTGAGAGTTTTCATAAACTCGGAGTCCCGTTCTCTGTTAGGTAGAAAGCTATATCTTACAGGGTCTGGAACATATGGAGCATTATGGCTACTTAGCTGGATTCTCTCCTATAATCTTCTTCCAGCTCCTCAGTAACCTCTACTTCTCCAGTTACCCCTTCTTCTGATTTAGATTCCTTCTTTTCAATCTTGTGGGGTGCTGGTAATTGATCAATCATACTGATTAAATCAAGCCATGCCTTTAGGAAGCCTGCTGGAGGGTTATATGGCCCCTCTATTAATCTCTCTACTTCCTCATAAAGTGTTTTCTTATCTACTCCATTTAGAAAGCGTTCCCACAGCTTAAAGATGTACGAGTCTACGTCATCATTAACATAGGAATAGTATATTCCATATAGTGCCTTGTAGTAGGGGCTTTGATCTCCAATCTTCTTCCTAATATATTCTAACGTCTTTTCCGACTCGCTTATCTTTCCACTGAAGAGGAGTATATAGAATTTCTTAATAGTTCTTGTGCTTATCTCACTCATGCCTCTAGTATGCAATTTCTGTATTTTTATTATTTTGACTTTTCCTCTTAATATTTTTAGTTATGCTTCTTCTTCTAAGTCTTCTACTCCGTTTTCCGTTATCTTAAATATTGCTTCGCCTTCTGGGAGATATGGACTAGATACGAGTCTAGCTATTCGAGTGTTTTTTCCAGCCGCTTTCCTGAGATATACACGGGTGTGGCTCGTATGCCCGACTATGTGTCCTCCAACAGGTAGAACGGCCATCGCACTAAAGTATTCATCCGGCCTAGCCATAACCTGGTTTGTAACTACTGCAGCAGCATTAAAAGCTCTAGCAAGTCTAAGAAGTCTATGCATATGCTTATTCAATTTCTGCTGACGTTCAGGAAGACTCTGCCTACCAATATACTCACTCCTAAAGTGTGCAGTCAGAGAGTCAACGATAATTAACCGTATATTATTCTCCTTAATCACTTTATCAGCCTTCTCTAATAAGAGTATCTGGTGGTCACTATTATGACAGCACACCCCGCTGAACCCAGCTATGAAGTTCTCTATCTCTTCTCCATTAGGCTTTACTGAGAAATCATATACGGTTGTTGGTTCACTTATCGGTATCTCCTCGATCTTCTTAATTTTTGCGAAGACGAGGTCTCCAAACGTTGGAGCATGAAGTGTTTGCTTAGCCTTATCAAGCTCTAGTGGGTCACTAGTGCTCAGCCCGGCTGCCTCAACTTTATATAGTTGTTCCCGGTTAAGTTTCAGCTTAACATTGTTTATTTTCTGGATTGATGCGATGATTCCGAATCTTAAGAGTAGCAGGGAGATGTCCTCAGCAAGCCTACGACTTGACGTAGTAAAGATTATCCTACCTTTTCTAGGTCTTTTATGATATCCATCCCCATCCCAGAGACCTTTCAAGAAGAATTTCACCTTGGAAAGCGGCAGAGTTATTATCCATTCAGGGGCAGCCTCCTCTTCTACGCTCTTCTCCCTCCTTGTCTTTGGTATCTTGAATACTTCTCTAAAGATTAATGCTAGTAGCCTACTCCTTACATAGAGTGTTTTACCACGGTTTATTTTTACCTGAATCTCTTGGAATCTCTTCTCTAAAAATTCCATCGCTTTCTTCAGCGATTTCTTATTAGAGGTAATTCTTAACCCCATAATTCTTCCTTTTCTATCAGCTATACACTCTCCTTTAGATATGAATAAACCGATTAGCCATAATAGCTCTTCATCAACCTTGATCTTTCTAGGAATTCTAGAGAGTTCTCCTCTACTTGTGTGCCTTGGCCATACAGAATATTGGTCCACCTCTATCTCCATATTTCCTCTGAAAGCTTCTGCTAGATCAATCTCTTCAATATCTCTTGATGGTATGTTTATTCTCCTTGGCACAGCTATTCTATCTCCAGGCTTTAGTAGTGATGCCCTAAAAGCAAAAGGTCTCATGTTATCCTTTCTTTGTGGATAGGCGTAGAGTGCTCTCTCACCTATGAAGAGACTGTGCGAGCCAGTTACAATTACCTCTCTACCATACTCTGTTTCTATCTTGTAGAAGGAGCCAAATGAGATGGTATGCTTTATCAGCTTAGTAACAGGGTAGAGGTCTATCCTACCCGTCTTTGGGCTAAAAGCAAAAACCATAATATCATGGTTTCTACGCTCTTCTACAACCTCCCCTATCGGAATACGATGAAACTCCCCATCATTCAATACGAAGACCCGCTCATGATAGGGTAAACTATTGTAAGCTTCCGCATATATTATCCTCTCAACTACTTGGTCTGGATCAAGGCCTAGAAATTTAGCCATCTGAACTATCCTCTCGATCCTAAAAGTATTATGAAGGAATATTCCACCATAGCCTGCAATGAAGTTTTCTACCGGTTTTCCGTTAGGTCTAACCTCGAAATCATATGTTGGCTCCTCCCCTACTTCTTCTATGCTAACAACCTCGTCAAACCATATATCTCCATTCATTAATTTCATGAATTTCTCGATGGTTTCCTCACCCTTTACATTAAGGTCTTCTAATGCTGATAGTATTCGCCCAGCCTTCTCTTTTTCGAGATGGTGAAGGTAACCGGATTCTATCTGCCATATTGATGATTCAATCTTGAATCCAGCTTTTTCGGCAAGCTCTTTCATAGTTATACCATATTTTTTCCTGATATTTCTTAATAGCCTCCCAAATGATGTGGCTGGGATATGTAGTAGAGATGGTTCTCTCTGGGGGTTCGTAGACCAGTAAATGCTTCTAGATACGTGGGGGCCGTCCATTTTCTGCCTAACGACTATTCGGTTTCGTGAGGGAATACCTAGACTTGCAGTTAAGTAGAGTAGGAAGTTAGCCAGTGACTCTGATACAGTTTCACAATTAATCTGGCTTGATGAATCACTTCTATATCCGTTTCCAATTATGTAACCTTCTAACCATGCTATTCTTATCTTTTTATCAGCTCCAAGGATAAACGAGGGGGCATTCTTGCTATTAGCTCTATGCCCCACCTCAAGTTTCTTAAGTAAAGTTACTAGAGGCTTAGAAGTTATTATTATATCTGGATTGTCTCTTCTTATCCTTAGATTTAGGCGGAATTTTGAGGCAAATTTTTTCATGAATTCTCTTACATATTCATTCTTTGATGTTATAATTACTTGGTTATTTATATCAGTCTTGGAGCCCTCTGCTGCATATAACCCTAGGAAGAAAGCTAGATCCTCATCTAAGACTATCTTAACAGGTAGACTATTCTTCTTACATTTCCCAGCAATTTTTAGATTATTCAAGATCCTTAAAGGTACCAAGTGTTTAATTAGATTATAGACCTTTAATGGTAGGCTTCTTCTAGCTACCCAGTTATCGACTCTTGCCGGGTCTATTCCAATAAACCTTGCTATCTCCCTAAGCTCGCGGCTTATACTCCTTAGGAATAACTCGAATTCTTCATCTCCATATATCCAGAATCTGCCTGAACCTTCTTTGGAGAAGATATCGGAAAGATCTAGCACTATTTGCTCAGATATAGTTGGCAGTTTAGATGGAATAGCTATAAACATGCCGGGCGATAAATCGCTTGTAGATATCGTAGTTAACTCTCCATACTCATTTAAAGTGAATAAGTTGTGGTATTTCGTAACTCTAACTTCCCGCCCGCTTGCAAGCTTAATTCTATAAATCTTCTTTGGAGGGTGCTTCATCACAGCAGTAACTTTAAATGGTTTAATTTTATAATCCTCAGGGTCGAAAGCTAGTACTTCAATCTTCCTCCTAGGCTCGGCTACGTAACTTCCATTTTCAATCCTTACTTCTGAGCAAGACAATGCTCCCTCCACTACTTCACCTATCTTCCTTAAATGAACCAGACCATCTTCAACTATTAACACATGTTCATCATAAGGTAGACTATTCTCTGTGTCAATATATAGCGCTCCACCATTTAACCCACCACGTTCTGGTGGAAGCTGGACATTAACTGCAAGTTGATGGCATAGTTGACTATTGTGGAATATTGTTGGCATGTTGCCTCCTACAAAGTTTTCTGTTTCTGGTACGTTGAAGTCATATACGTAGTCATCGTATGGTTCGTAGTAGACTTGGCTTACGAAATCCCATGATAGTGATCTAATCCTGTCTAATTTTTCAATGGCTTCCTCTATCTTTGAGATCCATGAATTTATCTCTGTGATCAAAGCTTTCCGGATAGATTCTCTTAATGATCTATCTTTTGGAAGTCTTCTAGTTAGGTGGTTTCCATTCAAAGATTTATGTCTATTTATTTTCTCTGCTAAAGCTACTCTAAGAGTGAAAGGAATCTTTCTGTATACCTTTCTAAAGACATCATCATTAAGTTCTTTGCACTCTAGTATTCTTCTTGTGTCTTGTAGGTTGTTTTTGAGCATGAAGAATAATTTATGAATGGCTTGAAACGTCTTAGAATTTATTACTTTTCTAGTTGACAACCTATTCTTCGTCAAGAGGTCTTTTAGGGTTTTACCTCGATAGATCCTGACCAGGCTCTTCTTCATTCTACCTCTATGTGGGGTTATGGTATCTTTGATTACCTTTCTCACGAATTTGAATATCCTACTAGGATACCCATACCCAGATTTCCTATTAGTTGTTTTTCTATGTTTAATCTTGAATGGGAGTGAGCATACTAGCTCCTTATCTTCTCCAGCTATGGATACTCTATAGTACCTCCTCCCATTAACTCTCTTTTCTTTAATAGTTGTATTAATGCCTAGTTTAGAGAAAAGATAGGATAAGCCTAGGGCAAGCTTTAGACTCTTCGTTGAGACCTCAATGCTATTTGTTGAGGTATATCCATCACCGTCTATGTATCCAGCAAGAAAATGACGTGCCACATCACTGGGGGCATTAAGTAAGAATTCTGGAATGAACCTTTCTTCAGCACTATATTCAGCTAGTTCTTTTAGAAATTCTTTTACAGACTTTCTTAACAATATCCTAAAAGCTCCATTATATATCTCAACTGTAGGAATGAAACCAAACCTTTTCTCGATGTAATGTACAAGCCAATCTTTTAGAGCTTTATGACTAGTTGTTATAGAAAGAGGGTTTGCACCTCCCTCCGCTATAAATAGTCCTAGAAAGTATGCATCATCAAAGCTTAGACTATCTTCGGATTCCTCGATAACGAGGGTACATGGAGTAGCTATAGGAGCCCCGGGCTCAATTTTACCAGCCTCTATCCACGTCAATTCTCCTTCTTCATTAATTGATAATAGTTTATGGGTTGGAGTAACCTTAAGGACCCGTCCACGTTTAGTCTCGATGACTACAAGCTCATTAGTCCATTCCCTGTACATGAAGGCCGCTTCTACAGGCTTAACACCGTCTCCAGTAAATGAGAAGACTTTAACTCCCCTGAGGGGAACTATGAATCCCTGTCCATACGGTAGCTCGCCATGTGCCGATTTATATTTTTCGTAGATAGCCTCTATTGGTTCTAGGTGAGGCTGTATCGGATTTAGATAAATTACATAAGTTCCTTTAGCAACACATTTTCCTGAACCGTATTCGCCGAAGAACTCTGTGATTGTTTGTGTTTCTACTCCTCCCCCGATTAGTTTATCGAGTGATTTGCTGCCTGTTGTTATTCTTCCAACGGTCTTTTTTAGTTCTGCGAGGTCTTTCGCCGTTACCCAGCTTATCTCTATAGCTTGTCTGGCGGCGGCTATTATCTCCGCTGCTCTTTTCTCACTTATCCCAGCGGCTGCTAGCTCAGCAATAGTTGCTGTAGCTAGAGATTCTATTGTTGAGAAACCTATTTCTCTAAGCTTAGCAGCTGTTGCATTACCTACTGATGGTAAGTCTTCTATCTTTAAGTATACTTTTCTTTCTTCTTTCTGCTCAGTAGGTTCTGCTTTCCTTTCTTTAGGAGACATTCTACTCCTATGATATCTTTTGTGAAGTTGTATTTAAGGAGACGGTTGAGGGGTATGTGAAAATGGGTTATTTCTTTTTCTCTTTTTGAGGTGTAAGGTATCTTTCAATATATTCATGGAAAAAGAACCATATAGCGAATACTGCTAGTGAAGCCCCTATCCCTATTGATAATCCCATGTACAGTGATTCTTTAACAGATTCGCTTAAAGTTGTTACATCAATTATCATTGAAGTTAAGAGTAACGTGATGATAAAGAATATGTAGCCCCTCAGCCTAGATTCAACTCTCACCTTCTCTATAACTACAGTAAATATAGTGAAGAATATTAGCGCAACCACTACTACGCTTATTATTCTCGTCCCATATACTATCATGGAAGATACAGCTTGCATATACTCTGGTGTAATAAACAAGCTTACAATACCGTATATGGATGCTAAAAGAACTGCGATATAAACAAGGAATACTATTAGTTTATTAAAAGAAAAAGGTAGCTCCTCACCCCAATACTTCCTCACTAAACTATCAATATCAGCAAAACCTAAAAGCTTCTTCAATATGTAACTTAATATTCTCAATGAAAGATACGTGACAACGATTATCAACGTAGCGATAATTATTTTTGGAATAATGAGTCCGATCTCCCTAGAAATAGATTGTAGAAATTCTTCAATCACTTTAACCTGTGCTCCAACCAGCTTAACCATGATCTTTAACAACGTAATTCATCTATTTAGGGTATCCCCATTAAGAAGAATAAGAATCTATACAGTACATAGAGGATTAACAATACTGTAGCAATCGCTGCAATCTTTAAACCTAAAATAATTGATTCTCTAACAGTATCTACTATTACCAAGTACCCTATTATGCTATTGCTGTAAAGCAGCTGAGAATATGTTCGAGCATATTCTTCAGGAACCACAGCTACTTCCACTATAGTGAGGTAAGCGATCCCAACTGATAATAATCTAATCACAGCTGATGTAATGAATAGAATAGTATAATCATTTTGAAAAATTAATCCAAAAGGAGTAGCTAATAGTTGTGATATATTTGCTATAATAGTTAATAGTATACTTACTCTAAGCACTCCCAACCATGTCTTATATTTAGCGAAGAGAAAGTTTCCTAGAAAGTTTGCTCCAGTGAAAGTGAATCCACCATATGCTGAGATCCCAATATGTAGTAGAGGATAAGGCGTCATCATAGAGAGTATAGGAGTTAGTGATGCAAGTCCAAGAGAATACCTAAGTTTCTTGAACGGTGTCTTCACCCAAATTATTGATGAGATTATGCTTGCTATGCTTCCAGCAAAATTTACTGCTACCACTATATAATCTGGCGAGTTTAAGACATTTACTAGAAATGGTGTCCAAACTAATCCAAGTAGGTTCGCGGAAGTTAATAAAGTGATAAAGAATGAAGATGTTGAGAACATCTGTTCAGGCTTACTTATCTGCTCAAACATTTTCATATCCTTGATATTCTTTATTCTGATGGTAAGGATAGAGATTGTTGAGAGCGCTCCTAACAATCCTCCTAGTGTAAATAGTACTTGAAACTTTATACTTGGTGGAAGCGAATAGATTAAGAATATTGTAAGAAGATATCCTAAAACATTTGTAATATTTAATGCTATGTTCCTCTTTGCCGTTATATCCTTTATGTCTCCTTCTCCAAATGAACCATATATTATGAGGTTAACGTATACTGATGCAAATATTGATGATATATTTGCAAGTCCGTAACATAATGTAATTACTAGGAAGTCCTGAAAGTAGGGTATTGGGATAAATACAAGCTTCTCTAGAACGTGGAAGAAGAGATGTTTCTCCTTGATCTTGATTACAAATGTTATCGGATACTTGTAGATTATTAGAGAAACAAGCGTTGATGCTAGAGTTGATAAGAGTATTATGGTTGATATATTAAAGATATCCATCCCTATCGAGACTAGATAAAGTATGAAGAGATTCCTAGTCATAACGATGTATAAACCATAGAAAGCAATCTCACTAATTAGATAGATTTTTAAAAGACTTCTTAAAGGTCTCCACATCTAATTCCATTTTCACTCATTCAACTAGTTTAATTAAAGAATTACTCCGATGCGATTTTACGCTCTCTATGAATACATATTTGCTGTATAATAATGTTTATGAATGCCTTAAACGCGGATTAATAGAGGTTATGAAAACGGTTTTGATTGTATGTGATGGGATGGGTGACAGACCTACAAAGGTTTTAAATGGTCTTACGCCACTTCAAGCTGCAGACGCTCATACTTTCAATAGAATAGCATCTCTAGGCGAATGTGGTATTATGGATGTAATCTCTCCTGGTCAGCCTCCTGGAAGTGATACAGCTCATTTAGCTATCTTCGGATATGATCCTTACACACAATACTCAGGTAGAGGAGCCTACGAGGCATTAGGTGCAGGATTAGACTTAAAGCCGGGGGAAGTAGCTTTTAGATGCAATTTTGCAACTGTGAATGATGAAGACATCATCATTGATAGAAGAGCTGGTAGAATAACTACTGAAGAAGCAAGAATACTTGCTGAAGCATTAAAAGATATCAAGCTTGAAGATGCTGAACCAATCTTTGTTTCTACCACTGAGCATAGAGGAGTTTTGGTTCTTAGGGGAGATAAGCTTTCTAGAATGGTTTCAGACGTAGATTTTCACGAAGTAGGTGTAAGAATTGGTAAACCGAAATCACTAGACGGAAGCATGGAGGCAGAACATACAGCTAAAGTCCTAGAAGAATTCATAACTAAAGCTAGAAAGATATTGGAGAATCATCCATTAAATAAAGAAAGAATCACTAAAGGATTAAGACCTGCAAATGCTGTTCTACCAAGAGGTGCGGGAACATTACCTAATGTTAAACCTATTCATGAGATATGGAATATCAAAGCTGCTGCGATCGCTGGTGGAGCATTGTATAAGGGTATTGCCAAAGCTTTGGGGTTTGACTTGATCAACGTCCCTGGTGCAACAGGTACTGTTAATACTAACCTGAAAGCAAAGATACAGTATACCATAGATGCTTTGAAAAGATATGATCTAGTCTTCCTACATATTAAAGCAACTGATACAGTTAGTCATGATAAGAATCCAGTTAGGAAAAAAGAAGTAATTGAATGGGTATCCCGTGAAATTACACCCCTAGTCGACTTAATTGAATCCCAAGGATACTATCTCGCTTTAACCGCTGACCATACAACCCCCTCAGAAATTGGAGAACATAGAGGCGACCCCGTACCATTAGCTATAATAGGTCCAAATGTTAGAAGAGACTGGATAGAGAAATTCGATGAATTATCATGTGCTAGAGGTGGTATCTGCAGAATCAGGGGTGTGGATTTAATGAAGATGCTAATGAATTATCTCGATAAGGTTCCTCTCTTCGGCGAATGATCTATTATTTTCACATCCATCTTATCAGGAACAGAGGCTAACTCTTTTTTCTAACAATGCTCATGTAGATTATCTCACTAAAAATCATTATGCTGAAGTTACATTAATCGAGAGTTTCTTCGTTGACTAGCTAGATACCGGTATCCGAAATATGTTAAGATAAATATTACTCCACCGATTATTGAGAAAAGAGTAATGTTTTCTTCTACTATCTTTATTGCATTCTTCCCTAGTAGACCTACCAGAATAGCTTCTGGGATAAGTCTTGCCGCTCTACCAAGAATACATACCATGAAGAATGCTGGAAGTCTATCGAGCTTAAGTAGACCTGAAGTAATCGTGAAAACCTTGAAAGGTATAGGTGAGAAAGCAGCTATAGCTACTCCAAGTAATCCATATTGCTGGTATACGATTTCAGCTCTATATATTTGACTTGGTTTCAATAGTTTCTCAGCTATCGGTCTACCAAGCTTGAGGCCTATATAGTATCCTAAGAATGCTCCAAAAGCTGAAGAGAAAGTAGATGATAAACCATATAGTAGAGCATTTGAGGGGTCTAGTAAAACTATGGGTATAAGGAAAACATCTGGAGGTATCGGGAAGACAGATGCTTCTAGGAATGAAACTATGATTAAGCCTAAAAGTCCTAGGGAAGAAAAATGATGTACTAGATCTTCTATGATGCTCATAAGCTAACTACTTTAAACTCCCTATGCTAATTGCAATTAAAACTTATCTTTCACATACTGACGACGTAATATTAAAAAGTAATAGTTTGAAAGTAAATATCGTGGAATCAGTAGTTGATAGATATGTCTGAAACTTCTCCTCAGAAGATGAGGATTCCGATCAACATAAGCATAGAAGATGTAGGTCTTCTTGAAGGAGAGTTCATTAGATTCTATGCACCCCTAACAGTTAGAGATTTATTGAAGATGATGCCTCTAGAAGGTTTCGCTGCTAGATGGGATTACGCAGTATATATTCAGATAAACTTGAAGAGAGGAGCTGAAAAAATTATTGATAAAATAAATTCTGGAGATATACTATACTGGCCTCCAGGCCCCTACATATTAATTGCATTTAGAGAAGCTACTCCGCCATCACAGATAGTAAGAGTTGGGAGAGTAGAAAAGAATTTTGAAGAATTGGAAAAAGTGAGACCAGGCTCAAGGATAAGGATTACTTTTAAGTAGTTTTACTCTGCTTAGTTTTCTTCTTTGGTGCTGTAGGTTTCTCTTTATGCTCCTCAGAGCTCTTAGCTGGTTCTGTTACTACTTCTATCGGTGTAAAGATTCTAAGCTTACTATTTCCTGAGACTAGTTTTACCAGCCTCATCTCTGCTAATCTGTTTAATGCTTGCTTAGCTATAGATAATCTTATACCGAATTTCTCTGATATTACAAAAGGTGTAAGATACTTCTGGGTTCTAGCAAACTCAATCAATTCTTCAATACTGGGAGGAACTACATCACTTACGAGTTTCTCTCTCTTTTGTGGTTGCTTCTCACCCTCTTCTTCTTTTGATTTCGTAATCTTCTTTTCTAGCTGGCTTAGACGTGGTTTCTTTGCACCACCCAAATTAGCCTTCCCCTCATGTAAGGTAATATTCGTTAATAAAAACCTAGTGGTTTCTACACTTTACCCATCTGGCATAAATATGTCAAGAAGACATGACAGAGTTGTATCGATAGCTTTTTTGCCGTATTTTTGACCTTTTTCTCATTAAAAAGACATATAGTGGTGGATGGTTATGTCAAATTGTAGAAAGGAGGTGGGTGAAGTAAATGAGGTATCAGCTAGAGGCTTCTGAGTTATCGTACTTAACCTCAATTATGAGGGTTGGTGATTCTAAAATGCCTGCAGTCTTGAAGATACAGAGCAAGGTATTGAAGACTATGACTGATATACTATTAGAAAAAGGATTCCAATGGGTACTTCCAGTAATTCTAGCTAAATCTACGGATCCTCTCTGGCCTGATCCAGGCTACAGTATTGAAGATAGAATTGAAGTTGAGATCTATGGTACGAGGGTTAAGACTATGCAGAGTATGATCGTCCATAAGAGAGTTCTTGTCTCTCTAGGACCTGAAAAGATCTTCATCCTCTCCCCAAATATTAGAGTAGAATCAAGGAAGAGAATGACTACTGGGAGGCATCTATACGAGTTTACACAATTAGATCTTGAAGTTGCTCATGCAAAGATGAAGGATATATTTATATTATTTGAAGAATTAGTTGTGAAATCCATTGAAGTTGTTAAGAAAGAAATGCGTGAAGAATTAGAACTGCTTTCGAGAGATTTAAGGATACCAGCTACCCCGTTTAGAGTCTATAGAAGAGCTGAGCTTGAGAAAGAATATGGTGATCACTGGGAAGAAGAAATATCTAGAACTTCTAAGGATCCTGTGTGGGTAACAGATATTCCAAGACAATTCTATGATTTCCAAGATTTCGAGACTGGTGAGTGGAGGAACTACGACTTAATCCTTCCAGAAGGATATGGTGAAGTATTATCTGGAGCAGAGAGAGAATATGAGTATGAGAAAATCTTAAAGAAGATAGAGAGAGATGGATTAAGAAAAGATGATTATAGACTAATGCTGGATCTAGCTGAGAAAAAACTCCTAAAACCATCTGCTGGAGCAGGGATTGGAGTAGAAAGATTCATTCAATACGTATGTGGATTAAAACATATAGGTGAAGTTCAACCATTTCCACGTATCCCAGGTATAGTTCCAGACTTGTAAAACATCTTTAATAAGAACGTATTAGAATTTTTGTCTATGAGTACTTGGAGAGGAGTCCCTAGAGAAAGCATTCCATGGTATCCAACTATAATAGATGAATTATGTAATGGATGTCAAAAATGTTTTAGGATGTGTCCAACGAAAGTTTACGAATGGGATGAAGAAAAGAATGTCCCGATAGTTAGGAATCCTTTAAAATGTATTGTTGGATGCTCAAACTGTGCTAATGCATGCCCAACGAAAGCGATACTTTTTCCTCCAAGAGAGATCTTGTCAAGTTTTGGAAAATTCTAGGAGAATATAAATATGTTGAAGTCCTAACAAATCATCATATAAGTTAAATCTTTAATGGTTTCTCTCGTTATACTAAATCTTGTCAAAATATCATCTATATGATTTCTGCTTGAATCTTCTCGCTGAGTATCG
>Ga0185307_1001247_pt1 | contig 14352 bp, 14 predicted proteins | sample LHCtaG_FD_128010 | JGI IMG/M metagenome (GOLD analysis project Ga0185307, IMG submission 128010) | Hot spring microbial communities from Little Hot Creek, USA to study Microbial Dark Matter (Phase II) - LHC4sed_matched (SPADES... | ecosystem: Environmental > Aquatic > Thermal springs > Hot... | reverse complement strand
GAGTGGCGGAGAACTTGGCCAACTGGTACGGAATACACGCTGAGTTCAGGTGCTACCCATCGCGCAGGTGCCCCCTGTGCGGGGAGGAGCTGAAAGAGTTCAAGACCAAGCGGACGCGCATCATGCAATGCGAGAACTGCGGATTCACTGAGGATCGCGATTACGTTCCCTTCCACCACTGGATCGCGTCACTAGGCCTACCGCGCGCGCAATGGCCCCTTCGAAGATTGAGAGGGCTGCCGACCGAAACAACAAACGACCCGGAAGCCTGAACGGGCCGAGCCGGCGGGAAACCGGTTGGCGGGCTCGCGATCCGCAAGCCTGCGGAGATGACTCGCTCCGCCGCCCTGGCGCGCGCCGGGCGCCCTCGGGGCTGCAACACCCCGAGGGAGCGGTCGGGCCGGTGCGGTGACGAAGTGGCCCGCTGGAGCCCCCAGCGGGCGCGAAGCCCGGGCGAACCCGACCGCCGCACCCCAGTGCGACCCGCCGGAGCAGGTGACGGGGGCGCAGGCGCCCACTGGAGCCACCAGCGGGCGGTGAAGGGCGGGCGCAGGGGGCAGGCGCAGGGAAACCAACCAAACCCGCGCGACGCGCGCAATATAGAGTATCAAGTGAGGTTAAAACTAGAGGGAAAAGTTCCGTTTAACAGGCATTGCGCATCTATCGTTTCGATGTATTTTTTGACTGCTGTGAGATCGAAAGGGAAGAAAGTTTTCATGAATAATAATTCCGAGCAGAAAAGGAAAGTAGATAGTATAATAAACTTATTTTGCCGAGGTTGCGCAAGTCTGCTGGAGGCTCCGTTTGTGTTGCGATAATTTTTCTAAGCTCCGGTCACGTAAATTTTTTTAACGAGAGTGCCTCAAATTCACCGGGTATGAAGGTTAAACCTTCCGTCGTGTTGGATGAAATCGATAAAGGCTTGCTCAGGATACTTCAGGATAACGCGAAGACTCCCTACTCCAAGATTTCGCGTCAGCTGGGGATAAGTGAAGCAACTGTACACTTGCGCATTAGAAAGCTACTTAAGCAGGGTGTTATCAAAAGATTCCAGGCGATAGTAGATCCCGAGAAAGTCGGTAAGGATGTTGTAGCAATAGTAGCGCTAACAGTTGATCCTAAGAAGTACGAAAATGTACTTGCAAAGCTGAAGGAGATGCCTGACGTGTACGACATATACGATGTCACTGGAGAATACTACACGATCCTAAAGATCCGTGTAGGGAGCAGGGAGGAGTTAACCAAAGTTCTCGACGAGATTGGAGGAATTGAGGGCGTTGAATCTACGCGCACGATGTTCGTGCTTAGGACGGTGAAAGAGGAGAGCAGAATAAGGATAGACTGAAGGGCTGTGGATTTCAAGAGCATCTGGCCTTATTCCATCTGGAGAACAGGGCAAGAGGAGATTTCTCGGCATGCTTACTCTAGCGCCCGCGAGGGGCGCCTTCTGCTTCTCGGCTACCCGACTGGAGCTGGGAAAACAGCTGCAGTTTTAGCAGGTACTTTGGCTGCCGCGTTTGAGGAGGGCCTGAAGGTAGTTTACCTGGTTAGGACTAAGGCTCAGTTTCAAGCACCACTTAGAGAACTCGAGCTGCTTTCAAAGCGCATAGAGCTGAACGCGGTTTTCCTACAGAACAAGAGGGACCTATGCCTAGTTAAAGGAGTCCGCATGCTACCTTACGACGATTTCTTAAAATTCTGTGCGGAGCTGAAGACAAGCGGCCTCTGCCCCTATGGCAAAGCTATAAGGAGCCCTCCTGAGCGCGGGATTCTGAGTTACGACAAGATTCTTTCGCTAGCTGCGGAAGCTGGAGCCTGCCCCTATGAGATCGCACGAAGCGCGTTGAGGAGCTCGCACATAGTAATAGCGGCTTACAATTACATTTTCGACCCTCGGATCAGGCCGTTCTTTCTCGAGGACTTAAACGAGCGGTTAAGTAAGGTGGTTTTGATAGTTGACGAAGCCCATAACTTACCCTACTCGTTATCAAGCATCCTGAGCAAGGAAATAAGCGAGCGTACAGTGAGAAGCGCTCGACGGGAGTTAGCGCGGTTCTACCAGGGCCCGGATAAGCCGCGCATAGAGAGGGAACTGTACGCTCTCAACGCCCTGCTGAGGAAATTACGCCTTGCTGCGAAAAGCTTTGAAGGCGAGTTCGAGGTGTCTTCAAGCGAAGTCGTCGAAGTTGCACCCAACGCAGCAGAGCTACTCAGAGCGTCCTCCGCCGTCGAGCCTTTGCTAGGACGAGCAAGCGCGTTGCGCTCGCTAGCGGCTTTTCTGACATCGCTCCTAGAGGGAAAATCCAACTACGTGTTAACAGCGAGGGTTTCAAACGGTGAAACTACAATCGTGAACTTGTGCGTGGCGCCAAGCAAGGAAGCATCAGCTGTATTCTCCAACGCCAAAAGCGCTTGCCTGATGAGCGGGACGCTGCCTACTCGGGACTACATGGTGGAGATGCTTGGTTTGGACGACACTCGGGTGGTAGAGCTTCGCCTTCCTTCTCCTTGGGCTGCCAACGCTGCAGTAGTTGTATTGAAGGGGGTTTCCTCAAGGTACATTGAGCGGGATGACGCCACTTTCGAGCGCATGGCGTACGCTATAGACGAATTGTATGCTTACTTAAAGAAAGGGGTAGCATTGGTAGTCGCCCCCTCATACAGCATGGCTAAAGCTTTGAGAGCTCGCATACGCTCAAGCCCTGTTTTCCTCGAAAGAGAAGGCACCCGAGCTAGTGAAGTCGTCAATGCGGTTAAACGCTACGAGAAGCTAATGGTTCTATGCGTAGCGTGGGGCAAGCTCGTTGAAGGAATCGAGTTTAAGTTCAACGATGAGAGTGTAATCAAGCTAGTTGTCCTAGCAGGTCTACCAGTACCTGAACCGAACATCCTGAACAGGCACTTGCTGAGCGGCATTAAAGCTAAGGCCAAAGACCCCGATGCTGCTTGGAAAACGGTTTACCTGGTTCCAGCCGCTGTGAAAGTCGCACAGGCCATAGGGCGAGGGCTGAGATCCGAGCGTGATAGAGTTGCTGTAGCAGTCTTAGATGAGAGGACGCTCGAGCCTTCCGTAAAGAGTTACCTCGAGGAGATAGGATACGCGATAAGCTCTGCGGAGAGTTTGCTCGAGCTTCTTACGAAGCTAAGAAGTTGGCTCAATACTTCATAGCGAGCTTTCGAATGTTGATTTAAACAGGGTTTCGCCGGTCTAAGCTTAGGTTTGTGTATAGCATCAAAATGATAGTTAGCACCCTGCAAACAGCATAGTAACCGCGTTTACGGCTAATATTCTTCACGAATTTTAACGGGAACAAAAACTTTATAAATACGATGTAAGCATATAGATGCGGTGGGGAATCATGCCAAGACCGAGAAGCCCCCAGGTTATAGAGAGGGCTGTTAAAGTTTACAAGATCCTTGAGGAGCAGGGTGGAAGGATCACGACACCTGAGCTTCTCAAAATAGTACTTAGCAAGGGCATTGCCAATAGCTATTCGCTTCTGCATCACACGCTTATGGTGCTAGAGAATGCTGGTTTCGTGAAACATGAACGTGTGAAAGGCAAGGCGGAGTGGTACATCACGAAGAAGGCCGCAGAAGACGAGGTGCGAGCCGCGCTAAGCTCTAGGTAACTTCGCAACGAGCTCGAAGAAGCTTTGGGTAAGGTAAGTTAGATAACTTCAATATTAGCGTGACGTGTTTTTAAGTCTTCTTCGCTAATACCAAGTGACCGCATAAGAGCGACCACAACTCCATCGAAGAAAACCATTGCTGCATCTTCGAAAAGTGTCCCGAGCGGTGCTAAGGGTTCATAAATTCCTAAAACTTGCCTTGCGAAGTAGTCAATCTCTTTCGAAATCTTTGTTCTCCCCGGAATGTGAACGACATGATCACTGACGGTTGCTAGCTGAGAGTTAGGGAAGGATGTAACAGCTACAACTCTAGCGCCCATCCTCTTGGCAGCTTCAGCGACGCTTACAACGATTTGTGTAGTACCCGAGCCAGAAATGGCAATTATGAGATCGTCCTTCGACACAGCCGGTGTTATCGTCTCACCGAGTACGTAAACGTTAAAGCCGAGATGCATAAGTCTCATTGCAAATGCTTTACCAACAAGTCCCGACCTTCCGACGCCAACCACCATAACTTTACTACCTTTTTCTCTAGCTTCCAGAAGCATTTCTAACATTTTAGAAATTTGCTGTTTATCTATACTTCTAGCAACTTTTAGGATTTGTTCGGCAATCTCGAGCATCGTGTCAATAAGCACGTCGATAGTGTCTTCGTTCACGCGGACCTTGATCAATGTTCCAGAAAAACCTTGTTGTTCGGCAACTCACGCTATCGGTGGTGGACCTCGTTCGCGTTCAATACCCTCTTTAGATACTCGCAAACGTCCGAAAACTATAGCTCGAACCCTTTCGACGTTGAACGGCGTCCTCAGCTTGATTACGCCATCCTTGATGTTCACCTCCTCTACTACACCTATACCTACGCACTCTAGACGATCGTCGAGTAGGCCGACTAAAGCCCCTTTCGCTACGCTGAGACAGGACGTATATGTTTCCTTGTTGAGAAGCTTAGCCAATTGCTCTCTGGCTTCCTGTAGCTTCCTACAGGCCGCATCATCGCTGGCTATGAGCACCACGATGCTTCCGCATTCCTCAGCGTATACGTCGAAGCCCATTATAGCTGAGAGTGCTGCGCTCAGCCTAGGATCGTACCGCCCGTTAAAGGTGTAGTGTCCCCAAAGCTTAACTTCCCTCAGCTTCAACTGCTTTACAGTTGCTTTGCCGAGGAGTTCCAAGTAGGACATCTCTCTTCTCATTTTGCGTAATTCTCTTTCTTTGCCTTTAGCGGCAGGCGGGGTAGGTGCTCTAACTACTCGGATCTTTGTGCCCTCGAACATCTTTGCCAGCGCTTCTGAAGCCCCACTTCCTTCCATAACTACTAGCGTGTCGGGTTCCACGCTTTCTACAAGCCTCGCCTTGAAGGATAAAGCCCGTCGATCGGCTATCCACCCGTCTGTGTTAACTACGACTAGGTCCCTACCTGAAGCCTTACGCATAAGTTTGACAACTCCCAGGATAACGGCATCCTCGCACCCCATAGGAGTGTTCGATCCCACAAAGTATATGGCGGTAGGCTCTAGCTCGCCCAGCCAGGAAACAGGTTTGGAAGGACAGGCCAAAGCGACCGTGCCAGGCCACCCCACGTCGTTCTGTCCCACGTCTGCATCTATCAGCGCAACGCTCAACCCCTTCGATAAAGCCGTGTTAAGGATGAACGTGGAAAACGTTGTTTTCCCGCTGTCCGTTTCACCCACAACAAGGATTCTGCCGGGTTCAGCTAGGGTTTCAGCCAATACTTCCCATCGATCTATAACCTCCTCCTCAGGTTTAGCTTCTGTCATTGCGCCTCCTGTGATTTCCACTATACATGGAGTCTCTACTTTCAAGCACACAACAAGGCCGCGCGGTACGACAAGCTCGTTTCCCTGACCGTATACGCGCCCGAGAGCGTAGAAAGAGCCGCTTTCAATTCGAAGTTTTGCTGGGCCTTCCACACGGTACAAGCCAGCATTCATCTGTTTTTTCGCTGAGATCATAGCTCTACGCGTTCTCGCCGTCGTCAGCTTTAAAGTTGTGCATGAATCTAACCCAAGCAGGCAACCGCACTCCACTTGAAATCCTCGCATCGGTGCTAGTGTTCTGAGAACAGCCCGAGCCGCGTGTATACCTTACTGGTTACAACTTCGTCCTGCACCATATACCTAAGACTCGCCTAGCGTTCGTCGACGCGTAATTTAGAGGAAAAAAGAAACCGTGCACGCGTGTTTATAGGAGCTCAAAATAGGATGCAAGCAAGAATCCGTAGGTTTCGCGACAAAACGTGCATCAAACGCTCTACGTTCTTCAGCGAGAGATCATCCGGCTCGCTGAACGCAGAAAGTGGAAGGGGGTTCTAAGTGTATGCCAGTCGAAAAGAGAAGAACGTCAGGCTGAGAACGCCGTCGCTTTACTTAGTCACGCAGCGGAGTGCTGTCCCCTCCTCCGTAAACCTTAAAATTCTCAGGGAAACCAGCAGCCTCGGCCCCGGTGGCCTAGCCCGGTTAAGCCTTAAGCGCTGACCGGCGCCGCCTTGGTAAAGGCATCGATGCCTATGAAAAGGCGGAGAACCCGGGTTCAAATCCCGGCCGGGGCTCCATTTCAGAAGTTTATAGGGGTGTCCCGAAATAGAGGTTGGGTAAAAGCAACTTATCAAAGATATCTTAGGTAATTTATATGTTTTCTACATGAACTCTCTTTGTTAATTTTTTCAATCTTCCCTCAACGCCATATATTATTATTTATCAAAGAAATTCTTGCTTACTGGAATACATGTACGCGTAAGATAGTTAGGAATACAATTAATTTGATTAAAATATTTTAAAAATAAGTTCACAAAATAAAAAACGCATTTATGATTCTAGGTGTTGCATCGGTAATACGTTGGTATTATATTTAAAATTTATACATTATATTAAAGGAAAACAAGTCGATGGTTGGTAGAATAAAATAGTAAACGCGTTTAGCTTAAACTGCCTCCCTTTATAAGCTCATATGAAGAACGAATGGCGGGCCCGCCGGGATTCGAACCCGGGTTCTCCGAGGGCCAAAGGCCCGCTCCGGCTTAGAAGGCTTACGCCCCTCTAGGGTCGGCGCCTTTCCGTGCTAGGCCACGGGCCCCGTGTGCTGGTGAGCTATCCCCCTCTTAATTTTTTGCGCTTCCTAGGTAGAGCATTGGAGCAGACTGGAGGGCAAGGGCTCGTGGCAATGAAGATAAAAGATGCCGAGCGGAGAGGGCATTTGATGATGCATATCTACAGTGCACACAGCTTGCTGGTAGATGAGGTCTCAAAGTCTGTTAGAAAAGTGCTTTCAGAAATCGGTATCAAAGCAGATCCGGTTTCCGCGATTGAAAGAGCGCCTCCAGATCGGGGCGACTTAACGGTCAATGTTTATAGGTTGGTTAGAGATGAAAGTAGAGCCGCTCAACTCGCGGCATTACTTGTTTCAGAGCTCAACCGAAACGCGCGATTTGTTGGCGAAGCAAGGAGCGAGGGAGGTTACGTCAACGTGGAAGTGAATCCAGATACCTATGGCAGGTTTGTATGGAGCGTGGTCTCTGAGATGAGGGGAAAGTACGGTTTTAACCCTCACCCCAAGCCTTTGAAGATTCTAGTTGAGCACACCAGTGCGAACCCCGTTCACCCATTGCATGTAGGCCACCTGAGGAACTGCATTGTGGGCGATGCCTTGGCCAGGATCCTGCGAGCCCGAGGGCACAGCGTGAAGGTTCATTTCTATGTGGACGACGTTGGGCTGCAGATGTCGTATGCCGCCTACGGTTTCGAAAAGGCAAAGGGTGTGAAAAGAGACATGAAGCCAGATCACTTCGTCGGGCTGGTCTACGCTATAACGAACGCTGTCGTTAACATCCGTGTACTCCAAAGGAAAAGAGAATCGGCAGGTCCAGAGGAAAGAAGTAGGATAGATGGGGAGCTTGCTGATTGGCTGTGGGTTGCCAAGGAGTTGATGGATAAGGATGAAGAGCTCTTTACAGTCATCTCCGAGGCTTCTAAAAGCGAAGATCCTCTAGAGAGGATACACGCGATTAACAGAGCGTATGAAGCCGGAGAGCGCTGGGCAGTTAACCTTGTGAGAGAAGTGGCCACCTACTGTATAGAAGGATTCAAGCAAACCTTGAGCAGGCTCGATGTACGCTTTGACAGTTGGGATTGGGAGAGCGAAACGACCGTGTGGAACGGGTTAACAGCCGATGTTCTTAGGAGGTTGAGAGCGAGCGGCTACACGAGGGAGAAAGAAGGTGCGCTGGTTTTCGACGCGGACAAACTGGCGGAGAACCCAGAGCTGAGGCGCAGACTTGCCCTGCCAAGTAGTTTCGCCGTCGCGCCGCTCACACTTGTGCGCTCGGATGGTACAACTCTCTATGCTACGCGCGACATCGCGTACACAATTTGGAAGTTTAAGCTTGGGGTAGATCGGGTGATAAACGTCGTAGGTGCCCAACAGGCCCTGGAGCAAGCACAGGTGCGCCTTGCCCTTTACGCCATGGGCTTTGCGAAGGAAGCAGAGAGTACTATCCATTTTGCGTACGAAATGGTCACCCTTCCCGGTGTTAAAATGTCGGGTAGAAGAGGGCGGTTCGTAAGCGCAGACGAGCTGATTGACGAGGCGGTAAAGAGAGCGGGAGAAGAGCTCGCTAAGCGCGGTCTTACGCCAGCTGAAAACCGCGATGTGGCAGAGAGCGTGGGGATTGGCGCGGTAAAATTCGCGATACTCAGTGTCTCGCCGACAAGACCCTTGACGTTCGCATGGGAGAAGGTGCTCGACTTCGATCGCAACAGCGGCCCCTTCGTCCAGTACGCCTATGTTAGGGCTAAGTCCGTACTACTGAAAGCCGGCTCCTTGGAGCCTGAGGTGAGGGAGGGGGCTTTCGGCAGAGAAGAACGTAAGCTCCTCTTCCTTCTGGGATGCTTTCCCGAGATCGTTGCCAGGGCTGCCGATGAGCTAAAGGTTGAATTGATCCCGCAGTACCTCAACGAGCTGGCATTGGCTTTCAACAAATACTACGACGAAGTCCCGATAATCAAAGCCGGGCCAGAGGAAAAAGCTCGTGCGCGTCTCGCCCTCACGCGGATGGTCGCCACAACGCTGGAAAACGGGATGAAGCTACTAGGAATACAGCCTCCCCCGAGAATGTAGCTAAATCGGTTAACGTGACCTTCTACCCAATGCTGCGTGGCAAGTAGGTGATAGAGCCGGGGCCGGGATTCGAACCCGGGTCAATAGCGGGTCTCTAAGGCTTAACGACACCACTGCAGCCCGCCGCCTTGGGCCACTCGGCCACCCCGGCCCCGGATACAGGGAAGCGGGTGGTCTCTAAAAACTTTCTCTACGCGACTGTGCTCATATATAGCGGTGTAGAGTTACTCCGTCGTGCCTACGCGCATGATCAAGAAACGCTTGGAGGATATAGCCAGGGAGAGGATAGCAATCCTGCTTAAGTTGGCTGGTGAGGCTTTGGAAACAGATGAAGAATTAGCAAGGAGGTACGTAGATCTGGCTTTCCGGATAGCGGCCAAAGCCCGGCTCAAGCTCCCGAGAAAAGTAAAGCGAAGGTACTGTAGGAGGTGCAAAACTCCGCTTGTTCCAGGCCGTACGGCGCGCGTGAGGATAAAGAGGGGTAGCGGCGGGCAACGCTTGGTGGTAACATGCCTGCAGTGCGGCTACATTCGCAGGTATCCACTCCAACGCAGGTCGCGCACTCGGAGAAAGCTCAGCTAGATGGCGGGCCCGCCGGGACTTGAACCCGGGTTCTCCGGAGGGCGAGCCTTCTCCGGCTCCGCAGGCCGGCGCCTTTCCATGCTAGGCCACGGGCCCCGTCCAAGGCGGGAGGAAGGGAGATATAAGCGTTGACGCGCACTGCGACCACGATGCGCTTCAATTCCATTTCTGGCTCTAAGGTCGGCGAAGGATTTAAGTGGGGTTAGTTTTAGTCATGAAGTGCCGGGGTCGCCTAGCCTGGTCCAGGGCGACACGCTGTAGAGCGCGCTAAGGGTTGCTAACCCGTTGGCCGTGAAGGCCGCCCGGGTTCGAATCCCGGCCCCGGCGCCAGGTGCAGAGGGTCTTCGACTTCCACCAGTCTCTTGGCGTCGAACAGATCCCGGCGGCTTAAGATGTGCCGCGAGAAATTTTTATCGGGGGTTCCGCGGGTCTTTGCGTATGAGCTACTACGTATCTGTACCTTTCGTGCCTACACCCGTAGAGGTTATCAAAGAGATGTTGAAGCTGGCTGACCTTAAGCCTGGCGAGTTGCTGCTAGATTTGGGTTGCGGCGATGGGAGAGTTCTCATCGTAGCGGCGAAGGAGTTCGGAGCGAGAGCGATAGGCATAGAGATCAGAAACGATTTGGCGAGCAGGGCTGCATACAATGTCATGAAGGAAGGTGTAAGCGATAAGGTTGTGATAATAAATGGGAACTTCTTCGAGATCAAGCTGCCGCCAGCTGACGTAATATTCATGTATTTATTGACGTCTGTGAACGAAAGGTTGAGGCCCAAGCTTGAAAAAGAGGCTAAACCAAGAGCCAGGATAGTCTCGCACGATTTTGAAATATCAGGTTGGAAACCCAAGCTCGTAGAAGATTTCAGGGACGGTGGGAGGTCTCACCGCCTGTACTTGTACGTGAGGGAGTGAACGTGGGCTCTGTGAGGGAGACACTTTTATCAAACCGAGTCGAAGATGTGGATCTCGCGCAGCTGCGGGAGATTTCACTTTTTGCTGAAAAGCTTGCGGTGATGTATAGTAGAATAGGAGGTTTCAGCGCGCGCTATGTTTCCAAAGCCATTGAAGTCGCAAAGGAGATGATCGCCGATAATGATTGCACCGTTTTTCTGGCCTTTACTGCAAACCTCGTAGCAACAGGTCTCAGAGGGGTGCTAGCGGCCATGATCGAGGAAGGTCTGATTGACGCTGTGGTAACAACCGGCGGGACTTTCGATCACGACATAGCCAGATCGCTGAGCTGCTACTACGTGGGCGAGTTCGAACTTGACGATAGCATGCTGTGGGAACTTGAGGTGCATAGGTTGGGTAACATCCTCGTTCCCAAAGAGAGCTACGGGCCAGTTGTAGAGGAATTCACGCATAAGATGCTGGAGGAACTGGTTGCCAGGAAAAGCCGTTGGACGCCCAGCGAGCTGGCGAGAGAGGTGGGCTTAAGGCTTAAAGATGGGACATCGATACTCGCCGCGGCGGCTAGGAAAGGGGTCCCGGTTTTCTCTCCCGGCATCATCGACTCTGCATTTGGAACAGCTGTATTCACCTTCAATGAGGTTGGGCGGAGCAGAGGGTACGAAATCCAACTCGACGTCTTAGGCGATATGTCTACGATCGCCAACCTTGTTATGGACTCCGAGAGGTTGGGCGCGCTAGTGTTAGGAGGAGGAATAAGCAAGCATCATGTTATATGGTGGGCACAGTTCAAAGGGGGTCTCGACTACGCAGTTTACATTACAACGGCAACAGAGTTTGATGGTAGTTTGAGCGGAGCTAGGACGCGGGAAGCCATAAGCTGGGGCAAGATGAAGCCCAGTGCGAAGCACGCCACCGTACCAGCTGACGCCACCTTGATTTTCCCGATAGTAGCGGCAGCGCTATTAGGCGATCAACATGAACGGTTATGAACACCTCGTCGTTCTAGCTTTTTCAGCTATCTTAGCTTACGTTATCACACCTAGGGTTGCGGAGGCAATGAGCGCGCTGAACCATGTGCGCCCCGACGTGCATAAGCCTGGTCGCCCGCTAGTGCCATACTCAGGAGGCATAGCGATTTACGCGTCAACGATGCCGGCGTTGCTAGCAGCATTGCTTGACACTTCGTTGGCTGCTCAGGTTTGCGTCCTTGCAGCTGTTGCATCAATCGCCTTCGCTGTGGGGTTAGTGGATGATTTCAAAGTCTTGGGTGGACGTACGAAAACGCTTCTCACCCTCTTAACGGTCCTACCGCTGGTAGTAGCTCACATCACACTACCTTCCCATGCTCAACTCGGTCGCCCGCTCGTGCCGCTGCTGGGTCGCTTGCGGCTGACGATAGTCTACTGGCTTTTGCTGCCGCTAGTCGCTGCAGGACCCGCTAACGTCGTAAACATGTTAGATGTCTTTAACGGCGTCATGCCGGCGACGTCGCTTGCGGCTACCGTAGCCCTAACTGTATCCGCTTACCTTATCGAACCCAAGGGAGCTTTACTGCTGCTACCTCTATTAGGCGCTCTCGCGGGATACCTTCCTTACAATAAGTGGCCAGCACGCGTGCTCAACGGGGACTCTGGCAGCCTTATGGTGGGAGCTTACATCGGAGCGGTGGCCGCGTTGCTCCATCTAGAGTTCATTGCAGCTGTGACCCTAATCCCCCACATACTGAACGGTGCGCTAGTCATCGTCTCGGTCGGAGGCTTCAAAGAACACCGACAGATGAAGGAAAGGCCTGTTCTGGTGCGGGAAGACTTCAAGCTTGTAGCATCGAGCAGCCAAACGGCTCCCATCTCGCTAGTGAGACTAATACTGGCCGTCGAGGGGCCACTCGAGGAAAGGCAGGTGGCTGCGCGTTTGATTGCCTTAGGCATCGTAAGCAGCATGCTAGCTGTTGTTTCTGCGTTGTTGACGCCCAGGTGAGCGGCTTGCGATCGCTAGTAGTTTTTGGCACATTGATAATCCTCGTATGGCTCTCCTCGGTAGCCCTCCTTTACGCGATCGATACCCTAATAATAGCCATCGTAAGGGAAAGCTGGGCACGCACAGTTTTGGGCTTAGCTGTTTTCGCGTTTTGGGCTTTCGGGTGGTACCTGGCTATGATCAAGCTTTCTCGGAAACTTATTAGTAGTTGGGCTCGCCGAGCAAATGAAAGGACCTAAGTGTTCAATGTGAATGTGTCCGAAAAAGCTGTTATCTATTCTCGCTGTGATTTGGTAAATGAGTGCCACAACTTTGTGCTCGAGATCGGTCGACCATCAACCCCGAGAACGTGCTCCACAACCTCCACAACCACAGGCTTCAGCCCCAGCTTAGTGCGTTTTAAAGAAACATCGATAGCTCTGATAGCGGTTTCTTCCGTAGCAATTATCGCTTCCACGGAGGGGTCGTTAGATGCAGGCCCCCCAGCGTCGTCGATAGGAAGAACGACAACGCGTTGTCCCACCCTAGCTTTGCGAAGGCAGTATCGCAAAACCCGAAGAGCTCTCACCTCATAAGGTTCGATTGGATGGTGTTTACCGAGTGAGCTCGCGAACTCGTCGCTAGTGATGCCTACGATCACGGTTTCACCTACCTCGAGAGCGTACTTCAATAAGTGTCTGTGACCCGGGTGGAAAAAAGAAAAAGTTCCTCCTACCGCGACTTTTCTGTATCGCATTTCGCGAACGCTGGAGTACGTTTCACTCGACCGATACCTGGATCTCCTTCGTTAAGCCGCTCTTCGGGATCCTTATTTCTAGAACACCGTTTTCCAAGCGTGCTTTCGCTTGCTCAGGTCTAACCTTGAACGGAAGGTCTACTTTCTTGTAAAGGGACTCTCTAAACCTCTGTCTAAGTATGTACGAACCCTCTATGACCTTTTCCTCGCTCTTTTTAGCAAAAACTTCGACGTAATCCTCGGTTACCTTAACCTTTATGTCCTCCTTAGAGAATCCAGGTACATCAACGTAAACCACCAATTCCTCTCCCCTATCGACAACGTCGGCCGGCGGTTCCCACGCCCCTAACCTGAGAGGTGTTTCTGCGGATAGTTTCATCCATACATCCCTAAACATCCTTTCCACTTCTCTTTCCATCTGAGACAGTGTTTCCACAAGCTCATCTACTAGTTTCTCCCCCATCCTCTCTCCCCTTACGAGTGAGGGAGGTCAGATATATTGTTTATGCACTGCTCGAGGTGGAGAAAAACAGTTATAGGGTATTTACGCCAGCTCCGCGGCCGAGAAGATGCTCTACGAAGTTCGTTGGCACGGGCGTGGCGGTCAAGGTGTTGTGACCGCCAGCGACCTATTGGCAAGGGCGGCTATACTGGAGGGTAAGTACGTTTACCACGCGCCCGAGTTCGGTCCAGAACGGCGAGGTGCACCAGTGAGGGCGTACACCAGAGTGTCGGACGAACCGATCGAACAGCACTTCGGAGTTTACAACCCGGACGCTGTTGTCGTAATCGACCCGAGCTTGCAGTACATCACCTCCCTCATCCTAGAAGGAGTCAAGAAGGGAGGGTTGCTGGTGGTAAACGCCCGCGAGGTGAATTCCAACCTTCTGAATGAGGCCAAAGCTCTCGGGTTGAGCGTATGGAGTGTCGATGCGTTTAAGGTGGCGATGGAGGTTTTCGGGCGACCTCTCTACAACACGCCGATGCTGGGTGCTTTCGTAAAAGCCTCCGGTGTAGTTGCGTTAGAGAGCGTGCTTAAGGCTGTAGAGGAAAGGTTCAAGAACCCTCAAGTGGTCGCGCGGAACACGGAGGCGATTAGAATGTGCTTTGAAGGGGTGAGTCGTGTTGTCTAAGCTCCTAACCTGGAGGGATCTATCGGCTCCGGTGATCGCCGAAGCTGGGAATTCGGTGCAGTACAAGACAGGGAGTTGGAGAGCTCTCAAACCGGTAATTGATCAGTCCAAATGCATCAAATGCTTGCTCTGCTGGTTCTATTGTCCTGAACCGGCCATCATACGGCACGAGGACGATCGAGTTGAGATCGACTACGACTACTGTAAGGGTTGTGGAATTTGCGCGAACGAGTGCCCTGTAAAG
>Ga0185307_1001246_pt1 | contig 14364 bp, 21 predicted proteins | sample LHCtaG_FD_128010 | JGI IMG/M metagenome (GOLD analysis project Ga0185307, IMG submission 128010) | Hot spring microbial communities from Little Hot Creek, USA to study Microbial Dark Matter (Phase II) - LHC4sed_matched (SPADES... | ecosystem: Environmental > Aquatic > Thermal springs > Hot... | reverse complement strand
CCCGTATTGTCCGATACTGATATACGTGAACAACATCGAGGGGATCGGGGGCCCAATTCGCCTGCTGAGATGAAGCCTCTACCGGTGTCTGTGCCTGAAAGCCTCATCGTCGAAGCAGGAAGCCACAGGCTTAGGCCGTTGGTTGTTGACTCCCTCGCGTTGTCGTCGTAGTCCCAGTCGCCGACCCCGAGCCGCTGGCCCCTGATAATGGGTCATCTCTACATATGCGCGCTTCACGACTGCGATAGAGGACCATGAAGTGATGGGCTTAAAAGCCTTCAGCTCCCTTGGGAGTGGCGGGCCCGGCGGGATTTGAACCCGGGACCTCCGGCTCCGGAGGCCGACGCTCCATCCATTCTGAGCTACGGGCCCTAGATTGAAGCTGGTTTCGCCCAATGGAGAGTTGCGGAGGGCGTAGAAATCCTTACCGAGGGACGTGAAGTCGAAGGCCCATGAGGCGAGAGCTGCTTGGAGGTCAATCGCTTTATAGATCGCTTCGCCCTCGTTAAGCGGAGGGGGCGAGTTGCTCTTCTTAGGGCTCGTACCTCAACAAGCCGGGATAGAATTCAGCTAACTTGAGGTCGGGGTTGATGCCCTCGGCTAAACCTCTCTCCGTCTCCTTCAGTATTTCGCACATGTCTTCAGGGGTTATCGTGGCGTAGGCCCAGCCCTAGAGTGCACGCAGAGCCGTTTAGAGGAGAAGTAGAGGAGAATACAGCTGTCACTATAGTGCTTGGAGTAGATTACAACAATTACTACGCTAATATGGCGAGAACGGTACTTCTAGGCAGGAACTCTGTAAGGGAAAGGGTGCTGGAGTATATGGAGGAGGCCTACGGCAGGGCGCTAGAACTAACTAAGCCCGGTGCAAAGCCCATAGAAGTTATGAGAGAGTTAGACGCCATATACCGTATGTATGGTTTGATCGACCGCAGGGTAGTAGGATATCTACACGGAGTGGGACTACAAATAGAAGAGCTCCCGATAACCACTATCATACCCAAGCACAGGTTTACTGAAATAAAGCATGGAATGGTTATAGCGTTTGTACATGCTCTAATAGTACTTAGAGGCGTAGGTCAAGTAAAGCATGAGGATACGTTCATCGTAACCAGCAAAGGTTTGGAACGAGTTACATGCTCTAGTTATTAGAGTATGGCTATAACGACTATAACCATCAATTTTCCTTTATATAGTGAATAGTTCAAACGAGTGCTCTAGTGTAGTTAATAGATCGAGTTTGCGCCTCCACGAAAGTATTGAGCAAAATCCTCGACCCCTTTGCTCTGCCGCAACTTCACCAATCATAACTTGTTGAGGGGGGCTTATGAATTAATACTCCAACTTTCTTACTCTGGCTCTTCGACTGATTACAAGTCTTAATGTTCGAGGCTTCAGGATATTGCTCCTGCGCCTCACAGGGCTTCTGGTGTATGGCGAGGCCCATGTGCCATCGTTCTCCACTCTTCTTGTTACATTTACCTAGCCACTCTAGGTCTATAGATGCCCGGTTATTCTTGCATACTCTTTTGGATTATACAGCTCACCAAATACCCATTATTGCACAGTACGTCTGCACGGAGATGTCGCCTAAATGAGCGGCGCAGTACGCTCGGGTACTGGTATAGTGTATCATAACGTATTGCATGGTGCATCCGGGTGTAAATGTATTATATCCTGTCCGCTATATGATGTATCTGAATGTGGCTATGGCTGATAGCATCCTGCACAGGGGGGTCTAATGTTCAGTGCTAAGAAGCCCCAGGTACCTCCATCAAAGGAGTCCTGACAAGAGGGGCTTAGCGGTTGCGAGGTTCACGTTCCCAACAACAATGCTCCCAGGCGAGGAGGCTACTCCGCAAAAATGAGGCTCCATATTAGGCTCAGCAGATCCGCCGTTACCGAACCATTTAAGCAGAGTCCTAGGGTTTTCTCTTAACTTTCCTATTAACTCACGTACATTCTTTTCTATCGCTAAAACCATTTGTCCTTAATGCAAGAGCTCTATCGACTAACCTCCTAAGCCTAGCTGTGGCCTCCTTAACGTCTGAAGCCCCCATAACAGCTGATATTACGGCTACACCGATTACACCGGTCTCTATGACATCGAGAACATTTGACTCCGTTACACCACCTATAGCTACTACCGGGATTCTCACAGTCTTAACGATCGACCTGAGCCCTTCTAACCCCATTACTTTAGCGCCAGGCTTTGTCGAGGATGGGTATACCGAGCCGGCTCCAAGAAAGTGAGCGTCCTGCGTTTCAGCATTTCGGGCCTCCTCAAGGCTGTAGACAGAGGCGCCGATTAATAGGTTGGGAGCTATTTCCTTAGCCACGCTGATAGGCATATCATCCGGACCTAGCTGAACCCCATCGGCATCTGTAGCTAGCGCTACGTCGACTCTATCATCCACGAAGTAGAGAGCCCCATAACTCTTAGTAAGCCTCCTAATCTCCATGCCTATAGCTACCATCGTTCTCGCCGAGGCCTCCTTCATTCTCAGCTGGATCGATGTAGCACCACCCTTTAGAGCCTCTTCCACTGATCTAACTACATCCGGCCTTAGCTTCGGGTCTGTTATGACTATAAGCCTTAAGTACCTACTCAGCTTCGTAGTACACCACCTTAGCATGCTTGATGAGGGTATCTCCGTCCAGCCTATGTAGCCAGTCGCATAGCTTTACGTTGAAGCTGCCAGGGTAAGTAGACTCCTCGGCGGCTTTCTCAGCAACAGCCTTAAATGTGGCTATACCGGCTACGGCGGCTTTCAAAGGCTCCTCAACGGCTAAGTAAGCCCCTATGAGGGCTGATACTATACAACCTAGACCTGTTACCCTGCGTATAACTTCATCAGCAACGGAGGATTTAGGCTCTACCGTATAAACCTCTCTACCATTGCTAATGTAGTCCACTTTACCAGTAACGGCTACCACGGTTCCAAACCTCCTAGCTACTTCCACGGCAACCTCCCTAGCTCTTCCATTATCGCAGGCTATTGCCTCAACACCCCTGGTCTTACCGAACTCTCCGGCTAATGCTGATATCTCGCCGAAGTTACCCTTAACAACGCTTATACCTCCTAAGCTTAGGAGAAGTAGAGCTACTCTAGTTCTAAGCTTAGTAGCACCAGCACCTACAGGATCTAGAACAACAGGCTTACCAAGTTCCCGAGCAATGGTTACAGCCTTAACCATGGAGTATGTAGAGTTAGAGTCTAAGGTGCCAATATTTACGACTACGGCATCTGCACTTGCAACGAGCTCCTCGATCTCCTCAGGTGAATGGGCCATTATTGGCGAGGCTCCTAAAGCTAGAAGAGCATTAGCTGTTAGTGTTCATAACTACAAAGTTCGTTATGTTGTGCACTAAGGGTCTTTTCTCCCTCACCCTCTCAAAGACCCTTTTCAACCACTCCAACTATACCCCCATGAGGGGTTACATTCACTCTGCTATAATATATTTTTATTTAAATTATGTTATAAAGTTATAAACACGAAGATAACTTAGTTCTGAACTTTAATTAAGTTGTCTTCGCTATTTCACCCCACTCCATGTACAGCCAGCGGAAGTGTTTATATAGGATATTTATAACATTGTTATGTTGGGTGTGTACTAGATGGAATTAGCAGATTTTATTGAGAGGTTTTCTAGGCAAGTATTACTAGAGGAAATCGGCATTAAAGGGCAACTCAAATTGCTCAAGTCGCGCGTTGCAATTATAGGTTGTGGCGCTACCGGCTCTGCTGTAATTGAAATTTTGGCCAGGGCTGGAGTAGGCTTCTTAAGGATAATAGATAGAGACTTCGTTGAGTTGAGTAATCTACATAGAACACACCTATTCAAGACATCAGACGCGCTTGAAAATCTCCCTAAAGCTGTTGCTTGTAAACAACGTTTAAAAGAGATCAATGAGCTGATTAATGTAGAGCACGTTGTTGACAGCGTTTCACCTGATAACATTGAGGAGCTCATTAGCGATGTAGACTTGGTAATTGATGGCACAGATAATCTTGAGACAAGGCTATTAATAAATGAAGCTTGTATAGCCTTGAAGAAGCCTTGGATAATGCAGGGCGTTGAAAGATGGTATGGAATGGTGAAGTTCATTGATCCTGAGAAGGGTAGTTGTTTAAGGTGTTTCATACCTAGTGGCTATAGGCAGAGAGAAGAGAACGTGTGTGAAATTCTCGGCATTATAAATGTTGCTGTATCATTAACAACATCCATTGCAGCTACATTGGCCCTAAAATACCTACTTGGCTTGCCAGTAGAGGAAGAACTCTTCATTGTTGATACACGGAATTTATCTGTAGATAAGGTTAAGCTGAATAAAATCCAAAACTGCCCCGCATGTGTTCAAAAAGTTCGAATTCCTCGAGAGGAAGGGTAGAGAGAAGGTCAGACTTGCCTGTGGAGCCAACATAGTCGAAGTCATCCTCGGAAAACCCATAAAGACTGATGCGTATGAACTACTAAAGGATGGCATATTTCAAAATATCAAAGTATTTGATAATAAGTTAGCACAAATAAGAATGGGAGACCTTGATATACTAATAATACTAGATAATGGAAAGATGTTGATCAGGGGTACTAGAGACTTAAAAGTAGCGGAAGAAATCTATAAGTATATATTTGCTACTCTAGAAAAGTATGGCGTAATCAAAGAGATTGATTAACACGAGCTTCTAGGGGAAAAGCCCATCTAAGACGGCTCTCATAAGGCTGTGAAAAAGCCTTCTAAACACCAGAATTTAAATTACAACATGTTGATTGTTATTTTAAGCTTGTTGCGTTTAAGTGCTGGTGTTACTATAGATTACGAAGGTATTTTAACGCCTGCTCAACATATTTGAATCCCATGTCTGGGAATATGAGTATATGATCTCCTTCACTTAACAACTCTTTACTGGCTAGCTCCTTGTAAGCCCAGTAAACTGCACCGCTACTAAACCCTATAAATATTCCATCTTTTCTCACCACCTCGAGAACACCTTTCATGGCGTCCTCAGGTGAAACTTCTATAATGTCGTCTACTTCTACGTTGTGTATCCACTTCATACCACTTTCTACCCTCCTTATTCCCTGTATAAATGTCCCAGGCTTTGGCACAACGCCGTATATCTTCACCCCCTTGAATCTGTTCTTGAAATATACAGAAATTGCGGACATGTGTCCGGATGTACCAAGACCGCCAAATATAGTCTTTGGTTTTATACCAGCCTCTCTGATCTGCAACTCGAGTTCTTTAGCTGTATACCTTAAATGAACTTCTAAGTTCGCATCATTGTAAAACTGATTAAGGTGAACAGCATTTTCTCTCCTAGCGATTTCTTCAACTTCATTAATAAGTTCAACAGTAAGAGGCTTTGGAGACCTAGTGGTTTCTGCACCAAAGATTTTTAAATAAAGCTCTCCCGCAGAAGAAACCGTGGAAGGTATATATGCCCTGAACTTAAACCCGTAGATGTTACACATAGTAGCTATTGCGAGACCTGTATTTGTCGATGTAGATTCCACAAATATTAGGCTCTTCGATTCTCTATTCTTTTCGAGAAGCTTCTTAAACATATACCATCCTATTCTATCCTTAACGCTCATACTCCAAGGGTTAAATCCCTCAAGTTTAGCCCAAGCAACTCTACCGTTTACAGATGACCTACTTAGCTTAACAAGTGGGGTTGGCCAGTTTCTATAAAGGAGCTCTTCTGTATCGTTAAAGACTCTGTACTTGTTGGGGCTTATATCTTCGAAAAAGCCAAGGGATTCGAGGGGGATAAATATTTCCTCCTTAGATACTTCGTGTGATACTGGTATATATTTAACTCCAATTTTCTTTAATGCGATGCATAGTTCTGCGTTCTTTATAACTCTTCCATTGGAGTCTATAGCTATGGTTCTACTCACACCTCCATTTCTTAAAATACTACTCACTATTCTTACAAATTCGCTTAATTCCAGTTCCCCTTCGCATAAAACCTCTTCAGCCCTCTTTAAATCCATCCTAAAGCCCCAGAGCCGGCGCTCTAACATGGAGAATGATTTGTGCTCCCTTAAAAAGTTATAACAACGTTATAGACAAAGCTTATCATAGAATGGTATTCGAATCAAGGGGTAGACTAGATAGGTGGCTAGAAGAGCTTCGGTTATGTAAAGACTCTATACCACTATGTTGTTTTCTTCTACACCATCTCTCGTCTTCTCTATGATAATTTCATAGAAGCTCTCTTTACGATGCACCTCCATTTTCGCTATCTTGAGGGATTCCTCGACCTGCTTTAATAGTTCTACACATTGCTGGGAGGTGGTTAAGACTACTATTTTCTCCCCTTTCCCTATTTTAGCTAGTGCTCTTAGAGTTTTTACAAAAGGTCCCGGGCACTCTTCACCCCTAAAATCCAAGGTACTCATGGTTTATCACGTGCCGACATTTTCTTTACTTAATGCTTATAGTACTTATATATAAGCTATAACTATGTTATAAACTAGGAGGCGAATGCGCTTGTGTAATAGTATATTGAAAGCTAAGACACTACTAAATGTAGTTAGAACTGGGTGGTTGCTGAGAGGTGTTCCAATACCTCTAGCCGAGACTGTAGCCGAACACAGCTTCCTTACAGCTCATGTATGCCTTGAACTTAGTAGTAAGATCAAAGGAGTAGACGTTAGCAAAGCCGTTTTGTACTCACTGATACATGACCTAGGAGAGGCCTTTACGGGCGATCTAGTAAAGCCTATTATGAAGAAATACGCTGAGTCGATAGATCAATTAGTTCTAGACATAGTGAGCGAGAATATCGACAATCCATTAATAGTTGAACTCTATAGGAGGTTTTATCTACAAACAGATGTGGAGGCTAAGTTAGCCAAGTTGTGTAACTACATAGCAACGGTCATAATCGGAGCAGAATATAAATCACTTGGGTATGGGGTGGACGATATAATTGGAAATACATGTGGCAAAATAAAAGAGATCTCCATAGTCCTTGGCATTGAAAAAGAGGTCAAGCATTTACTCTCGGAACTGCAAGTTAATTGTCCAAGTTGAATTATGAGAATGCTCCAAGAAGCTTTTCACGTGATCTAGGTAGATCAAGGCCCATTAACCCCCGTAAACGTGGATTTTTAAATTGCACTTGGAGTTGCGAATCTACGAGGCCTCAAAAGCAACAAAACTATTATTAAGTGCAGAAAACGAGGTTAGAACTTTCTATTTCACTTACTATCTTAATCTTACTATTTGGTCTAACTAAGCACTATGCCTTGAATTCCTTTACGTAGGGGGGTATGCAGATTTCTTAATGAGGCAATGTTGTCATCTAGGATGAGTAAGCACGTGTCAGGCACTTAGTTATGTTAGTCACCATAATTTACTACATCTCTAACTCCGTTCTTAGTTTCGAGCATATATCGCACATACTTACACTTTCCCCTTGCATAATTGCATCCGTAAGTTCTCTAATGAGCCTCATATACCTGGGATTAACAAGTATCTTATTTAAGCCTCTAATATTCCTCTTTCCATGAATCACATAGCTAATTAGAGATTGCGGTACACCTGCTAATTTTGAGGCCCTTATCTCTGACAAGTCATACCTATCCATTAAGTCTAAGGCTATAGCGACTCTAATTGCCGTGGAATATTTCTTCGCGAACGCCTCGCAAAACGATTTCTTTAACATGCTCCCACACCTGTACTAGGTAATGACATATCAATGTTAATGTAACTGCTTATTCCAGTGCTTCCAAGCACTAATTTTTCTAAGCCTTTCTATGGCTTTTGGAATGGCTTCGAGGGCGTAATCTATGTCCTCTGGTCTGTGGATATATGATAGTTTAAAGAGTATGCTGCCGTGAGCCTCCTCATGCTTTTTACCAATGGCTAGTAAGACGTGGCTTGGTTCTAACACTCTGCTAGTACATGCACTACCACTAGATACGTAGACACCATAGGTGCTTAACTCTACCGTGAGGGCTTCTCCTTCGACGTATAAAAAGCTCACGTTTACGTTATTAGCTACTCTACTCTCTCCAAGTGGACCATTAATTAAGACGTCTGTAACACTATCCAAGATGCCCTTTATCAATTTGTCTCTAAGGTTCTTTACGTAATTAACTCTATTCTCGAAGTCTCTAAACAAGATTTCTACAGCTTTCTTAAACCCCGCAATTAGTGGAACATTCTCGACTCCTGGCCAATATTTTTCTACGCTCAACTGCCCCTTTAGTGGAGGCTCAAGATCGATGCCCTCTCTTATATATAAAACTCCAACTCCACGGGGGCCGTGGATCTTGTGACTACTGATCGTTAGCATGTCAACTCCAAGTCTTTCAACGTCTATACCTAACCACCCGTACGCGTCAGCAACATCCGTGTGAAATACTGCATTGGGATTATTCGATTTAACAACGTTAACTAGCTCTTTTACCCTCTGAATTGTACCAATTTCATGGTTAACAGCTTGTATGCTGACGAGGACAACGTCTTCGTCCACATAGTACTTTAAGAGCTCTGGGTCTACAAAGCCATGTTCATCTACTGGGATCAGCTGAACCTTGAAACCAAAGAGTTCAGAGGCCATCTGGGCTGGGAATATCACGCTCAAGTGTTCAACCGCTGAGACCAAAACCTTACCCTTTTTCCCCCTGTTCTTAATTAGATATCCAAGTATGGCTAGATTGTTTGCCTCTGTACCACTGTGAGTAAAAACTATGGATTCCGGACTTCGAGCATTAATAGTGTTTGCAACGAGTTCTTTTGTTTCATAAACCAGCTCTAGGGCTTCCCATCCAGGTTTATGAGTGATTGACGGATGACCGTGCCCTTTCCTATTGAAATATGGTAGCATCGCTTCTACTACTTCTGCTGGAACATATCCGCTATTTTCTAGATCGAAATACACTTCTCTAGGGGGTTGTCCATGAGCACGAAGAAGTTCTTTGATTTTATGAGATAAACCAGTCATGCTCTCCTCCTCGCAATAACTAGGAGTGATCCACCGTTTAATACTCTTACTTCTTTGACTATGTATCCATGGTTTTTCAAAAATAACTCCATTATGCCCTTTGGAATGTCGTCTTCTTTGAAAAACAATCTAATTTCCTCTACCCCTCTCTCTGCCGCTGTTCTCAGAACCTCTTTAAGCCTGATAACTGGGTGTGACGTGCAACCTGCAGGAACACTTCTTAGATCAACTTCTTCGACTAGCATGAGGACTCACTTTTAATTACAATTGTACGAAATTTACTATAGTATCTATTGATCATTTCCTCCTCTTCGAGTACTTGCTTCTCGACTATCGTGAGCTCTTTGGGTAGCCAGTCAGGGTGCTCTCTTATTTTTCTATAGTACGCTCTGATAGCTCTTTTTAATGCTCCCACCGCTAATATACTACAGTGGTACTTGATTGGCGGCAATCCACCGAGTTTGTCAGATAAATCTTTCCATGATATACTCCACGCTTCCCTGAGACTTTTACCGGTAATGATCTCCGTGAGAAGGCTTGCAACCGCGATGTTAGCGGCGCAGCCATAGCTCTCAAAAGTAGCTCTCTCAATTATATCTTCTCCATTAACTCTAACTCTCTTTATCTTTAAGTAGAGCTTGATTAGATCTCCACATACCGGGCTACCTGCACTCTCAACTACGGAAGCATCCTCCATTGGACCAAAGTTCTTGGGATTTTTAAACAACTCTAAGACTATAGGACTATATGGAAGAGGTGTGCGTGTACTCAACTGCTCCACCTATAACAATATATAAAATACCAAGCTAATATACTTCTCGCATAAAATACCAAGCTAATATACTTCTCACTTTTGACAACACCTTTCAAGCTTCAGCAAACTCTTACCCCTGGGAGAGTACAGATAAGTGAGCAAGGGAGTTGATTGCGCGTGGGTAGTAACATAGTAAACTACCCAGTCGAGATCAAGATACATAGCGTGATACTAAAGCCATTCAGACTACTAGTGGCAGACTTTGAAAGTAAGTATTTAGGTAGAAGCCGAAGAGAAGAATCCTTAAGCCACCCCCACTTATTGCCTCATTTCATATCTCTCGTAATTTCGTGACCGGATATGAGGATCTGAAAATCACGAAAAGTCTCAGTGACAACCAATTTACTGGCAAGAGCTAACCGAGGACATAGGTGTATGTAAATGTCTAAAGACATGCTATGGGGGTATTGATAAGATCGTTGAGGGCTATGCAGGTTATGATCGTTGAATACGCAAGATGCCCGTTGAAAGCACATGGAAATTCCTCACATTTGACTATCTCCATTAATAAAGTTAGTATTGAAAGAAAAGCTTATAGGTTGCAGTGGAGAGAAACTTTATTAACTCCTATAACACTGTTATACAACAGAGCGGGAAGTGAGCTAGGCATGGATGCAAAACGCGGCTTCACGCACTATGTGCGTTCGCGTATTAGGGAAGAAGTTTTCAACGCTATTGGATGGCCTGTGTGGTTGGGAGGTATTCTGTTGGGTGTTGTAAATGTTCTGTCTCTTGCGTGGGCTTTAAAGCCATTTACTATTTTTACCGGTTACCTCAATTGGGGTCAGCACATATACGGGCTGGTAGGTCTTAGTGGTTTTGTCGGATTACCCAAGTCGAACCCGCTGTTTGAGATGACAAGCGTTGGTGATATTGGTTTGTTGGTTGGCGCCTTCACAGCTGCTATACTTTCTCACGAGTTCAGAATTAGGAAGCCACAAAGGAGTATAGAGTACCTTGAGGCTGTATTAGGCGGTATTTTAATGTCATCAGGGGTAGTCTTGGCTATAGGGTGCAATTGGGGTGGCTTCTTCTCGGCAATAACCGTATTGAGCTTACACGGATTCCTAATGCTTATAGGTCTAATAATTGGCGGTTGGCTAGGCTTATTGTACGTTAAGTGGAGAGCTGAGAGAACACTAAATCTAATCGAGATAACCTCAACTACAACGCTTGGCACTTCATCAAAGTCAAGGAGCGGTAAAAACCCATACTCAGCATTGATCATCACCCCCTTGATCGTTCTAACGGTTTTGGTGTTGTACTATGTGTCAACTGATAGCTACATATACATGGGTGGGCTGTTTATAGGTATTGCCGTAGGCGTTATTTTACAGAGAAGTAGATTTTGCTTTGCAACAGCGTTTAGAGATCTAATAAATGGACCTGAAGTTATTAGAAGCTTAAGACTGCAAAAGGGCATAATGCTGGGTTTACTAATTGGAGTAACTGGTTCGTTTATACTCAAGTATAAAGGATATATAGATCCCCTATTGTACGTTAATCCCTCCAGCTTCAGCAATATTATCGGTGGTATTTTATTTGGGCTAGGTATGGTAATTGCTGGCGGGTGCGCCTCAGGTACGTTATGGAGAGCTGCTGAAGGTCATGTTAAGTCGTGGATTGCTTTAATAACAATGGTCATTTCGTATCCTGTATTCATGTCCTTGATTAAAAGTTATGCTTCATGGATTTACGGACCTAAGATATTCATACCTTACGTACTTGACTGGGGGCTGGGTCTCGTTACAATTTACGTCATGATCTTCGCCTACCTCACTTTCATAATGTACTTGGAATACAGGTTTCATCGAGGGTGATTCGGATGGTTAGATTTGAAAAGATCGGGGAGGGTAAATACGTATTGGATGTGAGTGGTTATGTTTGCCCGTATCCTGTGATCTATACCAGAAAGGCTATAGCTGGGCTTAAGAGCGGTGAGGTACTTGAGGTCATAACCGATAATCCACCATCATGTGAAAATGTGCCGAGAGCAGCTAATGAGGACGGCCACGAGGTCATGTCTATTGAGAGAGTCGAGAAAGGGGTGTGGAAGATAGTCATTAGGAAGAGGTGATACTTTTGAGTGGACTATTTAACGAAATTTATGAGAGAATTAAGCAGTACAAAGAGTTAGGGCTAAACCCGCTTTCGCTAGCCACAGGTTGCGCTGTTAAGGTTGATCTGCTTAGAGTAGTCTACCCGGCGTTAAAGAAGTTGAAATCTGAACTAGAGGGTACAAGGCTGGTAATCGCGCCTAGAGAAGACGCTGACGTCTTCCCGAGGAGCGTTGATGGTGTTGAGTTACATAGAGGGATATATGGCTTAGGGATGGAATGCAATATTGACGTGGATGACATAAAGAGGATAAGACCTTCAAGAGCCGTGATAGTTATACAAATTTACCAGCGATATGCTGACGACCCCGAAAGATTCATTGAGCTAGTGGGTCCTGTATATCTGAAGATAGCACAATCTGGTATCCCAATACACTTAGGTAAAGGCCACTCAATAATAACACCATTCTCTGAGGATCAATTTGCCCTCTTCGACTTCATAACAGTTCATGAAGGAAAAACAGAAGGTTTTACAGCTGTTAATAACGATACTATACATATTATAGATCCTTCTGAAGAACCTGGAGAGTATAGGCAAGTTGCAGGTGCTATAAGTAATTCGCTCAACGACATCTTTGTACTAGGTGTTTACGAGGATTTGAGGATAATACCTGTAATTAACGCCATCTCAGAGGAGATCATGGAGAAGATATGGAAGAATGTAATTGCCCTTAGTAAGAAGCTTAGTGCAGAGATCGTAGAAGCGCCCCAACCAAGAAGAGGGAAGTTGCTAATGGGTGCTACAGTTCTAGGCGACACTATTAAGCAGCCACCAATGTTCGCCGATAAAGTTGATATCGGCATGAAGTTGATAGCTACAAGACCTATAGGCGAACTAGCACCTATAAACGTCTACTTGGCCTCGATAATAGATGAATCCCTTATCAAGGATCTAGAGGAGTTTGGTATAAGTATTAGTGAGTTAGAGAAGATGAAGAATAAAGCCATCGATCTAATATCGACACCTAACATTGAGGCCGCTAAAGTAATAAACAAGTACTTACCTAGATATGGCGAGAATTATAACCGTAACGAACACATAGCACTAACAACCGATGTAACAGGTCCAGGCATTTACGTTGTTAAGGAACTTGCTGAAAAAGCTAGAGCCACAATAAAGCTTCACGAAGTCCCGCTTCTATTCCCTGAAATAGCGGAGATAGCTACTAGGCTTTACATAATACCGAACGCAACGGCCGGCACAAATGGAGCATTCATAATTGTAGCACCTGAAACCATCGCGGAGGACGTAGTTAAGGATCTTAGGTCAAAAGGTTTAGAGGCACTAATCTTCGGCGAGGTTGTTGGCAAAGGAGACGCTAAAGTGCTAGCACCTAAGAAGTTAAGGAGGTACGTTGCTGACCAAAGAATGCTTAGGGAGTTTGAGTTTGTTGGTGAGTAGGGTGAGTTACTTGGGTATGGAGTGTGTGGCGTACACTATGATTATATGTGGTGAAGTAAAGCGCGTTGGCTTTAGAAGGTTCATATGGGGGTTGGCTAAGAGGCTGAATCTAAGTGGTTACGTTAGAAATCTGCCGGACAACTGCATTGAAGTCTATGTCGAGGGAGATCATCAGAAAATCGAAGAGCTTAAAAGTAAGGTTTTGAACAACAGGATATATAACGTAGAAGACATAAAAATTACTAAATCTGAATGCAGATACCTCTACAAGGATTTTGTTATATTAAAGTGTGTTGGCGAATCTGAGGAGTTCTACTGGTGAACTCCCCATGCTTGTCCAAGCGTTAAATAGCGTTTAAAGAAGCTTCTGAAACCACTTTTCTAGTTGCGATAGCTACCGCTTACATGAAGAGGATAGGTAAGGTGTATCTGGTACGTCCATTAATTATGGGTGGTTTAACCGGCGTGCTTATAAGCATTGTAGCTGGCTCAATACTCCACTACGTTTATCATATTGCTGGGGAAAAGGCGCTTGTTGAAGCTGTTGGTGCTTTTGTAGCTGTTCCAGTACTAACCAGTGTTATTTACTGGATGGCTGTTAAGGGTAAGAGGATTAAACAGGAGGTTGAGTTGAAGGCTGAAGAAGCTGCTAAGAAGGAGCCCGTTGCCAGCCGCGTCGCTGGGATTCGTGTTCGTGTTTAGGGAGGGTATTGAGACGGTGCTATTCACGCTACCTCTGATATTCTCCGACCCTGGGGGCACTCTAGCTGGTCTAATCTTAGCGTACCTAATCTACTTTAGGCAGTCTAAGAACGAGTTTAAGGAGTTTAAGGAGATTCTTTCTTGTAACTAGTGTACTACTCTAGGTTTATAGTTAGCGGTATCTTAGGTTGCGGCATCCATGAATTGATAGAGTATGGCAATGAATATATCGGACCACTAGATTAAGTAGTTGATTTATGACGGGCCCGCCGGGATTTGAACCCGGGACCTCCGGCTCCGGAGACCGGCGCTCCATCCATTCTGAGCTACGGGCCCCAGCGCGGGACTAGATCCGCCCAATA
>Ga0185307_1001245_pt1 | contig 14366 bp, 15 predicted proteins | sample LHCtaG_FD_128010 | JGI IMG/M metagenome (GOLD analysis project Ga0185307, IMG submission 128010) | Hot spring microbial communities from Little Hot Creek, USA to study Microbial Dark Matter (Phase II) - LHC4sed_matched (SPADES... | ecosystem: Environmental > Aquatic > Thermal springs > Hot... | reverse complement strand
GGCGAACTCCAACAGCAAGCCTCTAAAAGCCAACTGGAAAAAGCCAAACTAGAATGGTTCCGCGCTACGGAGAAAGCCTTCGGAAACTGCGCCAAAATTGCTTGCGTCGACAACGTTCCAATAGGGTTTATGCAGTATGCCATGCCAAAATATTTTCCACGAATAGCAGATTACGCGTCTGGCCCTCCAAGCGGAGACGCCGTTTTCATCGCATGCCTCTACATAACGAGTAAAAACCATCGAGGGAAAGGCCGCGGAACATCCATGCTTAAAAACCTCTTAGAAGAGCTCAGCGAAAGGGGGTTCGGAGCTGTGGAAACCTTTGCGAGGGCGGATTCCGAGAACAACCCATCCGGCCCTTTGGCTTTCTACCTAAAACACGGCTTTAAAGTGGTCCGCCGAAAGGATGATTTCCCCCTTGTGCGCCTGGAGCTTTTTAAAGGGTGAAAGAGTGCTTAAATAACTGGTTTTAAACCAGTAAAAGCGGGGATTATGGAAGAGGCTAAACCGAAAGCTAAAGCTTTGGCGCTTTTTTCCGGCGGTTTGGACAGCAGCCTCGCCATAAAACTGGTTCAAGAGCAAGGCATTGAAGTTGAGGCCGTAACCTTTCTTACGCCCTTCTATTCAGCCAAGTCGGGTGGTTTCAGCCTTGAAAGGGCTGCCCAACAGTTGGGCGTACCATTAACAATTGTGCGTTTAGGCCTAGACTATTTGCGGGTTGTTCGCAAACCCAAGTATGGCTATGGCAAACACATGAACCCATGCATAGACTGCCGCATCTACATGCTCAAAAAAGCCAAACAACACGCGAGGCGAATAGGCGCCGACTTCATAATAACCGGCGAGGTTCTAGACGAGCGGCCCATGTCCCAGCACATGAAAGCCCTAAAAATCGTTGAGGAGGAATCCAGCCTAAAAGGAAAGCTTTTGCGACCTTTATCCGCCAAGCTTCTGCCACCCACCGAAGCCGAAAAAAGGGGGCTTGTGGACGGAGACAAGCTTTTAGATATTCGGGGAAGATCTCGGAAAAGGCAGTTGGCTCTTGCAAAGGCTTATGGCATAACCGAATATCAGTCTCCAGCCGGCGGGTGTCTCCTAACCTACAGGGAGTTTGCGGCTAAACTCCGCGACTTGTTGACGCATAAGAAACGCGTCTCCACGACTGATTTGGAGTTGCTGAAGGTTGGGCGCCACTTCCGCTTTGGCAAAAACAAAATAATCGTGGGAAGAAATCATGAGGAAAACGAGACGCTTTTAAGGCTTAAAACCGAAAACGACTATTTCTTCGAGGCGCAAGGCTGCGGAAGCCCTATAACGCTACTACAAGGCCCAAAAACAAGAAAAGCCATAGAAAAAGCCGCGCAACTAACAGCCTACTATTCAGACCAGAAAACCGGCCCGGTGCACGTAAAATATGGCAGAAAATCCCTTGAAAAAGGCATAATGGTGGAAAGACCAAACAAGGAAGAAATAGAACAACTGAGAATAAAATGAGGCTTCTGCTAAATTCTGGGGGGCTGGAGAAAATAAGGTTGTGAGTGCTCATATTTTCTGGAATTTGCCAAAACTATAGAGGGTAGTGTTTTTGTTGCCAATAACAGCGAAATTGACGTTTTATAGGCTTTTTTCGAAGATTATGGCTTTTGCCTCCGGCTTTTTGAAACCAAGTCTTTCCAACGCTTCCACTATGGGCGGATAATTGCATGTAAAACCATAAACCTTCCCTACGCCTTGCTTGTGGCAGTGGGCCAAAAGAAACTTTGCCATTTCCGAGGCTGCCTCAAAGTCTCCGTCTATGTAGCATGTTTGAAGGGCGTTTTCATGCCACCCGCCAGCAACGGCGTCATCCACCAAAATTAAGCCTTGAACCGCCCCGCCCTTACCGCCATAAACGATGGCTTTTTCATTTGCAATAAAGCGTTTCAAATCATGCCTATTCAGGGAATACCAGTGATAAAGCACCGTGTATAAGCCTGCAGCCAGACGATAAACCTCTGAGGCTTGAAGATAACTCCAAACGATGTCCAATTGGCTTAAATCCGCCCAACATGAGCCACTGCTTTCCGCCATCGGCGGGTTCTCCAACTCCATTTCGAGATACTCTGCAACTGGTTGGAAGCCCATCTTTTGGACGGCGGCGATGGCTGCAGTGTTATTCGACTCCGTGACAAGCCTCGCCACTTTAACGCCGTGGCTTTTCGCATACTCAAGGCATTTCATGGTTATGGCTGTGGCTATGCCCCTACGCCTATAACTGGGCGCTGTTCTAGCCCCGCTGAGCCAAGCTTCACCAGGCTTGTCTATGGTTATGTGTTGTATGCCAACGGGCACGTCGTCCACCGTGGCAACGAAAACCTTGCCGTTGGCTTCCCTAAGCCACTTGTCCCAAACATGGGGAATGTAGTCGCCCCAACTCCAAGTTCTGCGGCAAAACTCGAAAACCGCCTCCCTATCCGAGTCGCGGGCTTCCCGCACATGAACCTCCAGTTTCGCCTTTGCCTCGCCGCCCTCCACTCGCCACTAATCCTCCTAAACACGTGTATAGTTTAATATGCTGACAAGCCTATTTTAGGCATTAGGGATGTCAGCCGAAGCCCTCCAAGCCTTCAGAAACCTTGAAAGCCAAGACTTCCGCATACTGCAGGTCATCGAAGCCGCCATGGCAAAACACGAGTTCGTTCCCAAAGAAGTCATAGTGAAATATTCCAAGTTCAACGAGGAAGAAGTAGCGTTCAGACTTGAAAGGCTCCACAGGTTTAGGCTGATTCGCCAAACAAAACAGCCGTATTTGGGCTATGCGTTAAATTATGCTGGCTACGACTGCCTAGCCATAAACGCCTTCGTAAAGGCTGGAATCCTAGAATCCTTCGGAAAACCTCTAGGCGTGGGAAAGGAAGCAGACGTCTACGACGCCCTAACGCCAGAAGGCGAACGCATAGCCATAAAATTCCACCGCCTAGGCAGAATAAGCTTCCGCCAAACAATGAGAAAACGCGGCTGGACAACGGAAGATGTAAACTGGCTTTTACGCTCAAGAAAAGCAGCCGAAAAAGAGTTCGAAGCCCTAAAGCTTGTATACCCCCAAAAAGTGGCGGTTCCAAAACCCATAAGCCAAAACCGCCACGCCATAGCCATGAGCGCCATAGAAGGCGCAGAACTAGCCCAATGGCGGGAAATCCCAAAACCAGAAAAAGTGCTGAGCGAAATCCTCCGCAACATTCGAAAAGCCTACCTAAAGGCTGGAGTAGTCCACGCAGACCTAAGCGAATACAACATAATCCTAAAACCGGACATGCACATCTTAATAATAGACTGGCCCCAATACGTGACGAAAGAGCATCCCAACGCCCAACAACTCCTAAAACGAGACGTGGAAAACATAATAAAATTCTTCAAACGCAAACACTTGCTGGAAGCCAAAACCGACGAGGCCTTCGCCTATATAACCGGCAAAGCGGGAAAGCCAACCTACTTTTTAAGTGTATCCAAGACTATGTAGAGAATGTTGTTGCCCCGCAGCAAAACGTTCCCATAATTGGCTACGGGTTGGTCTTCGCGGCATTCAGTAGCCCCCTCCAAGAGAATGTTCATGTGGCCGTCGCAGCGAACCATTTTACCCTTATACTCACAGCCATTTTTTAAAACCACGGAAATGTTCGCATTTAACTGTTTAACCAAAACGTTTAAAGGCTTCTTGCTAGGCTCCATAACAGCACCTTAAAGGCTTAGTTTCTAACTTAAATCCACATAAACCTTGCATATAAAAGTTTGTTTGTTGCGGCTGACATGGTAAGGGCATTGGAGACGAAAGGGGATGGGGGAAGAAACAGATTTGGGTTTAGGATAAAAACAGCATAGATGGCGCTTCCTCCAAAGAATTAAAATCTCTAAACGTTAAGGTTTATGCGGAGAAGCCTATGCATAAAGAGGTGCAGGTGGACGGGGAAACCTTAACCATTGAAGATGTTGTTGAAGTGGCCTATGGGAGGGCCAGAGTCTCCATCCCTGAAAGTGTGAAAGTAAAGGTGAAAAAGAGCCGCCGACTTCTTGAAGGGCTTCTGGAGAAGGGCGAAACAATCTATGGTGTGAACACGGGTTTTGGAGCCTTAAGCAACACTCAAATATCGAGGGAAGAGCTTAAACAGCTTCAAACAAACCTTATCAGAAGCCACGCTGTGGGCGTTGGAGAAACCCTAGGCATAGAAATTGTTAGAGCAGCCATGCTTTTGAGGGCTAACACTTTGGCTAAGGGTTATTCTGGCGTGCGCATAGAAGTCCTTGAAACCCTTGTGGAAATGCTGAACAAAGGGGTGCATCCAATAATTCCTGCGAAGGGCTCTGTGGGTGCCAGCGGAGACTTGGCGCCCCTATCCCACATGGTTCTCGTGCTTATGGGCGAAGGTGAAGCCGAATATAAGGGTGAAGTTTTAAGCGGGAAAGAAGCCATGGAAAAAGCTGGAATAAAACCAGTCCAACTGGACTTCAAGGAGGGCATAGCCCTAAACAACGGCACACAGTTAATGACGGCAATAGCAGCCCTAACAGTCCATAAAGCGGAAAACCTAATCAAAACAGCGGAAATAGCCGCAGCCCTCTCGATGGAAGCACTGTTGGGGGTTTCAGATGCTCTTGACGAGAAAATTCACAAAGTCAGACCCCACGCTGGACAAGCTATAACCGCTAAAAACATGAGGACGCTAATTGAGGGAAGCAAACTTGTCCAAACTGGAAAAGAAGCCATTGTGAAAACTGGGCGCCCTCACGACGCTTACAGCCTAAGATGCGCACCTCAAGTTCTGGGCGCAGCCAGAGACGCCATAGCCTACGCCAGAAAAGTGGTGGAGACAGAAATAAACTCGGCCACGGACAACCCCCTAGTTTTTCCAGAGGAAGGCGTATGCCTATCTGGGGGAAACTTTCACGGGCAACCCATAGCCATCGCCATGGACATGCTTGGAATAGCCTTAACAATGGTTGGCAACATTTCAGAAAGACGCATAGCCCGCCTCCTAGATGAAAAATTAAACAATGGGCTTCCAGCCTTCCTCATACCGCCCCAAGCAAAAAAGGGCTTAAACAGCGGGTTAATGACAGTCCAATACACGGCAGCAGCCCTAGCCTCAGAAAACAAGGTTTTAGCGCATCCAGCATGCGTAGACTCTATTCCCACATCCGCAAACTTCGAAGACTTCGTAAGCATGGGAACAACAGCGGCCCAAAAAGCCGCCAAAATCCTCGAAAACACGGAATACATAACCGCCATAGAACTCCTCTGCGCAGCCCAAGCCATAGAATACAGAGGCCCAGAAAACCTCGGAAAAGGAACCAGAAAAGCCTACATCGCCATAAGAAAAACCGTCCCGCCACTAAGAGGGGACAGGGTGCTAGGCAAAGATATAGAAAAAATCAAACAAGCAATCGAGGGCGGCTCACTCCTAAAAAAGACTTTTTCGAAAACAGCCTCTATTAATGCTGATGGTGGGAATATAAAAAATGAGGTATAGAGCAAAAGTGGTTCTGATAGCACTTTTAATATACACGCTTCCAGGGATTTTCCTTGTAATGGTTTATCTGCCTTACTATGCGTATGCGCCTTTTCATCTCGTCGCTCTAATAACATTAACCGCCGTGTTTGCTGGCCCTATTATGATGTATTTTGCTTTTTGGTGGTGGGCAATTGGATGTAGCATATACTATGCAGTTTGTTATTCCATTTTATACATCCATTACCGCAGTTTGAAGACGATGGTTTCAAAAGACGCGCGCGATTAAGCCTTCCCAACAACACTTTGTAATGCCCTCCCTAAATGTATTCTTCAAACAAATTGGAAACTCAACGTGCAACAACTCCGGAAGCAAACTATAAACTCCTTCTTGTAAAGCATATTTTCAAAAGAAGGTTTAGTCGGGCGGGCAGGATTTGAACCTGCGACACTCCGGTTTCCACACACTTGTCCGCTTGGTAGGCTGGAGGGGCGCCCACCATGGGCAGGCGTCTACAGCCGGAAGCTCTACCAAGCTGAGCTACCGCCCGCAGTTTGGCTAAATCTTAAAATTGGGATAAAGCCGATTTATACGTTTCGCAGTTCTACACTCTCTTCATTTAGCCTTTTTAGACGCTTTAAGCCAAAGGGCGCCCCAAATTACGGCAAAACCCAACGTTGTCCAGAAGAAAAGTATCAACATTTTAACAGCGTCTGAAGCCATCTCCTCAAACATTCCGAAGCCTCTCCGCCTTAAACTTATATCTTTAAGGGTTAAAAGCAAAGTTTCCATCGATGGAATAAGCCTTCCAACAAGCATATTTTAGAGGGGGATATATGCCAACATCAACAGTAAGCCATTTATAAGAAAACATCCCTAATACTGTTTCAGCCGGAAAAGGGGGAAAGGGGAAGGCTTCCATCATCCCCATATTACGCAAATTTTAGGACAAGCCTCCTTTTAAAATCGGCGAGTTTTACCCCGCAAATCATAACCATAATACCAGGCGGTCCAACCTCTCCTAAAGGCGGATTCCCCAGCCTTCGCCTTCTTCCTTCTACGGTAAATTAAGATGCAAAGCAGCACAATTATCAAAGCTAGTATTAAAAGCAAAATCCAGTAAAACCATTCTGGAATAAACCAGCCAGCCACCCGCCCGCGATAATGAGCCGTAGCCCTATGAGGACCATCCATATAAACAGTTAACTGGTAAACACCAGCCTCCACGGCGACGCCGTCAACATCCCAATGGCTAAAATCATACCCCTTCACCGGTGGAGCAGACAAGAAAACATTGACGTAAGCGTCATACCACCAGCCGCCAGCCGGGCCGGCATCGCCAAAAGGACTCCTAGAAGGTTGAGGCATCAAATCCGCAGGATCCGTAACCACAGTTAAGAGATGCTGGGTCTTCCATTTCGCCACAGCAGTTTTCGGCCCATCCATAAGTATTGGCCCGCTTTTGGCATAATTCGTCCCAGACGCGTCTCCACTCCAAAAAGCAAAAACCCGCCTTGTGCCATTGCCATGATCAACAACACCCACATCCAAAAAGGCGTAAGCCGTCTCATTAGCATCATACCAGCCCTCGCCCCCGACAACACCATAAGGCGAAACCACAGCCAAAAAATATTGAAGGGAGTAATGGGCCGTTGCTGTATGGTTCCTATTCATAATAAGGGTAATCGGGTTGCCAGCCAGCACTGCACCGTCAACATCCCAATATTTGAACTTGTACTGCACACCCCAAGAAACTGGAACAATTTCCGGGGCGGTTAAAGAAACATTAGTTCCTTCATCATACCAGCCTTCGCCTGGAATGGAAACAACACCTGGAGGTTCTGTCTTAACGGTTAAGTAATACTGGATTCTTGGAGGTAGGAGTATGTTAAAAAATGATAAATATGAAGGGCTATAGGGGACGCCGCCATACTCCGGCAATGCGGTATATGCGACGGCGGAAACTGTTGCTCTACCTACTGTCGCGTTTTCTGGCACTTTCGAAACAACTTGGATAACGTTTTCGCCAGGCCGAAAAACAACAGGCTTTCCTGTATAAATTACATGACCTATTGGATAATTGGCGACATCAAAAGTGTCGACTATTATCACTGCGGATTTGTTCGTCAAGGCAATATTTTTAACAGTTAAATTGAAAACTATGGCCTCTCCTCTCAAGAAACTTGTTTGAGGGTTAAACGTTACATTCAATGTTTTTATGTCGGTTATCTGAACAATCCACCCAACCCTAAAAGTTAAAGTGTCCATAAACACTTTCTCAGCTATGCTGACTGTTGCCACAGCTTTCCAATCGCCGAAAACTGCTTGCTCGGCGTCTTCTGAGGGCCATGGAATCCTAAAACTAAAGGCGGCTATTCCATCATCATTTGTTGAATTGGTACACACCGCCACGGTTCTATTTAGAGGATTTAAAATTTGAAAGGCCACAAGCCAATTCGGTATTGGCGCATTGTTATAGGTTACGCGGGCATACAACTTCACAAGCTCTTGTGGCTGGAAAGCGTCGCATTGCTGATTTATGCCCCTCCCGTCAAAAGGCACTTTATCAGTAAATAAATCAATTTTCCCCCCTTCGCCACAAACTCCTAAATCTAAAGCCGACGGTGCAAACATGGCAATAACTATAAATGCGAAAATCACTAGCAGCCTTCTCTTTCCCGTCATGGTCATCAAGCCTATAGTTAATGGGGAATACTTTAACAAATATTCCGTAATCACGAATATTGCTACAAAAGATGGTTTTTGTTAAGCCGTAAACCCCATGTTTTATTTGAAAATGTTAAAGTGGGTTGTTTGGCGGGCCCGCCGGGAATTGAACCCGGGACCTACGGGTTAAGAGCCTCAACCCACCCCGCGCAGCGGTTTGGTCCGCCGCTCTACCTTACTGAGCTACGGGCCCCTTTTATGGATTTTCTAGAATATGCATTTTAGATGGTGTTAATAAGTTGTGCGGTTATGGCTTGTTCTGGAAACAGTTTTAAGCTTTTTGATGTTTTATGGGGGATGGGATGGTTTTGGGCGAGCTTGTGTTTGTGGGTTTGGGACTGCATGACGAGAAGGGTATAAGCCTAAAAGGTTTGGAAGAGGCTGAAACGGCGGATGCTGTTTTCATGGAGTCATATACGAGTTTGATGCCAAACTTTTCCATTGAGAATTTTAAGAGGCTTGTTGGCAAAGAGGTTCAACTTGTTTCGCGGAGGCAGCTTGAAGATGAAGGCGGCAAAGCCATTTTAGAGGCTGCCAAAAAGGGAAAGAGTGTTTTGTTGGTTCCTGGAGACCCGCTTATTGCGACGACGCACGTGGCGCTTAGGCTGGAAGCGGAAAAGCGTGGAATCAAAACCCGCGTGGTTCATGGTGCATCCATCGTTTCAGCCGTCATGGGCTTATGCGGCTTGCACAATTACAAGTTTGGGAAAAGTGTTACCATTCCTTTTCCAGAAAACTTTTCTGAAACGCCTTATACTGTTTTGGCTCAAAACATGAGTTTGGGGCTTCACACCCTCTGCCTATTAGACTTAGATGTTGAGGGAAACCGTTACCTCAGCGTTCAGGAAGCCCTTAAAATGCTTTTGAAGGTGGAAGCTGAAAAGCGGAAAGGCATAGTAACCGACGGAACTCTTGTTGTTGGAGTGGCTAGGGCTGGAGGCCCAAACCCCACCGTGAAAGCCGACTATCTTGGGGAGCTTTTAAATTTCGATTTTGGCGGTCCACCTTACAGCCTTGTTTTTCCGGGGAAACTTCATTTTATGGAGGCTGAAGCCCTTATAGCGTTTGCCAAAGCTCCTTTAAGTGTTAGGAGGCTTATAGAATGAGGCTGGAACAGCTTGTTTCACGATATATTGCTTCGGCGGAGCATGTTTTAGGCGAGTTAGAAATAGTGGCTGATGAAGATTTGCATCTGGGCAAGGATTCTATTTTAAGGGTTGTTGATTTGGCAAAAGCCTATTTGCAGGACGCAAAATATTATAGGGACGGCGAAAGGCTTGAGGTAAGCCTTGCCTCGGTGGCTTACTGTGAAGGCTTGCTGGATGCTTTAAAAATGTTGGGAGCGGTGAGATTCGAATGGCCAACGAGAAAGGAGAAAGCTCTGGAAAAAAGCGGAAAGTAGTTTTGGCTTCCGGAGTATTTGACTTGCTGCATCTGGGGCATGTGCGGTATCTGGAGGAAGCCAAAAAGGCAGGTGGGGAAAACGCTGAATTAATTGTGATTGTGGCGAGGGACAGCACTGTTGAAAAACGGAAAGGCTACAGGCCAGTCATCCCTGAAAACCAGAGGCGGGCGCTTGTGGAATCCTTAAAAGTAGTGGATGAAGCCATTTTGGGCTATGAAGAATTTGACATTGGCAAGGTTATTGAAAAAATTAAGCCTGACATAGTGGCTGTAGGCCATGACCAAGATGGAATGGAAAAAGCCGTGAAAGACTACATCCGCGATAAAGGCTTGAAGATAAAGGTTGTACGCATCGGCAAGTTCAGCGAAGACGAGTTAGACAGCTCTTCAAAAATTAAGCAGAAAATAATTGAACATTACAAGAGATGACTGGGGCTGCGGTTTTAAGGGAGGGTTAAAACTTCCACTTTCACCTTGTGGCCGTCTTTCAGCGCCAAATGTTTTCTTAGGCATATGGGGGCGATTAACTCTATCACAGAAGCGTCATAGTGGCTTCTTAAGGCGGATACTAGGGCGCCTTTTGCCTTATTTTCTATTATTGCCGGGTAACATTTAACGGGTCCAAAGGTGCGGTTCTCGTTTCTGAAGCCCTCAATTTCTATGGCTGGGTAGGCCTCCAGCTCCGAGCGGGTTTTAACATCATAGTCTGTTACGAGTTTTAGATTTAACGTTCCAGGGTATGGGTCGAAACCCAACTTTTCTATAAACTGCCGCCTGTAATTGTCTCTTGACACGTAGTAGGCGCCTTCGCCAAGTCCTGTGAAAACAACGCCTTCAAGGGTTACGGATGGCGGGTAGGCGGTTTCCATTAAGAAGCGTAAGTTTGAATAAAGCCTTTTCAACTCGCTGATGCCTGATTCTGTAACTTGTATTAGGCATCCTTCCGGGGTTGTGTTCCTCTTAATCCAGCCTTTACGTTCAAGCTCTATTAGGTGGCGGGAGGCCGACTGCTGTGAGACGCCAAGTTTTCTGGCTAAAAACTCTGTTGAGATTTTGGCTGTTCTGCGGTGGGCGCCCAACTCCGCCAACTTTAAAAGGGTGTAAATGTGGCGCCAACTGTGTTTTTCGCTCATCGTAAGCCTTCCGCCTTCTCCAATTAGAAATGAAGGTTTGCATATTTAAGGAGCACGAAAATTTAGGCTTATAATAACTAGGCTTGGCTGCACGTGGCATTTGCCATGACAAATATGCTGCGTGCGTCAGTCAAGTGGACTGAAACGTGTACAGTGTCGGAGGCGTTAGCAACGGTGAAGCTTAAATTGTAGGTGCCGTTGCCCCATTCAATTGTGGAAAGGTCGCTAATGGGAATCCAAACTCCAAACTCTTCATAGTATATGGTTATGTTTTTGGCTTGGGCTGGCTTCGCCTCGTTTAAAACGTGACATGTTAAGCTTACCCTTTTTGTTCCATTATCGCCGTTGACCGTGTAATAGCCGCTGACTATTATGGCTGTTGTCACGTTGACAGCATCATCCACCGTGATGTTGGATGTTAAGTCAAAAATTTTAAGTGTGAAAGTCACATGGGCGCTTGAAATTCCCAGCCCAGTGTTTGTCCATGAGAGTTTTATGCCGCTTTCATATTCTGAACTGTTTAAAAGCTTGTGGGAAATTTGGCATATTCCATACTGGTGTACCCGCCTATAAGCGCTTGAAAGCGTTTCCAAGTTTTTCGCCAGAACCGTTTTTTCTCCGCCTTTTGAAGCGTTTGCAAGGGCACTTATGACCGTGTTCCTTAAGCCCGTCTTTATGGCTAGGACAATATCGCCTATTGTGCTGTCCTTTGGGGCTTGTTTCTCTTCGGTTAACTCGTAGACATACATGGTTGTTGACGCTATGAGAATTGCTATGGCTAGGGCTGCCACTATGAGAAGCTGCCCAGAACTCTTAGCCCTAAAAATTTCGTTAAACTTTTTCATTTCGCCACCGCCAAGTACAAGCGAACCACATAATAGCGAAACTCGGGGTTTTGACTTGCACACACATACTCCACAAGGGTTATTTCTTGGCTGCTGAAAGCTCCATTGGAAACCGTTTCCGTGTTGATTTGCCTCATTTCCGCGTTGTAGACGGTTAGATTGAAGGATACGCCTACTGGCAGCAGAAGGTTTAGGGCTTCCCGCATTCCAGACCAGTCTCCCGCATCTATGTACGCGCTTAGGCTTCCGTCGGCGTCCAACTGTAAAAGCGCCTGCAGCCCGACAGAGGCTAAATTGCTGTTTTCCGTGGCTGTGCTTTTTGTTGTTAGGCTTGCCGATATGGTTATGGCTGAAAAGATTATGAATATGGCTAGGAAAGCCTCAATAATCCTAATTTGCCCGCTATTCCGCTTGCTCAAGCCTTTGGGCCTCCAAGCCAAACCGTGCATTTGTAAATTGCAGAGCCCACGGCCACGAGATATTCATAAGCATAAACATTTGAAAGGTTTGACATGGTTGAGAAATCAACTCCCATCTGGAGCGGTATTTGCGGATACACTGTCCATTCCGCGAAGAATTTTGTGGAGTTCCATCCAGTCGCAACAAGCACGATGGGGCTTGCATCAACGAATTTTGGAATACTGAAAACATTGCTTGCAGTTTGCGTCAATGGCGCCGCGTAGTTGAAGGTTAAAGCGTAAACCGAAGACAAAACTGTTTCAGCGTTGGTGGGAATCACGGTTAAAGTGTAATTTAGCGGAGAAAGCTTCAGAAAAACGCCCTTAGCTGCTGGTTCGCTGAGGTTGTGGGCGAAAGGGTAAACGGCGTAAGAGGCTATGCGGTCGTTAAATTTGGATTTTGCGAAAACGACGAGTAATGCTGGGCCCTCAACATCATTTGGAACCGTGAGGTTAAAACGCGCCATTTCATCTGAATTGTAAACGCTTGTGGTTTGCAGAAAGTTTTCAGCTATAATATACGCCTTCACAATGGCAGAAACGACGGCGCCACTTTTCTCTGTTGCCACTTCAAACGTGTAAACCGTTTCGTTAAAGCCTTCAAAAATAGCCGTCAAATTTACACGTACATCGAAAACCGGCTTAATCTCCAGCCTAAAGGACACATCAGAAACCTTTAGGCTTGTAAATATTTGGGCATAGCTTAACGCGTATAGGCTTTCACCGTTCAACCTTGAAACCTTGTCAACGTCAAGCGTGTAAGGGTTTTCCGCGTCCGCCTCTGCCAAGCCGAACTCTTCTGGAATTGTTTGGCTTTCTTGTCCCCAGTTGGATGGCTTACCAGCATACAGCAAAATGTGTTTAGCTGTTTCGCCATATCTTTCGGCGCCTTCCACATCCAAAGAACTGTTTATCCTTGGCTGGAGAAGTTTCGCAGTTGCAGTCATGGCTGAAAGCACAAGCAAAACCATAAGAGAACACGCGAAAAAAGTGTCAACGGACACCGCTGGCATACTGCATCACCACCTTCAGCCTACGATACCAGTCCAAACATGCTTCCCATCAAGCTCTGAGAAAGCGCAAGGGAAATGTGCGCCGTCAAAACAAGCATGGCTGAGTATTTGAAACCCGCTGCAAAAGTGCCCTCGTTAACCTTACCCACAAAGAAGCCTGAAAGCCAACACTGCAACAGTATGCCAAGCGAAAAAAGGTTCATCTGCTCCTGCATAACAACGAAGGGCATTGGAGTTGCCCCTGGAAGGGAAAGCTGGGTCAATGTGTAAACGGTTAAGGCCACCATGGTGGTTGTCAAGGCTATGAGAACGCTCCAAATGAAGGCTAAAATCACGTAGGGCCTCAAAAGGGATTTCTTGTTGGTTTCCACATCCCTCTGTTTTTCGCTGTACTCCGTCAATATTTCAAGGGCTACGCTGGAGCCGCCGCCCATCTTTATCGTCTCAACAAGTATGAGAAAGTTGACGATAACAGGCCAAGTTTGAATTTTCCTCTTAATGCTTCCGAAAATCTTTCTTAACGGGACACCCCACTCCATCTGACTTCTAATAAGCGCCAAAACCTCAGAGAATTTTCCATATCCAGGGCGCTTTGCAGCGTGAACTATGCTTTTCTCGGGCGATAACCCCGTTTTCCTCGCTTCCGTCACATCCCTTAGGAAGCTTGGCATTGCATTTTCAGCAGCATTGTTTATTCTAGACATTTCTATGTAAACGCCCGCCGCTGGAATTGAAATTGTTAGAAGGCAAGCCGTCACCACGAGGGGTGAAATCTGCGGCGCTGTTAGAAACTGAAGCTGCGGCATTGTGAATATTAAGGCTATGAAGAGGCATGCGCCAGCCCCCGCCACTGCAGCCACTTGATAGGGCTTCCTAAGCCCCACAAGGTTGCTTTTCCTCTCAAAATGGGCGACAACCATGAAAACAACCGAGATTAGAGGCGTCAAGAAGAATATGAGGAGGCAGACAACAGGTGTGGAAATGCCCGGAGTGCCCGTGGCTTTCATGGGCTCGAAGATTGACGTTGTTGAGAATACTATGAAGAGGATGTAAGAGCATAAGGTTACAATGAGCATGACGGCGTAGGCTTCCACAAGGGTTCCAAGCCTTTCAATAGAGCGTATGGCGGCGGCGCTTTGAATTTCGAAGATGGAGCGAAGCTTGCTTCTGAGATAGTTTACGATGTTTCCGCCGCTTCTCACAGCTGAAACGTAGCCAAGCAGGAATTCACGGTAGCTTTTCGACTTTGTTTTTTCAGCTCTTTTCTGCATAACCGTGAGCGGGTCGTAGCCCAAAACCTCC
>Ga0185307_1001243_pt1 | contig 14384 bp, 22 predicted proteins | sample LHCtaG_FD_128010 | JGI IMG/M metagenome (GOLD analysis project Ga0185307, IMG submission 128010) | Hot spring microbial communities from Little Hot Creek, USA to study Microbial Dark Matter (Phase II) - LHC4sed_matched (SPADES... | ecosystem: Environmental > Aquatic > Thermal springs > Hot... | reverse complement strand
TATGCGCACTAAAAGCCGTAAAGGCAGAGAAAACACCACAACCCCACCAAACCTAACAACAATAATACTAATCCTCATACCATAACCATCCTAATCCTAGGCGTAACCTACCGAACCATAACAAAAAGGAGGAAAACAACCAATGCCCAACAAAAGAACAAAAGCAGCTACGTATACATTCAGTTTTTAGTTGGTGAAGCACCGAACACTGGATGCTGTTTCAAGCAGTCCAAACTCAATGCATCTATGTCAACTATACTGCCATATTTTAGTGTGATTATTTTACTGGTTAGCTCTTGGTATCTTATATAAGATACCTTCTTCAGAAAATACTAAGACGTTTTTGCATTTTAAGCATCTGTAATAGCGGTTTACTTTATACTCCCCTTTCTGTTCTCCGAGGAATTCAATTTTATCATGAGTACATTTTTCTTGCATAACTTACCAATCCATTATTAACGTGAAAGTATATTAAGATTTATATACGATTCGTTAAACTCTTGCTGAAATCTTATATCCCTAAGTAAGCTTTCTTTACATGTTCGCTACTTAACAGTTCTTTTCCTGTTCCCTCTAACACAATTTTGCCTTTTTCCATCACATAGCCTCTGCCTGCAATTTCAAGCGCATTCCAAACATTTTGTTCTACTAGAAGAATCGAGATGCCTTGGTTGTTTATCTCTTTGAGTAGCTCAAACATTTGTGTGACAATCTTGGGGGCTAATCCCTAACAAGCGATGAATAATTGTTCTTTGGGTGAGTATTCCAATTAAAAATAGAAGGGGGGCTGATATGAAAATTGTTAGCAGAGGATGAATCCCGTAGAACTCGAAAACCCAGAAACTGATATACATGGCAATCATCATCATATCTGCTTGGGCGCAGTTGATAACGTCCATAACTCCATAAATCACATTAAAGCCTGCAGCAATTAAAGCGTAAACTCCACCTAACAGTAAAGCACTAACTATCACTTGTATAATCAATGCTGGATCCATGCTCATCTCGCTCTTTTCTAGATTTTCATTTAAGCCCAGGGAGCTGAAACAGGCCATTTATATTTAGTTGTTGCAATATCAAATGGCCATACAGTATATTTTGTTCCGTTTAGAATCTGGACGATTATGCCCACTCCTTTAATGTTTTGACCAGTTTCGTCGAATTTTATCCCTTTCCATGGCATAGGAACTTTCGTCTCTGGCCAATCTGTTGCCTTTAAAGCGTTTCGAATGGCCGCGGGTTCCAGAGAACCTGCCCTTTCAAGAACGTCTACTAACAATACTGCAGCTGTGTAGGCGCGTGCCATTGTGCCATCCATATCATAGCCGTAGCGGGCGCGGAATTTATCGTTTGCCTCCTTTATCGAAGGCTTTACCGCTCCCAAGTCTGCACAGAAAACCTCACGGCTAAATACATAGTCACCGTCCTTTCCGAGCGTTTTGACATAATCCGGGTGTATGTGTCCCGCATCGTTGGCTATCCAAGCCTCGGCCAATACCCTAAACTCCTTAAATGTTTTTGTAAACAATATAGCGTTTGACAGATATGAAGCTTGTATTAGAACATCATGGGCTGTGCCTTTAAGTGTTAGAACCTCAGAGGATACGTCTGTCGTTCCTGCGGAGTACGGAAGATCCAACACGATTTCGTAGCCTAAAGTCGGTGCATACTCCTTCACCACTTTTGCGCTATCTATTCCCCATAAAGTGTTTTCATACAATATTGCAATCTTCTTTAACGATACTCCTTCTTTTCTATATCCTTCACCAGATCAATCATGTTCTTCACGAGAATAGCGTCATGAGGTGTTGTTCTGAAGAACCATGTAAAGTTTCGCGCTGTGAGTCCGGGCGATGTCGAGTCCTGGTTAAGAAACGGTATTCCATATATTTCGGCAACCTCGCTACATGTAGCCGTCACAGCACTTTGAAAGGCTCCCACTAAGATATGCACTTTTGCTTCGGTTATTAGCCTTTCAGCCTTTGCTGCACCAGTTTTCGGGTTGCCTTTGGTATCACCGATAACTAATTCTATTCTTGCCCCACCGAGAGACTTTATGCCCCCTGCGGCATTAACCTCATCTATCACTAAGTTGAATGCGTTCACTTGGTCTCTACCTATTAGAGCCAATGAGCCTGTAATGGGCCACAAAAGGCCAACCTTAACTACTTGAACAGTAGTCGGTGGCAGCGTGAAATACTAGTAGGCTACCCCAGCAATTATGGCTACAACTATTATAGCCGCTAAAATAGAAACATGCATCTTTGTGATAGCAGAATTTGAAGAAATCAACTTAAATGCTTTCCACGTATTTATCGCTTCAATTTTTATAAAGAATTTTCGTATTTAAATTTTGTGAGAATTCGATTTAAAACTTGAACTATTCATAAAATGTGCATGATAAGCAAACAAAAATATTTTTATCCAATTCGTGATTTAAAGTGGTTAGGTGTTTAATTTGACCAGGTTAGGTTTGATCATTCCTTCTTCGAACACAACAATGGAACCTGAATTCTACACTATGTTGCCGAAAAATTTCACGATTCACACGGCACGGTTGAAACTAAAAAGCGTTTCTCTGGAAAATCTTGCCGAGATGGAAAATAAAGTTGAGGAAGAGGCAGCTAAGCTAGCGGACGCGGACGTCGATATAATTGGATATGGGTGCACGAGTGGAAGTTTGTTTAGAGGGCTAGGCCATGATAAAATGCTTGTGGAAAGAATAGAGAAGGCTACAGGAAAACCGGCGGTGGCTACAGCTGGCGCAGTTGTGGCCGCCTTAAAGGCGTTGAAAATCGAGAGGGTTTCAGTTGCAACTCCATACATAAGCGAAATCAATGATTTAGAAGAGAGATTTCTGATTGCGAATGGATTTAAAGTTGTAGATTTGAAAGGTTTACAATTATCCGACAACCTTAAAATTGGGAGGATTAGTGCCAAAACTACTTACCAGCTAATTTCTAGGCTAAAACATAAAGAGGCAGATGGAATTTTTATAAGTTGCACAAACTTTCCAACAGTGAAAATCATTAAAAAACTTGAGGATAAGCTTAAAAAACCAGTCATATCAAGCAATACTGCCACATTATGGGCTATGCTTAAGAAACTGAATAAAGTAGTTACGATTAGGGGTTATGGAAAACTCCTCGAAGAACATTAAGGTTTCACCTATACCATGGTTTCCTCTAAGGGATAACACGGAAAATTTAAAAAAGTGAAACTGCAAAAGCGAAGATAAGGAGGAGGCAGTATGGAAAATGAAATAAAAGTGGTGCTTTTTGGTCTTGGTCCCATGGGAAAAATGATTGCAAAGGGAATGCTTGAAAAGAAAGGACTAACGGTGGTTGGAGCCGTTGATATACTAAAAGACCTAGTGGGAAAGGATTTAGGAGAAGTTTTAGAGCTGGGAAAAAACATCGGGGTAACGGTCACCGATGATGCTGAAGGACTAATTTCTAGAATTAAGGCAGACATAGCCATAATTGCAACTAGATCTTATTTAAGGGAGATTTATCCACAATTAACCCTATGCATTAAAGCTGGAATCAATGTAATATCCACATGCGAAGAACTTTCCTATCCATATTATAAATATCCTGAATTGTCAGCCGAAATTGATGCGCTAGCTAAAAGACATGGTGTAACTGTCCTTGGAACGGGAATTAACCCGGGATATTTGATGGACACTTTACCTATTGTTTTAACAGGAGCCTGTAAATATGTGGACAGTATTAGAGTAACTAGAATTATGGACTCTTCTAAGCGTAGGATTCCATATCAAAAGAAGATAGGAACAGGATTAAGCCCAGAGGAGTTCAGAAAAATGATCGATGAGAAAAAGATAACTGGGCATGTAGGTTTGGTTGAATCAATAGCTATGATTGCTGCAGCTCTTGGATGGAAACTCGATGAAATAAAAGAATTTCCACCCGAACCCGTAATAGCGGAAAAGGAGATAGTAACCTCCTATATCACAGTCAAACCAGGCTATGTTGCGGGACTTAAAAGTTTTGCACATGGAATTAAAGATGGAAAACCCGTTATTATTCTAGAATTTATTTCCCACGCAGCTGTTAAAGAGGAGTATGACGCTGTTTCAATAGAGGGAACACCAAGGATACACGAGAAGATAGCTGGAGGTGTTCATGGAGACTTGGGAACAGTGGCTGTAGTTATTAACATGATTCCTAAAGTGTTAAATTCGGAGCCAGGTTTGTTCACGATGAAAGACATGCCTTTACCCTCAACAGTCGGTGAAGACGTAAGGGTTTATCTCCGCTGGAGGAAAACTTAACCATCTTATTTTTTTATAAAGCCCTCTAATACTCTTATTAAGGACATGTGAACCTTTAGCGGGACGCCGTCAACTGAAAGTTCCTTTTTGCCAGTAACTCCGTCTACGGCTCCAAAATCTATTGAAAATTTAAGCATTTTCTTTTCCTCTTCGGGTGTGTGAAGAGCCTCAGCTTTCTCGTTCAATGCTGCAATGCAAGCTTCAATTCCATACGCTCCCCAGTTAGAAATCGCCGCCGTAACAAGTATGTCAACCCTTGATTCAGCGGCTATTCCCCCTCCACAACCACATTGGCAAACCTTGGCATAGGGAACAAACTTTTCGACAGCACTTTTTATGTTCCCCATTCCCACTTCATTTCCACCATCACCTATTCCAATAGTTAAAATTCCTCGGCTGCGAGCTTTTTCAATTAGCGGCTCAATTTTTGCGTGAAAAGGGCTTATATTTATCCCCCTCATTGTATGATATTCTCCTTTAACGTTTCTTCCAGCCTTTTCGATTGCAAGGATGAAAGAAGGTTTAAACTTATCAAGAATTCTTTCTGCCTCTTCTTCGGCAACTTTTAACTCCAGCGGAAAACTCAAGACTAAAGCCGAATTTTTGTTCTCACGCTTGAATTCCTTCTCATTTGTTTTAACATTTAACCCTAAGGCACGCAGTGTGGAAGCCATAATTTCCTTTGATTGCTCCTCTATAAGAAGGATTGGACATGCGTTAAAGGTTACATTTAAGCACTTGGCTAGGGCTGCGGCTCCTAGGGGACCGTCTGTTTCTTGCACTTTTTGAGGTGGAACTATGAAACCGGTTGTTATAACCGCTACATCATCTTTTTTCATAGCTTCACCTATTGCCCGCGCTCCAGTTAAAGTAAGGGGGGCACCAACCAACTCCCTTGCAGCATTGTAGAGAGGGTAGATAACCCCTCTGGCTCGGATATCTAAGACAATAAGCCTATCGATTCCCTCACCGATGTATTTGATATCTTTCTCCATATAAATTCACTATAGAATAGACATTTATATTTCCCATCTTTAGCTCTTTCGACTAAGTTTTATATTTTACAATCTGGGCAACTCCTATAAGTCGCTTCGGATAAAAACGCCGCGGCCTTTGTTGCGAAAGTATGATGCCCAAAACTTTATTTCATTCGAAAATTTAAACTTAGAAAGGATGTTGGTAGGCGGATGAGTAAGGCTTCTAGAGTTATAAATATAGTTACCTTTCTCTTGTTTACATTTGCGATTTTTCTTCTTATATGGTATGCGCTTGATATCTTGGGTATAGCCTTTCCATCCTAATTATCCTTTTAAATCTGGTTTTCGCTTATGTTGCGCGTAAAGAAGGATATGACAAGCAAGTTTCATCAAAATTCCGTAGGGTGCAATTCATAGTGAGCTCAGGCTAAAGTGCTTCTTAATATGACGACTTTTTGCAGGCGCATTTTCTCTTCATGGAGTTCAAGTCTTTTGCCCCTCAGAAAATAACCTACTACTCCCGCACATGAATTTAAAACGTAAATGGCATAGACCATGCTTGTGGCTAGGCCCAAGTTTTGGGCTAAAAATATCGGTAACGGTGTAAACAGTGTGCTTGTGGCAAACGCGAAAAACACTAGACCACTGCAGAAAAAGGCAAGGTTTTCTTCCGATAGTCCTTCACCAGTACAGATCCTTTGCACAGTAGGCCTATCAGTAATCCTACAAAACGTCGTATTAGCTATATGTGGATCTAGCGGGAGAACATTGTTTGATCCAATAGGGCAAGTAGGGCGTATTTTACGTGCAACTTCTGACGATAAAGAGCTAGCTACCCTCTTCGGCATAAACGAGAAAAAGATATACGCAATCGCACTTGGTCTCGGCATATCCCTATGAGGGCTTCGCAGGAGTGTTTCTTTCCATGAAATACGTAATAACCCCTACGGTTGGGACTATGTTTTCGTTGATAATGTTCTCGGCTGTGATGTTGGGCGGCTTAGGGCATGTTATGGGCTCATTTATCGGGGGCATCATGATAGGCATTATCCAAGCTATTACCCTAATCATAGCTTGGGCTCAATGGCAAAATATTGCAATTTTTGGTGCTCTCATTCTAATTTTGCTTTTTAAACCAAAAGGTCTTTTTGGAAGGTGATATCTTGGGAACTTATAAGAGATTCCCTATCTCTAGAGCCATTAAGAGTGCACGTTCGCCAATGTTATAGGGATAGTGGGGACAATGATATCTATTTATTATGCCAATTATAATTAAGGGATACGCTTTACGCGTAATCATATAATCACTTTTATGGTCAATAGGAGCTATGGGATGGAACATACTTACAGGGTATGCAGGTCAGCTTTCTCTGGGGCACCAAGTATACTTCGGGTTGGCAGGGTACCTCTCAGCGCTACTTTACATAAATCATGGTATATCGCCTTGGATGAACCTTATCCTCGGATCTGCCTTTGCAATGGTCGTTGGACTTGCAATAGGTTACCCTTGCTTTCGGCTTAGAGGCCCATACTTCGTATTAGCTAAGTTAGCTTTTCCGGCAATTGTGCAGATACCCTTTTTATACTACTTTCATGAACTAGGAGGATTTGGAGGTTTCATCATCCCGTATAAAGGCGTGGAGGACTTGTGGAACTGGCAGTTTATTGCATATGCGCCATGGTACTACCTGTCTCTTTGTTTTGTACTGTTAATAACCGATTTGGTAAAACGCCTTGAAGGGTCAAAACTAGGACTTTACCTCATTGCAATACGAGAAGATATGGATGCTGCTGAATCAATAGGTATTGACACCTTTATGTATAAAATGATGGCCATGGCCATTAGCGCATTTTTAACAGTATTCTCGGGTACTTTTTATCCATTTTAATTTTTTCATAGACCCGTACATCGCTTTTGGTCCTGGCTATTCCGTTCAAATGATTTTGACCTCAGTTATAGGCGGAATGGGTACTGTTCTTGGGCCTTTTATTGGGTCATTTATCGTTGTGCCAGTTTCCGAAATCGTCAAATACCTCCTTGAAGAACAGTTTACCGGCATTCATCTAATTATATATGGAGTTATTCTTATGGTGATTGTACTAGTTATGCCAGAGGGAATTGTCGTAAAGATAAAGAAAATGCTGAAAAGCCGGTGATAGCATGCTTTTGCGCGTTCGCGGATTAACAAAACACTTTGGAGAGTCAAAAGCTGTCGACAACATAGATTTGGACATTAAAAAGGGCGAGCTTCTTGGTTTAATAGGTCCCAACGGTTCAGGCAAAACAACTTTATTCAACTTGATCACCGGTTTTATCACCGCAGATAAAGGGAAATATTTTTCAATGAAAGAGATATCACTAATATGAAGCCTAATAAAATATGTCAGCTTGGAATCAGTAGGACCTTCCAGCTTCCTAGGCCATTTCTTAACATGAGTGTCCTAAAAAACGTATTGGCAGAAGCGTTCCTAAGACACAACAGGTTCGATGAGGCAGAGAAAGAAGCTAGAGAAGCACTTACATTTGTAGGATTGTGGAGTAAAAAAGACGTTCTCGCTAAGAGTCTAACAGGACCGGGAAAAAGCTAATGGAACTGGCGAGAGCTTTAAGCACAAAACCACAGTTATTGCTAGTGGATGAACTTATGGCTGGATTAAACCCAACTGAAATAGATAATGTAGGAAAATTACTCATTAAAATTCGCGATGAAGGACTAACTATAGTTATGGTAGAACATATCATGAGGGTTGTGATGAGCATTTGTGAAAGAATTGTAGTGTTGAACCATGGTGCAAAAATAGTAGAGGGAACACCTATGGAAGTAACCACAGATAAAGAGGTAATTAAAGCTAATTTGGGAAGGAGGTATGTTCTGCATGCTTGAAGTAAGCAAGGTTAATGTTTTCTATGGAGAAATTCAAGTATTGTTTGATGTTTCATTGAAGGTTGGGGACGATGAAATAGTCTGTATTATCGGGTCTAATGGCGCAGGAAAATCCACTCTTTTGAAAACAATAAGTGGTCTTCTACATCTAGTGTCAGGTAGAATAAAGTTTAATGGAGTTGAATTACAAAAACTCCCCCCACAAGAAATCACAAAGTTGGGCGTATCATATGTAGCTGAAGGGAGGAAAATATTCCCAAGCCTTACAGTTCTCGAAAATTTAACGGTGGCTTCTTCCCTGCCAACCGCCAAGAAAGCAAGAGATGAGTCTTTAAAAAGCTCGTATTCGAAATATTTCCCCGACTGAAAGAGAGATTATCGCAAATTGCTAAAACTCTCTAAGCGGTGGTGAACGTCAGATGCTCTGCATAGCAATGGCCCTTATGTCCCAACCTAAGTTACTCCTACTTGATGAACCATCTCAGGGATTGGCCCCCACTCTCGTTGAAGAGATCTTCCAAAAAATTGTAGAAATAAATAAAACAAATAAATTGGCGGTTTTGCTTGTTGAGCAACACATCCTGGAATCTTTAATTATTTCTAATAGAGGATACATAATTGCCAATGGGAAGATAGTTAAAGAAGGAAAAGCAAGTGAATTAATCGAAATGAAAGAGGTAAAGGAATATTACCTAGGCATTTATTGTATTAGACCGCACCATACGATAGCTATTCCTTTTATAAGAGAAATATATAAATACACTTAAGTATTTTTAAAATCAAATATTAAAATTTAAAGGTTGGTTGTAGGTTACTTGATAGAGATAAGATTTCATGGAAGGGGAGGACAGGGAATTGTAACAGCAGCAACTATTTTAGCGGAAGCTATTTTCCTAGAAGGACGTTGGACTCAGATGATCCCGCACTTCGGCGATGAGAGGAGGGGAGCACCAGTTAGTTGCTTCGTTAGACTCAATGACAAACCGATCCGTTTAACGTCGGAGTTGATGAAGCCCGATTGCATAGTTGTTGCAGATCCCATGTTGCCAAAAGTCGTTGACGTTGAAGCCGGATTGAAGGAAGGTGGAGTTGCTTTATTCAATGATGAGAGACCTCCAGAAGCGATAGCAACAAATGTGAAGCTCTCAAAGATAGCAACAGTAGATGCAACAAGTGTGGCTGTAGAGATCTTTGGGCGGACGGCTATTCCGATTACCAGCACTGCTATGCTGGGGGCTTTCAGCGTGGCTACTGGTTGGGTGAAACTAGACTCGTTACTGGCCGCCATAAGGGAGAGATTTTCAGGGGAAATAGGTCAGAAGAACATTAGAGCTGCTAGGTTGGGATATGAGAGGGCTAGGGTAAAAACATTGTGAGGCACATGTTTTGAGCCGTAAAGAGAAGGTATTGGTGAGAGGCTATAAAGAGCTACCCATAGGAGCTGGAGGCGCTTGGTTTAGCTACGCGTTTGGAGGGGGAGGCGGTACTGTAGTATCAACATGGTCTTGGAGATCGTTTAGGCCAGTCATCGACAAGGAGAAATGCACTGAGTGTGGATTGTGTGAACTCTTCTGTCCAGATCACGCTATTGTTAGGACTAAAGAAGGTTATGTCGTCGATTATGAATATTGTAAGGGTTGCGGAATCTGCGCTCATGAGTGTAGGCTCAAAGCAATAGAGATGGTTAAAGAAACTTTCCTGGAGGAATTTTAATGTCTGTTAGGAAGCTCTTAAGTGGAAATGAAGCTGCTGCATACGGAGCAAAGCTTTCAAGAGTTGAAGTCATAGCTGTTTACCCAATTTCACCCCAAACGGAAATTGCTAACCTTCTTGCGAAAATGGTTTATGAAGGTGAGCTAAATGCGAAGTATGTTACTCCGGAGGGTGAACACTCTGTAATGCAGATATGCGCAGGCGCATCTGCCGGGGGGGCTCGAACCTTTACAGCTTCAAGTTCACAGGGCATGGCCTACATGACAGAGGTTCTATGGATGGTGCCAGGCCTCAGACTGCCAGTTGTCATGTGCGTCTGCAATAGGTCCCTATCTTTTCCTGGAAAAATTAAGGCGACGCATAGCGATTCACTCATGCATAGGGATAATGGTTGGATTCAGCTTTACTGCGAGAACAGTCAAGAAGTCCTCGATACATGCATACAAGCTTATAAAATTGCTGAAAATAAAGACGTTTACTTGCCAGTCATGTTCTGTCAAGACGCTTATACAGTAACTCACACGTCAATACCTGTTGAGATACCGGACCAGAAAATGGTAGATGAGTTTCTGCCACCCTATAAGCATGAATATGTATACCTGGATCCCAACCAGCTTCAGGAGATCATCTTCGGCCTAGAGGAAGAAGCTGAAACGGAGTTCCGATATCAGATGGAGGAGGCAATGGATAATGCGAAGAAGGTTATACGGGAAGTTGATGACGAATATGGAGAGATGTTCGGCAGGAGATATGGTGGCCTAATTGAGGCGTATAGATGCGACAACGCGGAGGCTGTGCTTATAACCATGGGCTCTATCACCGGTACAGCCAGGGAAGTAATAGATGAAATGAGAGACAATGGGAAAAAGATAGGCTTAGTTAAGCTCAGGGCATTTAGACCCTTCCCAACTGAGGAATTACGGAAGATCGCTGAGGATGTAAAGGCTATCGGCTTTGTTGACAGAAACTTCTCGCATGGTTCCGCGGTTGGCGGAATTGGCGGTATTGAGACGGCGAGAGCTTTATACAACACTAAGAATAAACCCCTCCTCCTAGACTTCATAATAGGCATAGGTGGAAGGGATGTAACCCCATTACAGGTTAAATATATGGCCGAGAAAGTTCTTCAAGCTGCTAGAACAGGGGAAGTTGAGAAGGAGGTTGAGTGGGTACAGCTAAGAGTTTAAATGAGGTGGATAAAGTTGTTAGAAAGTTTAGAGATGAGAAGAAGTCAACTCCTAAAACCGGGGCAACAGCTACCTGGCCATAGATGCTGTCCAGGATGCGCCGCGCCCATCGCAACCAAGTTCATACTAGATGTTCTAGGTAAGAATGTGATATTCTTTGGGCCAGGAGGATGTGGACACGGCCTAACCGTAAAAACCGTTCCATGCTTCACCCTTCACTTTGACGGGGTAGGAAGCGGCGCCGCAGGTATCGCATACGCTCTTGAGGTTAAGGGGAGAAATGATATCCAAGTAGTTTCCTTCGCTGGCGATGGAGGAACATCCGATATCGGATTCGGAAAACTCTCGGCTTGTGCTGAAAGGGGAGACAACATCATTCACTTTTGCTATGATAATGAAGCCTACATGAACACTGGCATACAGAAAAGCCATCTAACGCCATTCGGCGCATGGACCACAACTACACCGGCCGGAAAGCCCACACACAAGAAGGATGTGCCAATGCTAATCGCTTATCACCGTGTCCCATATGTGGCAACGGTCACCGTGGCTTACCCAGCAGACTTTAAGAGGAAGGTTAAAAGGGCTGCCGAAATAAGGGGTTTCAGGTACATTCACTCCTTGAATCCATGTCCTACCGGCTGGAGATACAATCCTGAGATGACTGTGGAACTCTCCAGGTTGGCCGTCGAAACAAACATATGGCCACTGTATGAAATAGACAAGGGGGTGCTTAAGATCAGCCTTAAACCTAAGACTAAGCCAGTCGAGGAATACCTCAAACATCAAGGGAGATTTAGAAACCTAACCAAAGAAGCCATTCAAGAAATACAAAACCACATAGACAGAAACTGGGAAAGGCTAAATGCTTTAGAAGGAAAAAGTCTCTGGTAGCCACATAATCCAAAACAAAAGCGAAGAATAATTTCCTTTTCCTTTAACTTATTTCTGAGTTAGACTGACTTTCTAACTTGTCAACCTACTTTATAACGTCATATCTGTTCATCACTTCACTTATTCGGTACATATCTGCGAGCACGCTCACGGCGTCTCTTAAGTTATATGCCGGGAACCCCATCATGTTTAGATCTGTAACCATTTGATCAATAACACCTTTGTTTCCATATATGTTAAACAATATGGGTTTGATTCCACGGCTTATCTTAAGTTTTTTCAAATCAGGATAATTCCCTTCAGTGGCTCCTATACCAACTATCACAGCGTCAACATTATCATCTTCAACGACAGCATCTATTGCCGCTTGGTAAGCTTTTTGAGCACCTACCCTCTGAATAGATGGTATCAGATCAATGGGATTGGTAATTTGGTGCCATTCCGGGGTAACCTCACGAATTTTCTTCAAACTTTCATCGGACAATTTTGCAATGCTTAGACCTTTCTCTACTATACTATCTGTAGCCAAAACTAAGCATGCCCCCGAGAAATGCATCACAGCAACTCGATTCCCCTTTGGCAGAGGCTGACATGAAAGAGCCTTCAATAAATTCACAAGACTATCAAAATCTGAAATACGTATTACACCTGCCTGCTTACAAGCTGCGGTAAACACTACATCCTCACCGCTGATAGAGGCCGTATGCGACGCCACCACTTTTGCGCCAATTTCACTTTTCCCCCCTTTAACAATCAGTACCGGCTTTTTCCTAGTGGTTTTCCTGCAAACCTCTAAGAAGCGCCGACCATCCTTCACACCCTCGAGATACATAGCAATTATGCGAGTTTGAGAATCTTGAGCTAAATACTCTAAGATGTCCGACTCGTCCACGTCACACTTATTTCCTAACCCGACGACTTTGCTGATACCAAAGAGCCCTGACGAGAAAATGTGTTCACATACCACGCCTCCAAAATTTCCAGTTTGAGCAACAAAAGCAATATCACCCTTTATCATCCTTGAAAAAGGACTGAAAGACGACGTGAAACCGGTTTCAGTATCTAACACACCAGTGGTGTTAGGACCGATAATTCGTATTCCCGCCCTTTTACCTATGTTGACTATTTCTTCCTGAAGCCTTCCACCTTCCTCGCTCTCTTCAGCAAAACCAGCAGACACTATTATAACAGCCTTCACACCCTTTTTCTCGCAATCCTTCATAATACCAGGCACAGATGGAGCAGGGGTCACTATGATAGCCGTATCCACAGTTCCAGGTATCAAGTCAACCCTCTGATAGGCTTTAAGCCCCAGAATCTCATCCGCACCAGGATTCACAGGTACTATCCTTCCTTTAAAACCAAGATTGAGCAAGTTCTTCAATATAACAGAACCAGGTTTAGTAGGATCTCTGGACGCACCCACCACCGCTACACTTTCAGGCTTGAAAAAGGGCCTCAGAGAGATCACTTTTGAGATTTCAGCCATCTAAACTCACCTTTACCATGTTAACACTCAAATAATATAATGCTCATAAATAAATTTTGACTGCTTCTCAACACTCCTTTATGCTTAGTGCAGTAACCGGCACATGATTATACACAAACCATATTAGTCCATAAGCAAAAAACAAAAAGTAAATGGAAAAATTAAATATTTCAATTTTGTTAGTTGAGCAGAAAGCAGTCGAGGCTTTAGATTTGGCTAGTAAGGGATATGTGTTTGAATCAGGGAGAAAAGTTTTGGAAGGTTCAACGGATATGCTTAAAAATAACGAGAAAGTGAAAAAAGCTTATTTAGGTATGTAAAAGGAGACTATTTGAAGGGAGTAGGTGATGTTTAAAGTTTTGGTTCAAAAAGAGTTCTCGAAGTTTATCCCAGAAATGTTGCAGGATATTGCAAAAGTTATTGTGACCCCGTATATAGGCGCTGAAGATAAACTTGTTCGTATTGTTAGAAATGCAGACGCAATTGTAGGAAGGTATAAGATAACCAAAAAAGTGATAGAAGCTGCTAAGAAATTAAGGATTATAGCTCTTCATGGGCATGGTTTGCTGAGCGCTAATGAAATGGAATTGGTTGATACAGCCACTGAAAAAGGTATATTTGTAACTAGAAGCCCTGCTACTCAGCATTTTTCGGTGGCTGAACATTGTATTGCTCTAATGTTGACTTTGGCAAGGAGGCTGGTGGTTGCTGATAGGGAAGTTAGAAAAGGAAATTGGAATTTTGGTGTTAAGGAACTATATTGTCAAACCCATGAAATCAATGGGAAAACAATAGGGATTATAGGCTTTGGAAATATAGGTTCCACATTGGCACAGATGGTCAAAGGTTTTAATATGAATATACTAGTCTTTGATCCCTATATCAAAAATAGGCAAGATGTAAAACTAGTTTCTCTTGAAACATTACTGAAACAATCTGACTTCA
>Ga0185307_1001242_pt1 | contig 14387 bp, 13 predicted proteins | sample LHCtaG_FD_128010 | JGI IMG/M metagenome (GOLD analysis project Ga0185307, IMG submission 128010) | Hot spring microbial communities from Little Hot Creek, USA to study Microbial Dark Matter (Phase II) - LHC4sed_matched (SPADES... | ecosystem: Environmental > Aquatic > Thermal springs > Hot... | reverse complement strand
ATAAAATCATATCCATAAATAATTAATTTTCTTATAGCATCTAAACCAATTGTAAGAGGTATAAGGGAAGCGATAACTTGAAGCCAAAATGGAAAATATTTTATTGGAAAGTATATTCCTGAAAGGAAATATATTGGTTCTTGTAGAAGATTTGCTGAATGCCATGCTTCTCTACCAAATAATAAGAATAAGGAAGAGAAGAGCATGCCTAAAGCATATAAAGCTATTAATGTTAATATGAAAATAATAAATACCAAAATAGGATTTGTTATATTAAATTTAACATTGAAAATATACAATCCTAAAATCAATGTTGCTAAAGCTCTAAGAGAAGTATTTATTATACCTCCTATGGCCATGCCAAATAATATGGCCATTCTTGATATTGGAGCTAGTAGAAAGATTTCTAGATTGCCCATTTCTTTCTCCCAATATAATTGAGCACCCATACTCCATAGAACATTCAACCAAAATGTTACCATTACACCTCCAATAATAACAAAACTAGCTAAATCCTGAGGAGCATTCATAGCTTTATAAACAAAAACGTATGCTGAAAGATTCAATAATGGTAAAAAAGCATCTGCAAAAATTTCATGTAAATATCTATTCCCACCAATGATTCTTACATATACTCTTCCATAAATGGCTTTTAAGTTTCTTATAAATGATTTAATCATTTTCCAAACCTTTTCCAACTAATGACATAAAAACTGTTTCTAATGTTGGTTCAATTTTTTTAAGGGAAATTACTTTTGATTTAAGATTTAAAATCATAGAAATTACATCAGAAATAATTGATTCATTTTCAACAATGATTTTTATAATTGTCAAATTCTTGTCAATTTTATGATTAAAAGAAAACGCTATAATGCCTTTCAAACTTTTTAATAAATTAATTTTTTCATCATTTATATATGCTATTTCTATTTCAAATGAAGAACCTTTTGAAACCATTTTCTTTAAATTCTCAGGTGTATCACATGCTATTATTTTCCCTTCATTTATAATTGCAACTCTATCACATAATTCCTCAGCTTCAGCCATATAATGAGTTGTAAGGAAAACAGTTCTATTCTCTTTCTCTTTAATCCAAAATTTAATATATTCTCTTATTTGATGAGCTGAAATAACATCTAATCCAAGCGTAGGTTCATCTAGAAAAAGTATTTGAGGGTCATTAATTAAGCTTCTAGCTATATTTAATTTTTGTTTCATACCGCTTGAGAGTTTATTTAATCTTTCATTAGCTTTATCTTTTAAATCAACTATTTCCAAAAGTTCATTAATTCTTTCTTTAGCTATTTTATTTGGTATTCCATAAAGTTGAGAGAAAAACCATAAGTTTTCTTTAACAGTTAAAATTCCATATCCAGGTGTTTCTCCACCACTAGCAACATTTATTATTTCCCTAATTTTTGAAGTATCTTTTAAAATATCATATCCATTTACATAAGCTTTTCCAGAAGTAGGAAATAAAAGAGTACAAAGAATTTTTATTAAAGTTGTTTTTCCTGCTCCATTTGGACCAAGTAAACCAAAAAGTTCTCCTTTAGAAACCTTCAAATTAACATTATCTAAAGCTTTTATAATATTTATTTTACCGCTTTGTTTAGATTTGAATATGCGTGTTAAATTATATGTTTCAATTGAGAATGACATAGAAATTCACTTTATAATATCATTAATAGAATAGAGGAGAAATTATATTAATTTTAAAAAATGTTTTAAATTTACTCTATAATTCAAAAATAATGAATACAAAATAGTACATCTCCAATTAAACATATTTTCTTTTAAGTAGCCTTTTTATAAATTTTTATTAAAGTTAAGATTATAAAAGTTTTTAATAAGATAATAAATAGAATGCTTCTTTAAGTTTATCATAGAGTTCTACATAAATTTTAAATAGTTTAGAATATTTCTCTACATTTTCTTTTTTAGGTTCTTTTATATCTATTATCGGAATTAATTCTTTAACAGTTTTAGTTATATCACTATATATTTTAGCTCCATATCCAGCAAGAATTACAGCACCAAAGCATTCTTGTTCGCTTCCAGCAGGCAAAAGTATTTTTTTATTATAAATATCTGCCATTATTTGCCTCCAAAGATTTGATTTTCCTCCACCACCAACAATTCTTATTTCATTAATTTTAATTCCAAAATCTTTTTCTATAATTTCTATACGATGTTTTACATCATATGCAATCCCTTCTAAAATTGAACGTATAAAATGATTTTTTCCATGATTTAAAGTAATACCTAAAAATACTCCTTTTGCATTTGTATCCCATATTGGACTTCTAGCACCAGCTAAATAAGGTAAGAAAATTAAATTATTTGATCCTGGTTCCACATTTTCTGCTTCAGCATCCATTATTTCATATGGATCCTTGTTTAAATTTTTTGCTATTTCTTTTTCAATAATTCCAAAATGATCTCTAAACCATCTATAGCATATACCACTATTTGATCCTCCTACAAGAAGCCATTTATTAGGTATAACATGACTATAGAAAACCATTCTAGTTTTTGGATCAAAAATTGGTTTTTCTATACATACAACTATATCTGATGCAGTAGCCATTTTATTATATGCAGAACCTATTTCAATTGTTCCACAACCAATAGCATTGACCATTACATCTCCACTACCAGCTACTACTGGAGTCCCTTTTCTTAATCCAGTTAATTTTGCTGCTTCTTCAGTAACTTCTCCAACAATTTCATATGGAAGTACAAGTTTTGGAAGTTTTTCTATTGGAAAACCTATTTCTTCTAATAAATCATATGCATATTCTCCTTTATTAATATCTAAATAACCACTTGAAGAAGCTAATGCTTTATCAAGGAAAAATTCTCCAGTAAGTTTTAAACCGATATAATCTTTTGGTTGTAATATTGCATGAATTTTCTCAATTATGTTTGGATGATTATCTTTTAACCATAATATTTTATAAACTGAATAAAATGGATCTATTTTAACACCAGTAATTTTATGAATTTTCTTATTACCAATTTTTTCACGTATAATATTAGCTTGTTTTTCAGCTCTCCTATCCATCCAAACTATCGAATGGTATAAAGGCTTACCGCTTTTATCTATAAAAGATGGAGTATTTGTATGTCCACTAAGACCTATACATTTTATTTCATCTACTTTTATAAATGCTTTTTCTATAGCATTTTTAATTGTTTTGATAGTTGCATTCCACCATATTTCAGGATCTTGTTCAACCCATCCAGGTTCAGGAGTTATTAATGAATATTCTGCATATGCTTTAGATATTATGTTTCCTTTTAAATCAAATATTATAGACTTTGTACCAGATGTGCCAACATCTATTCCAAGTAAATACATATATGTTTTTATTTTTATAAAAATATTTAAAGTTAAATAAAGAAACTTATTTTTTTAAGATAGGGAGAGTTGTTGGCGCATTATGTAGTATAACAATTTTAGCTTCTTTAGAATGCTTTTCTAATGCTTTTAATATAGCCTCTTGGGGATTTTCTTCATATTTAAATCCTACTTTTTCAGCAATTTCTTTTTTTATGCCACTTGAAATAAGTATACATTCTGCTTTATCTTTTATTATTCTTCCAACATGAGCTATATGCGCTGCTGCTGTTAAATCCTTTATTTTTCCCTCATTAACTAATTCTTTTATTTGTTTAAATCCTAAATATCCAAATTTTTCAACTTCAGGATGTTCTTTACTAATACCTTCAATACATCTTGCTAAAAGAATTATAGTTCCACCTGGTTTTATTACTAATTCAGAAGCATATATCGACTTACTTGCTTGCCACATATTAATATCAGATGGTGGTGGACAATCTGCTATAACAATATCTGCTTGAAAAGGTATTTTAACTCCATATACTTTACTTGAAAATTCTGCACCTTTTCGCCATGCTTTTATAAAATCACCAGTAAATATTTCAACTATTTCATTATTTTTATTTAAAACTACATTAATAATAAATTTTAAATTTGTTTTTGAAGCTACATCATTCATTTCATTTTTTACTGGATTATCTATTTTACCAAGTATTTCAATACCACTATATTGAGCACTTAACCAATGTGTATAAAAAGTAGTTTCTTCTCCAGATATCCCTGGTTGTATTATAGATGAACCACCACTAAATCCGCATACTCTATGAGGAGCTATCATTCCAATTCCAATTAATAAATCTGCTTGTAAAGCTTTTTTATTAATATATATTGGTGTGCCAAGTCTTGTTTTTCCAAGATATTTCAAATTTTTATAATCCCTAAAATCATGATAAAGAATTGAATATTCTTTATATATTTTTTCGCCAATTTTTCTTATTGCTTCTTCTATTGTTGGTTTTCTATGTGTACCTAATGCAAACATAATTTCAATATTTTCTTTTCTTACACCTTTATTTTTGATTTCATTAATTAAAAATGGAAGGATTTTATATGCAGGAGTAAGTCTTGTATAATCATCTACTAATATAACTATTTTAGAGTTTGAATTTATTATATCATTTAAATTTTTAATACCTATTGGTTTTATCAATTTTTCTTTAATTGCATATTTTATATTATCAATACTTTTAAATTCTTCAATTTTTGCTTCATAAAAATCAATTCCTTTAGGTAAATCAATTTCCATCCATTCATATCCATATTTAATCTTAATTCTATTATTTCTCAATTCTAATCCCTATATTTTCTAATTCTTAAAATTAAAAATTAAATATAAATTATTTTTCAAAATATTCTAATAAATAAGGTGAAAAAATGTCTAATTCAATTTTATTAAATAAAATTGTTAAATCAATTATAGATTTAAATGATAAAGAAGTTAAAGAACTTGTAGAAGAAGCAATAAAAAATGGTATAAGTCCTATTAAAATTATCGAAGATGGTTTATCAAAAGGTTTAAGGGAAGTTGGTTTACTTTATGAAAAAGGAGAATATTTTATACCACATTTAATGATTGCTGCAGAAATTTTTAAAGAAAATATAGAAAGATTAAAACCCCTTTTAAGTATTGAAGAGAAAAAAGATAAAAAGCTTGGAAAAATTCTAATAGGAACAGTTAAAGGAGATTTGCATGACCTTGGAAAAAATCTTGTTGCAATAATGCTTTCAATTAATGGTTTTGAAGTAATAGATTTAGGTAAAGATGTTCCAACTGAATTATTTATTGAAAAAATAAAAGAATATAATCCAGATGTTATTGGATTAAGTGCTTTAATGTCAACAACTATGTATGAACAAAAAAATATTATTAAAGCATTAGAAAATTCAGGTTTAAGAAATAAAGTTAAAGTAATTGTTGGTGGAGCACCAGTAACTAAAGAATGGGCTGAAGAAATTGGTGCAGATGGCTATGCTGAAAATGCAATAGAAGCTGTTAAAATTATAAAAAATTTATTAAAGAAAAATGATGAAAAATGAATAAGTTCGATTTTTCAAATATTAAAAGTAAGTTTCAATTGTTAACAAAAGAAGATATTGAAAAAATCCATTCTTCAGCTATTAGAATATTAGAAAAAATTGGGATAATGTTTGATAATAAAGAGGCTTTAAAAATATTTAATGAAAATGGTTTTGAAGTTAATTTAGAGAAAAAAATTGTTAAAATAAATGAAGAAGCTATTAAAGAAGCTATAATAAAAGCACCATCAAGAATAATTATTTATGATAGAAATGGAAAAGAGACTCTTTTTCTTGAAGAAAATAATGTATATTATAATCCTGGATCAGCTGCAATTAATATTCTTGATATTGAAACAAACAATATTAGAAAACCTACTTCAAAAGATTTGGAAAAATTTTCAATAATTGTTGATTCATTACCATATATTCATGCTCAAAGTACTGCATTAATTGTTTCAGATGTTCCAGAAATTATTTCTGATAGATATAGACTCTACATAATTTTAAAAAATGCTATTAAACCAATTATCACAGGAGCTTTCACAATTGATGGATTGCATGATATGGTTAAAATGCTTAAAGTTGTTACAAATAATGAATTATCTAAAAAACCAAATGCAATATTTGATGTTTGTCCTTCCCCTCCATTAATGTGGAGTGAAATAACTTCTCAGAATCTAATAGATTGTGCAAAATACATGGTTCCAGCAGAAATAGTTCCTATGCCATTATCAGGAGCTACAGCTCCAGTTACTTTAGCTGGAACAATTGTTCAACATACTGTTGAAGCTTTAAGTGGAATAGTTCTATCTCAAATAGTTAATCCTGGAGCACCAATAATTTATGGTGGATCGCCAGCAATATTTGAAATGAGATATGGAACAACTCCAATGGGTGCTATTGAAACAATTATGATAGATTGTTCTTATGTTTTGATTGGAAAATATTATGGTTTACCAACACATTCTTATCTTGGTTTAAGTGATTCAAAAATTGTTGATATTCAAGCAGGATTTGAATCTTCTATTGGAATAATTTTAGGAACTTTAACTGGAATAAATGTAATCTCTGGACCTGGAATGATTGATTTTGAAAGTTGTCAAAGTATGGAAAAACTTGTAATAGATAATGAAATATGTGGAATGGCTTTAAGATTAATAAAAGGTATAAACGTTACAGAAGATTCTCTTGCTATAGAATTAATAGAAAAAATAGGTCCCGGTGGGCATTTTTTAACTTCTAAACATACTATTGAATGGTTAAAAAGAGAATTTTTCATTCCTTCAGAGATAATCGATAGATTTGAAAGAAAAACTTGGATTGAAAAAAATCATAAAAATTGTATTCAAAGAGCAAAAGAAATTGTAGAAAAAATATTAAAAGAAAATGAGCCTAAAAAGCTTGAAAAAGAAAAAGAAAAAGCTTTAGATGAAATTATAAATAATTCTTTCAAAAAATATGGTTTTTAAAAACATTAAAAAAAATGTTTTTAGATAATAAAACTTTAATATTTCAAAATATATTAATAAATGCATGGAAGTATTTGAAGCAATTCAAAAAAGATATTCATGTAGGAAATATTTAGAAAAAGATATCCCAAAAGATTTAATTTTAAAAATTTTAGAAGCTGCTCGCTTAGCACCTTCTGCAGGAAATATTCAACCATGGTTCTTTATAATTGTGAATGATAAAGAGAAAAAAGAAATAATTGCTAAAAGTGGAAGATGGGCTAGTTTTATAGAAAAAGCACCAATTGTAATAGTTGGTTGTGGAAATAAAGAAGCATCTCCTAAATGGTATAAAGTTGATGTTTCTATAGCAATGGAGCATATGGTTTTAGAAGCAACTGAACTTGGTTTAGGAACTTGCTGGGTTGGAAGTTTTGATGAGAAAAAAGTTAAAGAAATTTTAAAAATTCCTGAAAAATATGAAGTAATTGCACTTTTAGCAATTGGATATCCTGCTGAAAAAATAGATATTATGGGAAAAATGCTCCACTTAATTAAACCTAGAAAGAAAATTGAAGAAATTTTTAGTTTTAATGAATATGAAGAAAAATAGAAATTTTTATATTTTTGAATTTATTTATTATATGATGAATGATAAATGATGAATTATGGTTAAAAAGAAAGTTTCTAAAAAGAAGAAAGTTAAGAAAAAATTAGAATCTGAAAATTCTGATTTAAAAACAAAATTAAAAGATCTTAAAGAAAAATTAAATGAAAAAGATAAAGAAATTGAAAATTTAAAAAATAAAATTAAAGAATTAGAAAGTAAAATTGCAACTCATCAAATAACTCCTTAATAAACTTTTAAAAAAGTTTATTAAGCTAGATTTTTTAGTTAAAAACAATGGGATCAATAGAACCTTTTGTTTTATATGTTAGCAAACGTTTCCTTGATAAAGCTTCTAAAAGCTTTAGCTTAGGTTTCCTTGTAAGAAAACCTTTATTGGAAATTTTCAAGAAAATGGGTTTAAAATTTAAAGAGCTTGAAAGGGATGAAGCAAAAGAGGCCCTTTCTCAAATTGCTGAAACTAAAGGCATACCAATAACTATAGGTCAACTTGTTAAGACTTTAGCCTTAGCTTTCTTTGTGCCAACAGGAATATTCCTTGCTACAATTAAAAAGGTATTCTATCGATCAGGAATCGACATAAGTGATAGTATTATATTAGAGTTCCTAGCAGAAATTCCAAGAGCTTTTAGACCATCTTTAATTTATGATATCTGGCTTATAGTGCCAAAAACTGCAGAAGGTAGCGAAAATGCAAAACGAATAATTAAGGAAATTGTAGATAAAGTTGCAGTTCCACCATTAACTGAAGAAGAATGGGAAGATCTTAAACCAATTAGAGAAAAGCTTGCTGGTAGATTAGAAATAAAAGGTATCTTAGAAAATCTTTGGAAATCCCTATAGAATAAATAAATCTTCTATTAGTTACTAATAATAAAAAATAAGAGACATATATTTCTTAATCTAAAGTATTATTTAACTCAAGAAGCTAAGGTAGCAAAAAAGCGAGCATTATTAAGTTAAAAATTATATTAAAAAGGGATATTAAAGCTTAATGAAATAATCCTATAAAGTGACTCAATTTACTTATTTAGTTATTGCTCTATTGTTACTTAAAGTTTCTTAATCCTTATTATAACTTTACATTTGAATATTTATTCTTCTTGCTTTATTAATTGGAATAGAATAAAAACAATTTATACAGATCCTTACAATACTCCAAAGAAATGTCCAAAATGCAATAATGAACTTAAAGAATACGATGGAAATCTCCATTATTTAGAAATGTAAGCGATTGTGTATTTAAAGATGATAAAGATCATATTGCAATTGCTAATATTACTAAGAAATTCAAAAATCTCCTTTTAAATCCTAAAGGGTCTGGAAGAAGGAAGCCTAGAAACTTAACCCAAAACCTTCCTTTAAGCACAATATACGCAATGATATGAGCATTCGAAGGATACTAGGCGAACGAAGCTATGATGAATAAATCAATAGCATTGGAAGGAAGAAGCTAGAGTTTAGAGATGAGTTCATATTAAAAACATTTATCTTTAATAAAAAAGCTTAAAAGAATAAAAGATATTAAATTAATTAAATACTAGGTGAATATTTTGAAGCCTATTGAAAGATTAATAACTGCAATCAATTTATCGATTCCAGATAGAGTTCCAGTTGTCCCTCAATTAACTTATGCAGCCTCAAGAATAACTGGAATTAAATTTATTGATGGAATAAAAAGTTCAGAAAAAATGGCTAAAGCAATTTTAGAAGCATATAGATTTTATGAATATGATGGTATTTATGTTGGATGGGAATCTAGTTTTAATCTTGTTGCTGAAGCAATGGGTTGCAAATTAAAATTTTTTGAAGATTCTCCTCCAACAGTAATAGAAAATATTGTTAAAAATGAGGAAGATTTGGATAAAGTTAAAATTCCAGATCCATATAAAGATGGTAGATTGCCATTAAATTTAGATGCTTTAAAAATTGTTAAATCAAAAATAGGAGATGAAACATTAATATTTAGTTATGTTCCTAGCCCATTTACTCTTTCAAGTCTTCTTATGGGATTAAATTCTTTCTTAATTAATATTATTAAAAAACCTAGACTAATACATGAGTTAAATAAAATTTGCTTAGAAGCATGTAAAGCATTTACAGAAGCAAAAATAGAATGTGGTGCTAATGTTATTACAATTTCTGATCCTATAGCTTCTATAAGTGTGATTTCTCCAGAAATGTTTAAAAATTTTTCTAAACCATATTTATTAGATATTTTACTATATATAAAAAAGAAAAAGGCCATTCCATCATTACATATATGTGGAGAAACAACCCCGATACTTGAACAATTCTTAGAAATGAATATAAAAATAGTTGAATTAGATAGTAAAGTAGATCTTTCTATAGCAAAAAATAAAATTGGTAAAAAAATATGTATTATGGGGAATATTGATACATCTCTTCTTCGTTCTGGAAAAATTGAGGAAATAGAAATAGAAGTGAAAAAATGTATTGAAAAAGCTGCGATAAATGGAGGATATATTCTTAGTTCTGGATGTGAAGTGCCAATTGATACACCAATTGAAAATATTAAAGCTTTAGTTTCTGCTTCTAAAAAATACGGATCATATAATCTATAAAAATTATTTTTCAGTACTAAATTTTACAATATACAAAGATAATAAATTATTTGTATATTCAACAATTTTTAATAATTCTTCAATAAATTGATTAAAAATAGGATCGAATATTTCATTTGGTTCAATTCTAAATCTTTCATTTTCTTTTAAATATATGTTACTAATCTCTTTTAATAGTTTATAAAAAATTTTTACTCTAGCTAAATCTTTTTTTATCATTTCAATTTCCCATTCTTGAGATAAACTACTTACTTTTTCTAATGCATTGTATATTTTTTCATCAATATTATTTTCATTAAATTCTATTTTTAATGTATTTAGAAAAGTTTCTAATGACGCTTTCATACTTAAAAAAGCATTGTATAATGATAAAGAATAATTTCTCTGTTTAAATAGATTTTTTGCTTCATCCAATTTAGATCTTGCTTCTTCAAGCATTTTTTAATCATTTAATTAATGTTTTTATATATTTAACTATTTTTGAATTTATTTAAACAAATTTTCATCCACATGTAGTGCTAGTATTTCTCCAAAAAATACTGTATGATAATTTCCACTTGAATAATATTCTGAAATAATGCTTTTTTCGATTATTTTAGGATCAATAATAGTTTTATAAATTACTTTACATTCATAATTTATTGGACATTGAGCTATTATTGGAGATTTGACTTTTTTACTTGGTAATGGTGTTAAATTCTTTTCTTTAAATTTATCAATTTCTTTACCAGATACTGAGCCACAAAAATCAATTATATGTTCCATATCTCTTTTAGGAACATTCACAGTAAAATCTCCTGTTTCTTCAATTAATTTATGGGTATATCTTGATGGCCTAACTAAAACTATAAAAATAGGCTTGTACCAAATAATTCCAATAGATCCCCATCCAATTGTCATAACATTAGGTTTTCCATTTGAGTCAATAGAAACTAATAGCAATCCTAATTCATTAAGAGTTTTAATAGTCTCATCAGCATATTTTAAAAAATCATTTTCACTCTTCTTCATATATAATACACTTTATCATATGTTTTTTGATTTATTTAATGTTTAAATTTCTTTAATAATAACTATTATTTCTTATTTATTAATATTTTCATAAGCTTGTAAATACAATGCTGCACTCCATAATTGATACATGCTTCCTAATGGTTTCCCATTTATTGGTGAATACCATTCATTGAATCCTTTTAATTTAGTGAATTTTATAAATTCTTTTTCTGCTTCTTCTTTTAATCCAATTTTTTTAAAAGCAATTATAACATAACCTTGAATAAATGGCCAAATTGTTGAATTTTGATAAGAATTAGGCTTTTGATTACAAATTTCTTCTTTATATGGAGGCCATAAATTTCTATATCCAAATTTTGTTGAAGCTTTCTTAATCGATTTAATTATTTTTTCAAAATATTTTTCAGATGGAACATCATATATTAATGCTAATGCATGACCAAAAACATCTATGTGATTTTCATTTCCTATATAATCTATATAATGCCCTAATTTTTCTTTCCAAAAAATATTATTAATATTCTCTTTAATTTTTTCAGATTTATTATTTTCTCCAATCAATTGATACATTTTAAAAAGGAGAATTTGATTACAAAAAACATACTTATTTTTATAATTTTCCATAGCATCTCTCCAATCAGGACCGATAATAAAATTAAATTTTTTATCAGATTTTTTCTTTAGAAAATCTAATGCTTTTAAAATTTTCCTTTCATAATTTTGTAAAATTTCTTTATCATTACATATATTTGAATATTCATATATTCCAATAATTGTTAAAATTGTAGAATCTGGAATGAAAGGATAAAATAATTTTGGAGGGGTTGAAAAAATTGGAGTCCTAGGTCTTCTAATAAAATTAAAAATACTATAAAGAGAAGATGGAATATTAATATTAGTTATTTTAAAAGGGATTTCTCCTGATTTTTTCTGATTTTCTAAAAAAATTATTAAATTTTTTTTAATAAGATTTTTATAACCTAAATTTAAAAGTGTTTTCATACTATAAATTAAATCTCTAATCCAATATTCTCCATAATATGAATCGTAACTAGCATAGAAACCATTTTTACCAATACATTTTTCTATAGTTTTCTTTGCTTCTTCCAATTTATGTTCAATATTATATTCAAAATTCATATTATACTAAAATCTTTTTAATACATTTAAATTTTTTCTATTTTAATATTATATAATTTTTATTTTCTTTTCTTATAATTTTTATTTTTCCCATTCTTTCTAATCTTTTTAAATGTCTCCAAACAGTTGTTTTTGGTAAATTAAGAATTTCTATCAATTCACTTTGATAAATCCCATCTCTTTTCTTCAAAACATTTATTATTGCTTCCTCTTCTTCAGTTAAATATTCACGCATAGTTTCTCTTCTCCTTTTTAATAGAAAGATTATTACAATTATTGCAATTATTATTAATAGGATTATTATATAAAATATATTTAAACCAAATATAGTTTCAATTTTTGCTATAGTTTCTCTAATAGTTTCAATAAATGTACGTGTGATTAAAGAAGTTATAACAGTAGTTTTGTTCGATATTGTTTGAGTAATAAATCGAGTTTCTGTTTTTAAATAAGTTTTTAAAGTTTCACTAGATTTTGTTTGAGTAACAGTTTTTGATATTGGAGGTTCAATAATATAATAGAAAGATATTTTTTTAGAAGTGAATGAAAGAGAAATTTTATTATTTTCCATTCTTATTCTCGAAGGTGTTCCTTCAAATCCTAATATAGTAGAATAGCTCGGAAGAATTATATTTGTTTCATTTGCATCTGTTAATAAATTGAATACCCATATTCCTTCAGTATTTTTTGAAGTAAAGCTTTGAGTATAATATATTATTTTTATTCCTATTAAATTTTCAGAATAAATAGTTATTTTCCCATCATTTAATTTATAATCTAATGGTTCTTCAGAAAAATCTAAAACAAGTAAAAATTCTGCATCTTTAGCAATAGATACATTAATGAAATCCGAATTTATATTAGTAATTATATGGGTTACTTCACTCCAACCATCTTCATATACTTCTATATTTAATACACTATAAATATTTGAAGAAGATAATTTTACTGGTATAGATATTGTAAGCACTAAGAGAGCAAGTATGAGAAATCTATTTAACATTTAATTTTTTCACTTCTCTTAAAAATTTAAGAAGATATAGCAAAATAAATATGTTTATTTTTTGTATTATCTTTTTCTAAAAAAATAATTGTTCAAAATAGTTTAAAATTGTTTAAAGTATTTTATTTAAAAAAAATAAAATAATAATTTTTAATCTTCTTCAATTTCAGTTTCAGTTTCATTTAATTCTTTTTGAATATCTTTAAATTTCCCCCATGATTCTTTTACTTTTTGCATCCCTTCTATACCATTTTCAAATTTCCTTTCTAAAAGATCTGATAATTTTTGCTTTAATTGTTCTAAATGATTAATCACTCCTTGGAGCCTTTCATCAATTTTTGTTTTATTAGCTATTCTTGGAGGAATCTTGCCTTTTAATTTATTAATATGCTTTTCTGCACGTTCTATTTCTTTCTCTATTCTCTTTATCATTCCTAAAGTTTCATTTCTAATTTTATGCATAAGTTTTTCATAAGCACGCTTCTTTACTGTAGACATTGCTTTTCCTATAAGATTCCTTGACTCAGCCATTTTATGTGCAGCTCCTGTGATATTCCCTTCTTTTGCAAGAGATTCTGCTTCATCTAAGAGAGCTTTTGCTTCTTCTAATATAATTATTGCATTCTCAATTGAGAAACCTTTCTCCTTAAGTTTATCAAGTAATCCCTCTAATCTTTCAATCATACTTCTATGTCTTTCTATTGCAATAAGAAGGCCTTTAGCAGCTTGTTCTTCAACTCTTTCTCTAATTCTTTCTCTAAATCTTAAATGTTTTCTAACAACATTTCCTAAACTATTTATAGCTTGTTTAGCTAATTCTATTGCTTGTGTATAATTTCCTAAACTTATTTTTTCTTTTGCTTGTTCTATTAAAGCATCTCCTTCAATTATTGCATTATTTATTTCTTCAATAACTTCTTCAGGTAAACTTTGATTCTCTAAAATTTCTAAAGCTCTTTTTCTAATATCTTCATACATTAAAATTAATTTTTCTGCTAATTCTTTTTCTTTATTAGATTCATCTTCCTCCTTAACATTCTCAGCATTAACTATTACTATTTGTAAAGTAGACCCTATGATCAATGCAAAAATTATGCTTAATATAATGAATGTTTTTAAATTCATCTCCAAATCACTGGATATA
>Ga0185307_1001241_pt1 | contig 14391 bp, 13 predicted proteins | sample LHCtaG_FD_128010 | JGI IMG/M metagenome (GOLD analysis project Ga0185307, IMG submission 128010) | Hot spring microbial communities from Little Hot Creek, USA to study Microbial Dark Matter (Phase II) - LHC4sed_matched (SPADES... | ecosystem: Environmental > Aquatic > Thermal springs > Hot... | reverse complement strand
GAACCTAAACGTTCTAAGAGAGCTTCGATAGGTAAAGTTAGAATTTCGGTGATACTCGGTAAAGTATAACTTACCTCTCGCTCCACCATATTCTGATTCATATATCCTTCCTGCTTCTCCATGGAGCAATCCCCCACATCATAATCTCCATAAGATCTGCCTTAGACTATCTGAAAGCTTCTCTACGGTATTAGGTTTTCCTCCTATCCTTAATCTTCGTATACTCTAGATTCGATATGGAGTGAAATCATATGGTTAGCAATTCATACCGGATAGTATAGATGAGGTATTCTCGGCTGTAATTGGCGATGTCCCCCGCAAAATCCCCTTTTTTCTATTTTAATGTTTTCTTCCAACGTAGCCTGGCGAACTAAATGAGGTTGAGCTTCTATACTTAATTTTTACCTTTTCTTGAAGATAAGTTCTATGACACGTCTAAAGCTATTTAGACCTCCCCTTAGGCTCCATAAAGATGGTCTTAGCTGTAGCTTTTTCCCATTTAGTTTGAGTTGTACACTTGACTTTAGCCATAATTATGGCGAGAAGCGAGTCGGCAAACTCATCCCCCTCATTATTGCCTGAAGAAGAATCGCGTTAGCGTGAACTAGGCCTTCGCCATCGAGCTGATTATAAGACGCTCAACGATATAAGCATGGTCAATCTTGTCACTTTCCTCTCATAAGATTTACAAAATCTCTTGATAAATTCTTTCGTACCTGGAAACCATCTCATCGCACCTAAACTTCTGCGAATATTCATAAGCCCTGCGCCCAAATCGGCGGGCTTCATCTTCATTCTCAAGAAAGTACAAAATGGCATCGGCTAGAGCCCTTGGGTTCATCGGTTCTACAAGAAGACCGGTGCGCCCATCTAGAACAACCTCAGGTATGGATCCGACGTTAGTTGCCACGGTGGGCTTTCCAAGAGCATTTGCCTCCATTATACTCATGGAGAAACCTTCAGATAGCGATGGCGCTACAAGCACATCTCCAAGATTCTTACATTTGGCCAAGAGTTGCGTGTCATAACCTGGAACCTGCATAAAACAAACATGTTTTTGAAGGTTTAACCTCCTCACCAAGTCATACACTATCGCAGATTCGTCCACCGCGCGATGGGCTGGAACACCAATGACGATAAGCTTGGAGTCCTTAAACTCAGATCTCACGAAGTTGGCCGCCCTTATCAAGCAACTCAAGCCCTTTAGCTTTGAGAACCTGCCCGAGAAGAGGTAGCACCTCTTTCCTTCCAACCCAAGAGACCGAACTAAACTCTCATCCTTTTCCATCGGGTGAAAGATCTGATGGTTTATTCCAGGGTATACTAGGCGGACTCGGTCTTCCGGCACACCGAGGGACATAAGTCTTCGATACGTATACCGAGATATGGCAACCTCCACGTCAAACCCTAATCTCGCAATCTGTTGCTCAGCTAGGCGGTATAACTTTGAACTAGGCCATCCAAATATTTGATCATATACATCTCTTAAGATTTCCCATACGGTGATGACGCAGGGCTTATGATGAAGAACCTTAGCTAGGAAGCCTGGGATGGAAGATACGAATGTTGTCGTGTGAATGATGTCGGCTCGCTTAACTATGTTCAGAATGCCAGGCAGGAGTGCAGTAACCAAAAGGTATCTGTGAAGCCGGTTCACGTACCTGAAGACCTTTACAGAGTCAACGATTTCATATGGTGGGACGCCACGCAGCTGCACCGTGATGACACTCACATCGTAACCCAACTTTGCTAGTCCGGTACATAGGTCTGTAAGCACACGCTCAGCGCCCCCGATGGCAGGGTAGTAGCTCTCGACCACGAAAGCTATCTTGGGCAGACTAGATCCGGCCTGGATGTTCACCTCGCAACATCCTCCTGATAATCGACCTCAAGATGGCGAGAACCACTTCGATGAACTGTCTAAACGCTTTTAGGTTAAGTCCTGCTTCGTGGTAAGTCGTGGTTATTGGGACCTCGGTAAACCTTAATCTGCGGTATGTGTCTATCACGATCTGCGAGTCAACTCCAAAGCCGCTTTCCGTTATGTTTATGAGATCCAACGCCCTTCGCGAGTACGCCCGGAACCCACTCTGGGTGTCGATCAGCCTCTTACGGCAGGCAACGCAGGTAAGCGCCGACAGGACGATGTTGAAAAAATACCTCAGCCTTGGCATCTTGTTATTACCCATTAATCGTGATCCGATGACTATGTCTGCCTCTCCATCAAGAATGGGCCGAACGAGGCGCGGAATTTCTGAAGGATCATGCTGGTTGTCTCCATCCAACGTCACAACTACATCTGGCTCATACCTCTTTGCAAATTCTAGGCCGGTCGCTAATACACCCTTATCCCATCCCATAACATTCATAACCTACAGGAAATATAAATATTCCTAGGATCATTAATTGTAAGCTTTCCATTATCTCCCCGCCTTGATTGTTCTTATCTTAAAGCCTTAAGATAAGCTGCAGCATATTCTTAACGAAGCCTTCCGTTAAGGCCTCCACAGCCCTCATCGAAAACTGAGGAAAAATGGGAGTTGGGTTAACGTTAATGAGCACTTGTATATAACTTAATATGAGTTTTTGCAATATTTTTCCAATCAAATTCATTAAACGATGCATGCATGCGTTCAACACTACGTGTAAATTTATCCGAATTGTTAAGCACCTCTATAATGGCTTTTGAGATTTCAGTTGGAGATTGAGGTTTGACGAATTTAACATATTCTAGATTCATGGATTTAAGAATTTCAAATGCCGGTATATCAGATATAATATGAGGTACTCTGAAATATAGGGTTTTCATCACCGAGCTACTAAAAGCAACCCTGTATTCGAAAGGGTAAATGAAAATATCCGTAGCTGATAAATATAGTGATAGCCTCTCCTCCGGGAGGAAAGGTATGAAATAAACATATCTTGCTAAATCTTTTTTACGCACAAGATCCTTTAACATATTAGCATATTCCTCACATTTTTGATACTCATAAGCTGGTCTAGTATCTTGAAGTATTAAGATAATTTTATCGAAATTTCTTTTTACAAGTTCGTTAAGCGCCTCTATAGCATACTGAAAGCCCTTATTAGGATAAGGATAACCGAAGCAGAATAACACTGTTTTGTTAGAAAGCCCTAATCTTTGTTTAGCATATTCGGCATCATATATTTTGCTTTCATGAATCCCGTAAGGAATAAACTTCGCATTGAAGATCCCATAATCATTTTTAAGAATTTTAACACCTATTGGAGTTAGAACTATTATATGATGAGAAAGCTTACCTATCAACTTAGTAATTGTTAAGAAAATAATCTTAGCCAACCATTTTAGAATACAATTATACCTTCGGTACTTTGGTGGAATGTAACTCTCAAATTCCCTAATAGGATAAACCGTATGTAATGTTACCACGATTTTGCGCTGTAGCATCCTTAATAAAATCAAAGGAATCAATATAGTGAATCCAAATGGTCTAGGTTTGAAAATTGAATACTCATGCTGTATATGTATGATGTCAGCCTTTGACTTAATCGCTTCACTTATTAAATATAAATGAAAAATACTGCTTTTTATTGCACACTTACGTATTTTTACATGATGTCTTTTTAGAGCTGAACACAATTCTTCAGTGTATGATTCTATTCCATCTTTCATGCCAAATGTTGAGATCATGAGGACTTGGACTTTCTTTCTCAAGGATCATTCCCCTTCGTTACGAGTACGCAGAAAAGAGAAAGAATCAAGCAAATCGTAATAAGTGCTAAAAACAAAGTAGAATTATGTGGAATAACATAACCATGAGGACTACCAAAAACATATACAATTATATAGTTAATGATGAACAAAGGTGTAGCTATGGAAAAAATATTTAATGATCTAATTTTAAGTGGGAATGCTAAAGCTGATATCAATGATAAAATAGATAACGATATTTGCGGCATTGCTATAAATCGCATCCATTCAAGCGGCAGAACCCTCCAAATACTGTAATGCATCAATGACGTACCCCAATTATAGAGACTAGTTCCAAAAATCGGCCTCATGATTGATGCCGCCTGAGCTGGAGTACCGATAAGTATAATTTGTAACAGTATAAATGCGTAGAGTGATGTAAATATAAGCCCAGTTCTTTTGTGTTGACATGGAGCGCTAGTTGATCGAGGGCTGTTCTTGAGGTACAAGTAAAAGTACGTAAATAGAGAAATGATTAAGGTGCTAACAGATATGGATTGCAACACTAATGACAATGCTATTTGGTTAAATAAAATAGCTGGGATGAAAATAGTCAACCAAGCAGAGGAGAGAGAAATAACCAATATCAACTCCTCTAAGAAGACTGGTATGCTAGACTCTCCACTTTGTAGTTTGGGTTTAAGAATGAGCATAAGCAGGATGATTAAAATAAGTATTGAAAAAGAGAAGCATGCTGAAGTAAAAAGCGGCTTGGATATGCAAACGATTAGTTGGAAAAGATAAAATGAGGTTGCTGTGATTGCTATAATATGGACAAAGTCAAATGCCCGTTTAGGCAACCTCCCGTAGCCATAAGATAATAACATTAACGGAGGTAATATCCATAAAATGAATTGTTGGTTCACCATGTTATATGAGAGAAAAAATGAAATCAGTGGAAGACAAGTTAATATAAGAAGGTTTTGGGGATCAAGACTAAATATATCTCTTTCCTTAAAATAAAGCAGTAAAAAGCTCATCATCGAGACTAATATAAATAGAAAAATGAAGGATGAAGGATACAGTTTTTTGATGACGCCAAGACGCCAAAGAAGATCTAAATATGTTAAGCCTTGATAATATTCCCCCCATGAGCCCACTCCAGCCCTGTATCCTAAAATGTTCACGAGTAACTGTGGAGCATAGATATAGTAAACACCTAATTGTAACGGAACTACTATAAGGCTGAAAAGTAGTACGAAATGTATGAATTTTTTAATCCCCTCATTCTTTAGAAGAACTACGCCAAGTACTGGCAATAGTAGTAGAGGGAAGAACTTAAACAGAGTACCTAAACTTAACAGGACGGCACTTACAGAGATCTTTCTTTTAACCAACATGATAAGGGACGCCAATGCAAAAAATGTTGGTATTGCATCGAACTGCCCCCATACACTTGACACTAAGATGGTATATGGACTAAAAATCCATAGTAAAGCGAGAAACCTAGCCACATTATCCGTAATATTTAGGTTCCTTCGATAGAAGTATATAATCAATGGTATGAGCAAATCAGCCATTATTATTGGAACTTTAATGAATAGAGTGAGGAAAGGGGTGGGAGGGGTTGATGCCCATAACAGATGTGTTAGTATAAAACCTATTGAGCCATAGCAAATTATAGTAGCAAGCCAGCCAGTACCATAAGTCCAAATTGAAAGCGGGTTGATACCACTTGTATACCATGCAGAAATAACATTTCTGAAAAATGGAGTATCAAAAGTATCTTGAGTAAATGGAGCTAAACAAATCCTTATGAGAAATCCTATGATGAATATATGCCATATAGTTTTATTTTTCTCTTCTTTAAATTTTTGTATGATGAAAATCAAGAAGTATCCAATGGAAAGTATGACTAAAAAGAGTGCCAAAATTACTATCGGTAGGTTCTTTATCCAATAAGGAATTACGTCAATAGTGTTCAATTTTACCATAACTCCAACTTGGTAAACCTCCCATATAGCGTAATTTTTGATTTCTAACGTCACCGCAGTTCTATCAGATAACAGAGTTAAAGGAACACGGAATTCCATAATTCCGTCTTTAACGAGAACTTGTATATCGGAGGAGTTAATAGGTACCAGACCATAAGCTTCATGCCTCGGAATCTGATATATAAATTTGCCCTGAGCGACTAAGTTGTTATTAACATAGATAGAATATGAGGCGTTTTCTTTATATTGGAAATTTGCTGGAGGAAGTCGAGGAATGCAATTCACCCTAACATAGACCTCGGCTAGTAACGTTTTGTCTCGTATGTCTCGCGCATAATACGTATCCAAGATCCATGTAGCAGAAGCATTACCAAAGGTTCCATTGTAGCCTAGAATTAATGATGTTGGAGAATTAGGATCACTACTTAAGGAAAAGAAACCCGTAGCTTTCTCAACCTGATTACCTCTTTCGTTTGATGAAATAACTATTTCGTTATAGAAGTTATTTTTTAAATCATATGTAGTGATGATAAATGTAGAAATTGTAAAGAGTAAAAATATTCCGAAAATAAATATTGCGAAGTTTCCGCCCTTAATTTTCATTGAAAATCACTTCGTAAGATTCCCATGGATTCGTGAATAAATTTCGCTATATATAGCCTCGTAGCGTTCTACTATATTATCCCAATCATACTTCGCTTCCACAAGTTTACGAGAATGTGCGCCCATCTCTTTGCGACGATCCTCATCAACAAGTAAACCTATGATGGCCTCTGCCAAACGTAATACATTTTTAGGTGGGACGATCAAGCCATTTTCATTGTTTTTAATTACCATATTTGGGCCGGGAATGTCGCTTACAATAACCGGCTTGCCACAAGCCATAGCTTCTAAGAGAACAATTCCAAAGGCCTCACGTCTGGAGATGCTGGGCAATACTAAAAGATCAGCTATTTGATAGTATTTTGGTAATGATTCATCAGGAACCCAGCCCGTAAAAGTAACATGTTCTCCAACCCCCAACTCATTTGCGAGAGCTGCGAGTTTGCTTCGTTCAGGCCCGTCTCCTACAATAATCAATTGGGCGTCATCTACGTTTTCAAGGACAGTTTTCATCGCTTGTATAAGATATTCAATACCTTTATACCAAATTAATTTGCCAACATATAGGATTATATGTGATTTATTAATACGTGACAGGTCGTTGTCTTCACTACTCGTTTGTAGTGGCGTAAATTTGTTTAGGTCAACTCCACATGGGATAATTGCGATTCTGTCTAAAACGCTGCTAAGCACAGGGCTCGTTTCAGCGTAGGCTTTATTTAATGCAACTATCTGATCTGCAAGTTGGGCGATTGAGCGAGCTATTTTAGCATAAGCTTTAGTAGCAAACCTTCCTAACACACCGTATTGTTGGGTTTCAGTATCGTTGTAATATGTAAGCACTATTGGCTTCCGCCTACATCTACCAAAAATTAGCGCTAGTTCAGAGATTGTTGGAATCATGTTATGGATATTCAAAATATCGTAATCTTCAAATAATGCGTGGAACGCTATAAGGGGGAGAATTGGCGCCTCTAAGAAATGGAGCCTTTCTGGATAACGTATTACTTCTATTCCGTCGATCCACTCATGATATTTTCCAGGAGGCTTTCCTCGGCTACTTGTTATAACCTTTACCTGATGGCCTCTTTCCACTAGCCCCCTGCAAAGGTTGTATACATAAGTCTCAACACCACCCCGACTTGGCGGGAAACAGCTAGTTAAATGACAGATTTTCAAGCTATTCTCCTTCTCCAAAAGTCTATGGTTAATTTCAGCCCTTCCTCAAGCGAAAACTTAGGATACCATCCAAGTATCCGTTTAGCCTTTGAGTAGTCACCCACCAATTCCTTGATGTCCAATGGTCTAGCAGGTATGGCGTTCCAGACTATTTCACCCTTAAAGTCTGTTAGCTCGGCAATTAATTCAGCAAGCTGCTTTATTGACACGCCCCTCCCCGTGCAGAAGTTGAAGACCTCACCTATCGCCTTTGGGTTATCTAGGCAAGTAAGGTAGGAGCTTACGTGATCCTCTACATATTCAAAGTCACGCACTGGTGTCGGGTCACCAAGTTTAACGGCCCCTCCTTGTAACATCTGCACGATGATTCGCTCAACTACGAAGTGTGTGTTATCCTTGCGGCCATAGGTGTTGAAGTTGCGGAGAATGGTCACTGGAAAGTCGTAGGCGTCGCGCATGTAAAGCAGGTATTTTTCACATGCGAGCTTGCTGACGGCATATGGGCTATTAGGGTTCTGAGGCGTTTCCTCGGTTTTCGGGCTGGGTCCATTACCATAAGTCTCTGATGTGGATGCGAATAGGAACTGTTTGAAGTGCGGTACTTCGCGTAAGCAGGATTCAGCCAAATTCACGGTAGCGAGGAAGTTTGTTTCAATAACTTCGTACGGATGATCATAGCTGTATGCCACTGGGCTTATTGCAGCCAGATGGATAACTATGTCAGGTTGGACCTCACGGATGATTCTCCTCACAGCAAAATGTTCTCTAAGATCTCCAAAGACGGTTTTAATCTCTCTCCTTTGACCGAGAACGTATCGGCCCGTGACATACCTTTCAAGAGTATAGACATCGTACCCTTGCTCAACAAGCCTGGGAACTAGGTGACTACCAATAAAACCCGTAGCGCCAGTAACAAGAACCTTCATTCTTGCTATAGGCATTACTTTTCTTCACCTCCTATAACAAAATCGCGTCTGGAATGTTTTCCAGTTGCAGACCCAATGATGTATGTAATGTATAGATTATTTAAATCTTAAATTCATATTTTACAATAATGTTCGCGTTTTGCCCTGCTTGCGTGGGCTTTTAAGGGGCTGCGGATGCCTGAGCTTAGGGTTGTCATGGATGAGAGGCTTAAAAGACTGTCGGATGAGGTCACCCTCCCCGTCCTTTTAATCCGCTCGGCTGAAAATGGGATGTCCGGAGCTTCCAGACCCCAGCTAGCCTTTTTGGAAAAATCTTGTTGAAACACGTGAAGTTCAGCCTCTCGTTGAAGCTTCTATCATACCTCACGAGAAGAGGCCTTGCAAACTTGTAAGCATACCTGTAAACTCCCTTCACATGTGGCTGTATGTCATCGAGAGCCTTAGTAATGGGACCTTGAGCATAGTAAATATGGACATTGGCTAGGAAGCATTGGGAGAAATTTACGTTTATGTAATGTTCATCTTCTTTAAGCTTATGCTTTTTTAACCAAGCCTCAAACGTGAGCAGAGAGCCTGAAAAGTGATAGCGCGCCCAAGCTCTGGACTTCAAAATCCTCCGACGTAAGCATTTCAGCGATCTTATCATTTACTAATGGTGAAATGAAGATGATGTTGAAACATTTCTTTAACTCCCTAGCTATTAATAACGGAGGTCTTAGAGGACCATAAAGGCTTTCTAACGGATCAACTAGGAAGCGTAGTTTATCCTCGCTTTCCTTCATATAAACACCTGATACGAGGCGCGGGGCAAGATTTTCAAGCCTAGAATTCTAAACGTGCGTGAGAGGTTTGTGGCAAACAGGAAGATTAGAACAAGCATATCCCATAGGATCTCAATCGATCTTCCTGACCAGAATAACAGATGATGTGGGTAGGCTTTAACTTCCTTCACGCAATATCCATCAATTTTCGCTTTCCGTAAGAGGGTTATGAGTTCTGACCGTGTGAAGTGATTGTGCCCATACTTCAGATACATATCCATTAATGGGTTTCCCCTCAGTGGCTCAATTATGACAATATAGCCTCCAGGTTTTAGGATCTTTACAGATCCATTTAAACACCGTAAGGGATTTTCCACATGGTGCAAAAGATCCTTCATTAAAATTAAGTCAAATGCTCGCTCCCTAAAGGGTGGCATGTGAGCATCCGCGCAAATAAATTCCACACGATGATCTCGATGATTGCGAACTGCCACACTGAGTTCTTCTAGTTGAATGTCTATACCCACAGCTAAGCGTGTATTAAGGAGTGATGGAAGCATGTATGTTAAGGATCCATCTGCACAACCAACATCAATGGCTAAATAGGCACTTAGGCCTCCGAGAGCTTCTCTTAGAAGGATTTCCCTGTTATATGAAGACCATGCGGCCCCTATGCGCCTCGCAATATATTTCAGTGTACTATTTATGGAAAGTTTTCCAAGCATCGATGATACCCCTTATAGCGAGGACTACCAAAATAGGGTTAAACTTAATCTCGATCTCTGATTTTCTCATATAATCGGGTGGCGGAAAGAACGTGCCCAGCAGGAAGGCTATGAACTTCCATGGAGTGATAGGTTGGAAGTTCTTAAAGTAAAAGTATGTGTGGTTGCGAACAGTTGAATAGAACCACTCATAGCTGAATATTTTGCCTCTAAATTTATGCCACACAACGGCTTTCGAATTATACACCAATTTGTATCCGGATCTCTTTAACCTGATGCAAACGTCCGTCTCTTCTCTAAAGCAGTTGCCTACGAAATTCTCGTCGAACCCTCCAATTTTGATTAGCACCTCCCTTCTAAACGACATGTTACACCCAATCAGGGTGTCAACTTCTATAGGCGTCGGCACCGGAATATCGAAGTTACCAAAAAACCCTTCCATTGCTTAGCACTCTGCCAACATCACAATGCCTCACAAGCATGTAAAAACCTTCGTGAACGCCATAGGGCAAAACCCTTCCTCCTACACCTCCAACCTTGTCGTCCTCGTACGGCTCAAGCAGATTGATAGACCAGTCCCTGCTGACTACAACGTCATCATCGACATATGCAACTACATCCACTGTAGCACGCTTTAAGCCAACGTTCCTCGCTTTCACCATGCTTCTCTTACTTATCTGTATGTAATCAACGGGAAAACGCCTTGCGACCTCATACGTGCTATCAGTGGAACAGCTGTCTACGACTATCACTTCATCTGGGGCCCTTTTCATTTTTAAAAAGCGACTTTAGGCACTCATTTAAGTCATTGCATCTGTTGTAATAGGTATTATTACAGACAACTTCAACTCGCTCATCCTACTCTCGGTTTAACCTCTATTAGAAGGAGCGATATAGGCGCATCCTTCCTAACGTTCACACTGCGAAACTCGGCATCTTTAACATCTTCGGAGAAGGAGAATGCTAAATTGAAAGGAGTCCAAACTCCAACGTTCGTGAAGTTCAAACTGGATATCGTAGCCTTTGCTAAGATGGACTTGCCCCCATGGGCTGCAACATCGACGTCTATCAGATCACCATTGTATGGAGCATCCAATCTTAACCAGAAAGTAGCTACATAACTTCCTCGAGGTAAACTCACATATGGTCCGTACCATAATGTGCCAGCAGCTCCTCGATGAATTATTAAGCTGTCGTATAGGACGGCATTTTCAGTTATTTGCAAATCCCCAGCACTGAACGTGAACTCTGCGAGTGAACTTGGCGACCCTGACATCTGCCTGACCATTATGCGGTAGAGAGACGTTGTGCTTTCCATGGGCAAAACCGCTAAACTCGATATCTTCGCCGAAGGCCTTCAATCCAAATATCATGGTTACATTAAACCAATGGTTCGCGAAGGGTATGTGAATCCCGTAAATATCTCTTTTAGCTATCGTGACTCTTCCTCCTGACGCCACCACGTAGAGGGTTAGTATACGATCTTCTGGCTTTGGAGTACCATCGACTTTTAACGTTAAATGTAACTCATATAAGCCAGGCATTAAATTGACGTAGGGGCCATACCAGAAAACGTCTGGCTTGTCGTCGGCACTTCGATAAATGACCTTATCACCAACTGTATGATCCTCAATCACCCTTCCATTAGCTACGATTAAATTTCTATAGTCATATTCCGCAACATATGGCACAAACAACACCGGATCACTAGCATATCCCTTCTTGAGAAGGAGGATGCCCTTTGCCGATGCGAGGATGCCATATTCATTACTCTCTAATGCCTTCATTGCGAACTCTAGCGGTGAAATTGTCTCGCCAGGCTTTCCCGGCCTCCATTTAGCCCAAAAGGAGTTCACATCGATCAAAACATAGTCCACTGTGATGTCGTTGAAAGGCGAGGCAGGTATGAAAACGTATAGGTTAGATTTGGATGAGAGGTGGGGGGGCTATGTCGTTCTGCGTCAGTATGGACGCGTTTGATGGAATTAACGATAATACGCTATGAAGTAACCGGGCTCGCTCGGTCGGCACCGGCAAGTTGCCCATCCAAGGACTATCCCGAGCCGTGAGCAAATACGTTCCGAAGAGAATGCTCGACAAGAACATTACTATTAGCAGCCTTCTAATAAACCTAGAATTGGCACCTTTTAACCTCTCGAGCCCTTTAATTAAAGCTATGAAAATGAAAGGAATTACAAAGCCGTTGTATTGATAATAAACACTGTAATAAGATTCGTATGTAGAGATGAAGCTAACTCCAAACCAAGGTATAGTCATTATTAGAGGCTTCAAATCGAGGAGGGGCGAAAAGGCGAGGAGTATGAGGAAGCTCATAATGTAAAATAGCTTAGAGCTTAGGTTGTTTAGGAATACCTGTAGAACGCTAGCAGATTTAGATAATGCGGAATGCCAATGAGGTGGTATAGCGGGCGCGAAAGGATTGAAGAGCTCTTTTAACTTTAGCGCCAAGATGAACCAGAAGATGGCTATGAGGGCCATTAAGCTTAAATTTCTCAAGGCCTTTCTTCGAACTTCAATTCCTTCCCTAAAGCATAGCGTTACACCATATATTGCCATGAATAGCGCTATGACTGGGACAAATTCTAGCGTGCTCATTGCCAAGAGCGTGAACAAGAAGAACTTGGCCCAAGCTTTACACTTAAGGTAATATACCGCAAATAAGAGAAGGGTTGAGGTAAGAGCCTCTAGGTGAAAATCGTTTAGATTCAGAGCGATGAGAGGCGGGTAAATAAGGTAAAGGATTGAAATGTACGTTGCATAGTTGGCTCCAAACCTTTCACGGGCCATTTGATAAACGGGTATTGCGCCGATGGCTAAGGTCGCAGTCTGCAATATTAAAAGAATTTCACAGCTCGGGTAAATCGCATAGAGTGGCAGTAGGAGGAATAGTATCGGCGAGAAATGCGTGCCAAAGAAGCTACCTCTTGGATTAAACAACAAATCTCCCGTCTCGTAGAAAAGCTTGTGCTCAAATAGGGTTGTCCAAAAAGCTTGGTTGAAGATTCCAAGGTCATAAAATGTTGTAAGAAATGTCCTATGTTTCGAGATTGTAATAATTGATAAGGCTACTATGTAGGTTAGTAAGGCTGTGTAGAATCCCCTATTCGCTTTAATTTCCATCTCCACCTCATATAAGGCTTTCAACAAAAACCTACAACCAAAGCCTAAGCACTTTTTAGCCGAGCACGGACCTGTAAGCATGCTCCTACACCTCGTTACTACGCTTTTCTCCTCAATCTCTAACGCTCACACGCGCAACATAATTCCTGTCTCATATCAGTGCGCCCGCATGAAAGCGATGCACTGCAGAGTTGCTGGTAGTTGCTATTACTGCGCTAGGGCACGCGCCTCAACTTCAACAAGAAGTGGATGTAATTGATCACCTCTTTTAGGCTCAGCTTGCTCTCGCCCCTTCGCCTGGACGTGAAGACGTATGGCACCTCAGCTATGGAACCGCAGCTTGCTCTAGTCAGGATTTCAAGCAAGATTTTGAAGCCTGAGGGGTTAACAGCTTTCAAATTCCTTATGATCTCCTTCTTAACCAAAAAGAAGCCGGAGACGGGATCCTTAACGCTCCTCGTTTTTGGCAGCAAAAGATGCGCAAGTGCAATGGCCCCTCTTGAGATAGCTCTTCGAATAAGACTCCAACCAATAATTTGTCCCCCCTTTACGTATCTTGAGGCGATCACAATGTCATATCCCTCGTCTATCTTCTTAAGCATCATCGGAAGCAACTCAGGTGGGTGCTGTAGATCAGCATCCATGACAGCTATCAAGCTAGATTCTGCAAGCCTAACGCCGTCCAAAATTGCCGAAGTTAAGCCCATTCTGCAGTTGCGCTTGTAAACCTTCACTTCTTCATGCTTTCTGAGCTTCTCAGCAATGCCTGCTGTTCCATCAGGGCTATTATCATCGACTACGATGATCTCGTAGGAAACATCTTTTAAAGATGCCCTTATCCTATTGAAGAGCTCTGGAAGGTTTTGAGCCTCGTTGTATGTTGGTATGATTATCGAGAGTTTTAAACCAATCATAGACCCAACAATGTAGGATATATGATATGGAGAACCTATTTATGTTTTATGGTAATATCCGTGTTTCGCCTTCTTTACATGGGCTTTAAAGGGGTTGCAAATGCCTGAGCTTAGGGTTGTCATGGATGAGAGGCTTAAAAGGCTGTTGGATGAGGTCGCCCTTGGCGATGGAAAAACCAGTTTTGTACGCTCTCCCATAGCCTTTCCTCAGTTCGTATACTACATGTGCTCCCAGCTCTTTAGCCACCTCGTCGGTGCCGTCCGTGGAACCGCCATCTACAACTATGACCTCAACGTCATATCCAGCATCCCTGAGCTCCTTTCTGGGGATTTCGTCGATCACTTTGCGTATGCCATCGGCTTCATCGAGTGTTGGTATAATAATGCTTATTAATGTATGCAAAGTTCCTACCACCTTCCAATTAATGTAACTCCTATCATGATTAGCAGTATTCCTATCCACTCTATCCACGTA
>Ga0185307_1001238_pt1 | contig 14413 bp, 17 predicted proteins | sample LHCtaG_FD_128010 | JGI IMG/M metagenome (GOLD analysis project Ga0185307, IMG submission 128010) | Hot spring microbial communities from Little Hot Creek, USA to study Microbial Dark Matter (Phase II) - LHC4sed_matched (SPADES... | ecosystem: Environmental > Aquatic > Thermal springs > Hot... | reverse complement strand
GGTGAAAATGACCTTGTATGTAATGCAATTGCAGCTCACCATGAAGATGAAGAAGCAATTTCACCATATGCAATGATAGTCACTGCTGCTGATGCTGTATCAGGGGCAAGACCTGGTGCAAGGAGAGAAAGTGTTGAAGCATATATAAAAAGGATTGAAAAACTTGAAGAGATTGCATCCTCTTTTCCAGGGGTTGAAAAGGCATATGCACTTCAAGCAGGAAGAGAAATAAGAATAGTTGTAGATGCAAATAAGATTACAGATGCAGAAGCAAGTGACCTTGCAAAAAGAATTACAAAAGAGATTGAAGAAAAAGTTGAATTTCCAGGACAAATAAAAGTGACAGTTATAAGAGAATATAGAGCAATAGAATATGCAAGATAATTTAAAGGAAAGGATTAAGGAGGTACCTGAGGTTCCAGGAGTTTATATTTTTAAGGATGAAAAGGGGAATGTAATTTATATTGGAAAAGCAAAAAATTTAAAGGAGAGATTAAAGGAACATTTTTATTCTTCTTATAACCATCCAAGATTTGAAAAATTAATATCAAAAACATTTGATTTTGACTACATTGTTACCGATTCCGAAGCGGATAGTTTTTTACTTGAAGCAAACCTTATAAAAAAATATTTACCAAAATATAATGTAAGATTAAAAGATGATAAAAAATATCCCTATTTAAAAATAACGATAAATGAAGAATATCCAAGAATTTTCAAAACAAGGGATATAAGAGAAGATGGCTCAATTATATTTGGTCCTTTTCATTCTGCTAAATCTCTTATGAAAACATTAAAGATAGTTTTAAGAATATTCCCTATAAGAACCTGCAAATACAAATTGCCTTCTAATGTAAAAATAAATCCTTGTCTTGAATATTATATTAAAAGATGTCCTGCTCCATGTGTTCCAGGAAATATATCCCAAGAAGAATACAAAGAAAATGTAAAAAAATTGATAGAATTTTTCTCAGGAAAAACAAATGAAATTGAAAATTGGCTTGAAAGGGAAATAAAAATTGCTTCCAAAAATTTAAATTTTGAAAAGGCAATGGTATTAAGGGATAGGCTTTTTGCATTAAGGGAAATACATAAAGGATATATAACACAAATGGAAGAAGGGGTATCTATGGATGTTATTGGATTTTCAAGAATCTCAAAATATGCACTCTGTCTTGTATTTCCTATAAGAAAAGGAAGATTGCAGGATAAAGAAGATTATTTACTCGAATTTCCTGAAGAAGTATCTAATGAAGAAATAATGGAGGAATTTTTAATCCAATATTATTCAAAGGGAATAATAGGTGGAAAGAAAATTCTTATACCCTTAAAAATTCAAAATAAGAGAGTAATTGAAGAAATGCTTAAAAATAAAAGGGAATTAAATCTCAAGATAAGTTTTAAACCAAAGGATTCAAAAGAGAAAAGAATTTTAGAAATGGCAAATGAAAACGCAAAATTTTCTCTTGAAGAAAAACTTCTTGAAAAAGGACTTTTACAAGAAAAAGTTCCAATTTCACTTCTTGAAATAAAAGATATATTTGGACTTGAAAAAATTCCTGAAAGAATAGAAGCAATTGATATATCCCAAATATTTGGAGATGAAAGAGTTGGCGCAGTTGTTGTATTTGAAGGAGGAAAACCTAAAAAAAGCGAATATAGAAAATATAAAATAAAATATACGGAAAGCTCCTCTGATGCTCATATGATATATGAAGTAATAAAAAGAAGAATAAGAAGATTAAAGGAAGAAAATAAAAATTTCCCTGATATTTTTATAATAGATGGTGGTAAACCCCAGCTTTCACTTGCTTTAAAAGCACTTAAAGAGGAAAATTCAGAAAATATATGTGTATGTGCATTTGCAAAAACCTTTGACCAATTTTATTTTCCTGATGGAAAAATGATTACAATACCAAAAACAAAAAGAAGTGCTTTAAAACTTTTAAAAATAATAAGAAATGAGGCACATAGATTTGCAATAACATATCATAGAAAAAAAAGAGAAAAGAAAATTAAGAGTTCAATAATTGATAAAATAGAGGGAATTGGAGAGAAAAAGAAGATAATGCTTTTGAGATATTTTGGTTCGCCCGAGAAACTTTTCTCTGCTTCAAAGGAAGAAATTAAAAAAGTAAAGGGCATTGGAGAAAAACTTGCAGAAAAAATATATGAAGAAATACATAAAATTGAAGGAAGTTGAATATCTTTCACCTTTTGGAAAAATAAGAATAATCTTAAAAAGAGGAAAAATAAAGAAAGTTTTCCTTGAAGAAGGTAAGGAAATTTTTAAAAAAATTGATAAAAGGGTTTATAGGGCACTTGATTTTTATTTTAAAAATAGAAATGATAAAATTTTAAAAAAATTCCCACTTTCTTGGGAAGGTATAAAAGATGAAGAAAGAAAAATTTTAGAATATATAAGAAAAAATTTGAATTTTTCCCAAACTATAACATATGGTGAAATAGCAAAAATTTTTAAAATTTCCCCAAGAAAAGTAGGAAAAATAATGAAAAAAAATCCATTTCCACTTTTTATTCCTTGTCATAGGGTAATAGGAAAAAATGGGATAGGTGGCTTTAATTGTGGAATAAAATGGAAAAAATTTTTAATTGAATTTGAAAAATGGAAATTTTAATTCTTTTAATTTCAATATTGAATGAATATTACTTTTCTCCATTTTCGGGAAATAAATTTTTAAGTTGCGAAAAGGCAATATCAATTTTAAAAGCGCCTTCAATTTCTGAGTTTAACAAAGAAAATGTATTAATTTCTTTTTCTTATTCAAATCCCTATCAAATTTCAGGATTAAATTTTTTTGAAGGTGCAATTTTAAAAAATTTTAAAATTTTCAAATTTGGAATTGGTTATGAATTTTTTGGAACTGATTTTTACAGAGAAAATACATATTTATTGGGAATATCCTTTAATAGGGAAAATATAAATTTTGGAATAAATTTTAAAACTTTAAATCTTTATATAAAGGAAAATTTTTCTAAATGGGTATTTGGAATGGATTTTGGAATATCCTTTTCCCTATTTGAAAATTTAAAAATTGGATTTTTTAGTTTAAATTTCAATTCACCAAAGATAATTTCCCAAAAAATTTATCCTGTTTCTTCAATTTCAATCTCCTTTAAGGAAAATGAAAATTTTGAAACCCTTTTTGATTTAAATTATGAAGAGAAATATACCTCTTTTAATTTTGCTCAGAAATTTTATATCTTAAAAAACCTCGTCATTTCTCCGGGAATTTCCCTTGAACCACCTCTTTTTTCAATAATCTTTGAGGTGCCTTTTGAAAATATAGATTTTTCTTATTCCTTTAAAAATCATCCGATTCTTGGAGGTTATCATTCCTATGAAATTGACATCAAAAGATAAAAATATAGAACTTATTGAAAAAATATTTAAGGAAGGATATCTAATAAGAGATGAAATAAGTGATTTTGAACCAAGGTTTTCTCAACTTCAAATGGCTCTTTCCTTTTATGAAAAAATTCTTCAAAAAGAAAATATAATAATAGAGGCAGGGACAGGAGTTGGAAAAAGCTTTGCCTATTTAATTCCGATAGGAATTGCTTTAAAAGAAAATTTATATGAAAGTGCAGTAATTTCAACTCATACAAAAACTTTACAAAAACAACTTTTTGATAAGGATGTAAAAATAATAGAAAAAATAGTTCCGGGAATAAGGATTGAAATTGCTCAAGGACTTGAAAATTATCTATGCCTTTTAAAATTAAAAGAGGAGGATATATTTTCAAAGGAATGGATGATGAACATAATTTTTGATTTTCTTGAAAAAACAAAAGATGGAGATTTAGAAGGACTTGAAGGGAAGGAAGTTCCTCGTAAAGTTTTTTCTTATAAAAAGGAAGATTGCCTTAAAAAGGAATGTCCCTATTATATGGACTGTTATGTATTCAAAAAAATAGAGAAATGGAAAAATTGTGAAATTTTAATAACAAATCATTCTTTTCTTTTGTCAAATTCTCTTGTATCTTTTCCTTATATAAAAAAAGATGGTATTCTTGTAATAGATGAGGCACAAAGAATCATAGAAGATGCAGTAAATACTTATGGGACCGAATTAAAAATAGATTATCTTGAAAATACGCTTTTTAAAGAAATAGTAAATAAAAAATTTATAAAAACAAAAAGAGATTTGCTCCAAAAAACATATGAAGAAGTTAAAAGGTTTAAAGAAAAATTAAGAGAATTTCTCAATGATAATGAAAAAAGGAAAATTGAAGGTGATATTTTTACAGAATTCAAAATAAATGAAAAATTAAAGAAACTTTCAGAAGAGGTTAAAATTCCAAAGGGAGAATTGGAGGCAAAGGGAAAAGTTTTTAAGGAAAAATTGTTGGATTTTTCAAGAAAATTTGAAAAAATTATTTTTTCGCAAAGTGAAAAATATGTTAAATGGGTTCAAAGGGAAGATGATGAAATAATTTTAAAGGAAGCACCTTTGAATCCGGGAGATTATTTAAAAGAATATTTGTATCCTTATTTTCCTGTAATACTATATACCTCTGCAACAATTAAAACAGGAAAAGATTTTAACTTTTTTATAAAGGAAGCAGGTCTTAATGAAAATATAAAAGGAATATCATTGCCTTCACATTTTCCTTATAAGAAAAATGTGATAATATACATTGATAAGGATGCCCCAAGTCCAAAAGAGGAAGAAAAATTTGCTATTTATCTTTCAAAAAAATTACCAGAATTGATTGAAATATTTAGTGGAAGAGCACTTGTTTTATTCACTTCTTATAAAATGTTAAAAGATGTTAAAAGAAACCTTAAAGGAATTAAGACACCCCTTCTTTTTCAAGGAGAAGATTCAAGAAAAAATTTACTTGAAAGATTTAAAAAAGAAAAAAATACATCTTTGTTTGCAACAGGAACATTCTGGGAAGGAATAGATGTTCCGGGAGAAGCACTTGAACTTCTTATAATTACAAGATTACCATTTGATGTTCCTGATGAACCATATCATGAAGCAAAAATGAATCTTTTGGAAAAAGAAGGGAAAAATTCCTTTTTAAATTATTCTCTTCCGCTTGCAATTTTAAGATTTAAACAGGGATTTGGAAGACTTATAAGGAAAAAAACTGATGTAGGATGTTTTGCAATACTTGATTCAAGAATTATAAAATCTTCTTATGGAAAATATTTTTTGTCAAGTTTGCCACCTGCACCAATTACTTATGATATTATAAGTGTAAAAAGATTTTATGAAAATATCAAAAATATTTGAAAATTTTAGAAAATCAAGCATTTTTGAACTATATAAATCTTTTGAAAATATAGAAGAAAAATTTTATATTGTGGGAGGCTCTTTGAGAAATTTTGCATTGAATCAGGATTCTTATGATTTGGATATAGTTTTGATAGATGGAGAACCAGAAAAAATTTCAAAGGAGATCGCAAAAAGGATAAAAGGATTTTATTTTTTACTTGATGAAGAATTTAAAGAGTATAGAATTTTATTAAAAAGGGAAAAAAATTATACAATTGATGTATCTCCTTTAAGAGGAGAAAATATTGAGGAAGACCTTAAAAAAAGAGACTTAACAATAAATAGTATTGCACTTGATCCAAAAAAGATGGAATTAATAGATTTTGTTGGGGGATTAAAGGATATTGAGGAAGGAATTTTAAGAACCCTTTCTGAAGAAAATTTGATAGAAGATCCTTTAAGAATTTTAAGGGTAATAAGGTTTCATTTTTTTTATGGCTTTAAAATTGAAGAAAAAACTTATGAATGGATGAAAAAGAATAAGGAATTATTAAAAAATGTAGCAAAGGAAAGAATAAAATATGAAATATGGGAAATGTTTGGAAAAGGTAAATACATTGAATCAGGAATAAATATATTAAGAGAAAGTGAAATTCTTTTTGAAATCATTCCAGAAATTAAATATCAGGAAAATTCTTTTCAAATTTATGAAGGAAGGTCAATGAATATACTTGAACATACTTTAAATGTAGTAAAAAACATAGGGAAACTTGAAAAAAATATTAAAAAGACATTTTTCTCAAATTTTAAAGAAGAATATTATAAGGAATGGTTTAGTTATGAAAAAAAACCTTTGCTTTTCCTTTCTGGATTTTTCCACGATATAGCAAAACCATTTACTGTTAAACTTGAAAATGGAAAAACAAAATTTTATGGGCATGATAAGGAAGGAGCAAAGATTGCAAGTAAATGGGGATATGAGATGAGATTATCAAAAAAAGAATCAAAAATTTTACATGACCTTGTTTACAATCATATGTATCCACATTTACTTGGTAAAGAAAAGGAAATAACCCAAAGGGCATTATTCAGATATTTGAGAAAAACAGGTGAAATATGGTTTGCCTTATTTTTACTTGATTATGCTGATTTTAGAGCAACTCCTCCTGGTAAAAATCCAAAATATTTAAAAGATTTACTTGAAAAATTGGTTTTATTTTACGAGGAGCAAAAAAAAGAAAGACCAAAACCACTTTTAACAGGTTATGATTTAATTGATTTAGGACTTACACCTGGTCCAATTTTTAAAAAAATTTTACAGGATGTTGAAGAAAAAAGAGCAGAAAAAATAATAAATACAAAAGAAGAGGCAATTGAATATGTTAAGAAAAATTATTTAAAATAATAATATTATGATAAAAATAAGAGAGGTTGAAAATAAAAGGGATTTGGAAAAATTTGTTGAAATGCCTTATGGAATTTATAAAGAATATGGTTTTATTCCCCTTTTAAAAATAATGGAAATGGAAAATCTTGACCCAAAAGGAAAAAGTCCTGCTTTCAAAAAAATGGAATTAATATATTATATTGCCTATAAGAATGATAAACCTGCTGGAAGAATATGTGTGTATACTGCAAAGCATCCAGTTGTTGGAATTGACCTTGAAAAGGTGGGATTTTTTGGATATTTTGAATGTATAAATGATTTAGATGTTGCACAAAGGCTTTTTGAAAAGGCAGAGGAATTTTTAAAAGAAAAAGGGAAAAAGGAAATTATAGGTCCTGCAAGTTTTGCTTATGATGGACTTTGGGGAGTTCAAATAGATGGATTTAATAGAATGCAAATGATAATGATTCCCTTTCATCCCCATTATTATAAAGATTTATTGGAGAAAGCAGGTTTTAATAAGAAAATTGATTTTTTTGCATGGCATTTTAATCTTGATGATGCCCCTATTGAAAGAATTGAAAAAGCAAAAAAGATTGAAAATATTATAAAAGAAAAAGGGAAATTATTAATAAGAAAAGCAAATATGAAGAAAATAAGAGAAGAAATGGAAATAGTAAGAAAAATTTATAATAAGGCATGGGAAAATAACTGGGGGACAGTTTTACTTGATGAGGATGATATAGAATATATAACAGAAGAATTAAAACCTGTTTTGATAGAAGAAACAGTTCAAATTGCTGAATTTAATGACCAGCCAGTTGGAATTGCAGTGGGAATTCCAAATATATTTGAAGTAATAAAAGATATGAATGGGAAATTAAATTTAAAAAATATTTTTAAACTTTTATATAGATTGGGTAAAATCCCTTATAAAAGAAGACCTCGTGTTAAAACAGGAAGAATTTTAATACTCGGTGTATTAGAAGAATATAGAGAAGGGATTGGTGTAATACTTGCAACAAGATTGATGGAAATCGGAAGAAAGTTGGGATATAAAGAGGCAGAGGGCTCATTAACACTTGAAAACAATTATGCAATAAACAATTTAATAAAAAGGCTTGGTGGAAAACCCTATAAAAAATTTAGGGTTTATTGCAAAGAAATAAAATAATCAAGCATTTCCCTTACTATTTCTTTTAACTCATAATTTACCTTAAAACCAATTTTTTTTATTTTTTTATTATCACATAAAAGAACAGGAACATCAATTTTTCTAATTTTTTCAAAATCAATTTTAATTTTTATATTTTTTTTCTTTGTTTTCACAATAACTCCATCATAAAAATCTTCAAATTTGATTTTTTCTTTTAAAATAAGTTCGTCAACTTTATAAGTTTCAAATGAAAAATTATTTATTTCAAACTTAACCTTTTCAATTGGTTTTTCTATTCTTTTGTTTTTAAATTCAATTTCCTCCACTTTAAAACCAGCAACTTCAAGAGAAAGAAGAATAAAAGTTAAAACTGAATTTGTTCTTCCAGAGCCAATATTAAAAATTTCTCCCTTATTTGCTTTTTGAGAAAGTAAAATATATGCTTTAACAACATCATTTACATGTGACCAATCTCTCATTGCCAATATATTTCCCACTTTTATTTCATTATCCCCTTTTATAACATTCACTATCTGTCTCATTATATCAGTCGTAACAAATCCTTCACCACGACCTTTCCCTTCATGATTAAAACTTCTTGAAACAATTCCATTAATGTTTGAAAAAATTGAATAAGTTCTTGTTAAAAAATCACCATAAACTTTTGTAATTGCATAAGGGGAAATAGGTCTAAGGGGATTATTTTCATCAATAGGGAGTTCTGGTATTTTTTTTGGTTTAGGTAGAATTTCTCCATATTCTTTTTTTAAATCTTCATATTGTTTTTTTGAATATATAACAATTCCATATTCATCAGAGGAACCAGCAAATAAAAAATTTACTTCAAAATCAAGTTTTTTTATTGCTTCAAGTAAATTAAGGGTTCCTTTACAATTTACTTCAAAATAATCAAAGGGTTTTTCAAAAGATTCCTTTACACTTGATTTTGCAGCAAGATGAAAAACAATTTCTGGCTTTATTTTTTTTATAATATTAAAAACAAAATCCTTATCCCTTAAATCACCTTCATAAATTTCTACTTCCTTTAAAAGATTTTTAAGAGGATGATTTAAATTTTCTTTTTTAAAACCAATTCCATATAAGGAAGCATCTGAAGGAAGTAATTCCTTTAAAAGATAAGGACCTACAAAACCAGTAATTCCTGTAATTAAGATTTTTTTACCTGATTGCCTCAAAACCTGTTATTTCTCTACCAACAATCAATGTATGAATTTCATAAGTTCCTTCATATGTATGCACACTTTCAAGATTTGCTGAATGTCTCATAGAAGCATATTCTGTTGTTATTCCATATGCACCAAGTATTATTCTTGCTTCTCTTGAAACATTTAAAGCCATTTTTGTATTATTTCTTTTTAAAAGTGAAACATGAAAATGTTTTGCTTTTCCCTTCTCTTTTAACCTTCCTAAGTGTAAACATAAAATTTCTGCTTTAACGATTTCCTCAAACATATTTACAAGTTTTTCTTGAATTAGTTGAAAAGAACCAATTGGCTTTTTGAATTGAATTCTCTGTTTTGAATGGTTTAATGCTTCTTCAAAACATGCCCATGCACTTCCTACGCATCCCCATGTTATTCCATATCTTGCTTCATTTAAAGGCATTAAAAGTGATTTAAAACCACTTGTATTTGGTAATCTATATGAATCATCAAGTTCAACATCTTCAAGTATTAATTCTGATGTATCAGAACATCTCATTGATATTTTCGTTTTTATTTCCCTTGATGAAAATCCCTTCATTCCTTTCTCAACTATAAATCCATGAAAATTCCCTTCTTCATCCTTTGCCCATACTATCGCAATATCTGCAATTGAACCATTTGTTATCCACATCTTTGTTCCATTCAATATCCATTTGTTTCCTTTTTTAATTGCTTTTGTTTCAATTGAAGAAGGGTCACTCCCTGCATTTGGCTCTGTTAAACCATAACATCCAATAATTTTACCTTTTGCCATTTCAGGAAGATATTTTTTCTTCTGTTTTTCATCACCAAAAGTATATATTGAATAAATTGCAAGTGAATTGTGAACTGAACAAAAACTTCTTATTCCAGAATCACCATATTCAAGTTCCTCCATAACAAGTCCATAGGCAACTGGTTTAAGACCTATCCCACCATATTCTTCTGGTAATGTAAGACCTAAAAGACCAATTTCAGCCATTTCAGGAATTAAATTTTTTGGAAATTCACCTTTAAGCCACCACTCACCTATATTGGGCAATATCCTTTCCCTTACAAATTCCCTTACAGTATTCCTTATCATCTTTTCCTCTTCAGTGTAATATTCCTCAATTCCGTAAAAGTCCCTCAATTCATAAATTTCAGCCATCTCTATCTCCTTTTTAAACAAAAGAAAATTTTGAAAAACTTAAAAGTATAAGTGAAGTATTTACCCTATTTATTATCGCATTTTCAAGTTCTAAACTTTCATAATATCTTCTCTCAATCTCTTCATAAGATATTTTATCCTTGTATCTTAAATAAAAGGGAATCATTTCTTTGAAAACAATATTGTCTTCTTTTCCAGATTTTATATTTAAAAAATCCTTTAAAATGAATTGTAAAACATTACACATTAAAATTAAATCGTCTCTTTTTATTTCTCCTTTTAAGAATTGATAAGGTGATTTCTTCCTCATTAAAATTTGAAGCATTTTTTGTTTTATCTCTTCAATATTTTTTGAAATTAATTTTTTTGCCTTACCAATACTTCCCCCTGAGATATTGTAAAGATATTCAAGATTATATATCCTTGAAAATTTGTATTTTGAAAATTCGTCAAAATTTAGAGGAGTAAAAATTATTTTCTGTGTCCTTGACCTTATTGTTGGAACAAGAAGTTCTGGATGAGATGAAATTAAGATAAAAGTAATATAAGGAGGGGGCTCTTCAAGAGTTTTTAAAAATGCATTCTGTGCTTCTCTTCCCATAAGATCAGCATCAAGAAAAAGATAAAAAACTCTATCACTTTCATAAGGTGGATATATTATTTCTTCTTTTATTTCTCTTATTTGATTTATACTTATTGTATAATCTCTTGAAAATGATTCACCTCTTAAATTTTCAGAGTTTATACTTCCAGAATTTATTTCATCAATAATATGTTCTTCAATTTGATACGGTAAAACAAGTTTTAATCCTGGAAAATTCAAATGATTTATTCTCTTACAATTTATACATTCATCACAGGGCTTATCCTCATTTAAACAAAAATAAATTTTTATAAATTCAAAAGCACATGTTGCTTTACCGACACCTTCTGGACCTATGAAAAGCAAAGATGAAGGAATTTTTTTTGAAATTAAAATTTTTTTTAAATATTCCTTTGCTTTCTCATTCCCTATGGTTTTTTTAAAACTTATCAAAATTCAAGTCCCCCTTCTCTTGCCCCTTCTGCTAACGCCTTTACTCTTCCATGATATTTGTAACCAGCTCTATCAAAAACAACTTTTTTTATTCCTAATTTTTTAGCCCTTTCTGCTATTAATTTTCCAACTTCTTTTGCTTTAAGAACTTTTGTTTTAATATTTTTTATCTTATCTCTTATTTCAGGAGAAAGAGTTGATGCACCGGTTAAAACTTTGCAAGGAGCACCATAAGGATCAATTATAATTTGCGCATATGTATGCTTTAAAGATTTATAAACACATAATCTTGGTCTTTCTGGTGTTCCAATTACCTTTTTTCTTACTCTTAAATGCCTTCTTTTCCTTCTCCTAACCTTTTCTTTCCTTTCCATTTTATCCACCTTTAACAGCACCAGCCTTTCCAGGTTTCAATTTTATTTTTTCATCTTCATACCTTATTCCTTTTCCTTTATAAGGATCAGGTTCTTTAATTCTTCTAATACAGGCAGCAACTTCTCCAACTTTCTGTTTATCTATTCCTTCAACTATTATTTTATTTCCCTCAACTTTTATATTAATACCCTCCGGAGGAATATAATGAACAGGATGGGAATACCCAACATTCAAAACAAGCTTCTTTCCTTCCATCCCCACCTTATATCCCATTCCTTCAACTAAAAGAACTTTCCTATAACCTTGTGTAACTCCTATAATCATATTGTTTATTATCTGTCTTGTTGTCCCATGGAGAGACTTATAAAATTTCTCTTCATTCATTCTTTGAACAATTATATTTTTATCAACTATTTTAACATCCATTAAAGGATGAAATTGCCATGTTAATACTCCTTTTGGACCTTTAACAGTTATAGAGTTGCCTTTGATTTCCACATCCACATTATCAGGAATTGGAATTGGTTTTTTACCTATCTTTGACATCTTTCACCTACCACACATAACATATAACTTCACCACCTATTTTATTTTTTCTTGCTTCCCTATCTGTCATAAGTCCCTTTGAAGTTGAAATTATCGCTATTCCAAGTCCATTCATAACCCAAGGAATTTCATCTTTACTTGCGTATATCCTTCTACCTGGCTTACTTATTCTTTTTAAATCAGTTATAGCATTCTTACCATCTGGCAAAACTTTAAATTTTATAAGTATTTCCTTTTTTGGAATTTCACCAACAACTTCATAATCACTAATAAAACCCTCTTCTTTTAATATTTTTGCAATCCTTTCTTTCATCTTTGAATGGGGAATTCTTACCTCTTTATGTTTTGCCATTATGGCATTTTTAATTCTTACAAGCATATCAGCAATTGTGTCTGTCATCATGTTACCAACTCGCTTTTTTAACACCAGGAATTTCACCCCTTAAAGCAAGTTCTCTAAAACAAATCCTGCAAAGACCAAACCTTCTCAAATAACCTCTTGGTCTTCCACACCTTTTACATCTATTCCTTTTCCTTACCTTATATTTTGGTTCAACTGTAAAAGCCCTAATAAATTTTGCCTTCCTTGCCAACTTTACCTCCTATTTTCTTTTAAAAGGAAAACCAAGTTCCTCTAAAAGCTTCATTGCTTCATAATCTGTTTTTGCTGTCGTAACAATTGCGACATCCATTCCAAAATGAACTTTTACTTTATCTATGTCAATTTCAGGAAAAACAACATGTTCATCAATTCCAAAATTATAATTTCCTTTTCCATCAAAAGAATTTCTACTTAATCCTCTAAAATCCCTTGTTCTTGGAAGAGCAAATGTTATGAGCTTATCAAGAAAAATATAACATCTTTCACCTCTTAATGTAACTTTAACTCCTATTGGCATTCCTTTCCTTAATTTAAAACCAGCAATATGCTTTCTTGCCCTTCTTATAATTGGCCATTGACCTGCTATTAGAGATAGATCTTTTTGAACAAACTCCAAAAGCTTAGGGTCTTGAACTGCTTCTCCAAATCCAACATTAATAACTATTTTTTCAATCTTTGGAACCTGATGAATATTTTTATACTTTAATTCCTTCATCAATTTTTTAACAACCTCTTTTTTATAATATTCTAAAAGTCTTGCTGCCATTAAGTTTCAACTGATTGTTTACATTTTTTACAATATCTTATCTTTTTATCACCTTCAAATCTAAATCCAACCCTTGTTCTTTCTCCACAATTTGGGCATATAAGTGCTAAATTTGAAATATGAATTGGGGCCTCCTTTTCTATTATTCCAGAAGGTTGAGTTGGACCTCTAAATCTCTCATGTTTTTTAACAATATTTACCTTTTCAACAATTGCTCTATTTTCCTTTGGAAAAACTTTTATAACTTTACCAATTTTTCCCTTTTCATCACCAGAAATTACAATTACTTGGTCACCTTTTTTAATCTTTGCTGCCATTTTAAACAACCTCCGGTGCTAAAGATACAATTTTCATAAATCTTTTATCTCTCAACTCTTTTGCAACAGGACCAAAAACTCTTGTTCCTTTAGGCTCTCCAGCAGCATCTATTATAACTGCTGCATTATCATCAAACCTAACAGAGGTTCCATCCTTCCTTTTATATTCCTTTTTTGTTCTAACAATAACTGCCTTAACAATTTCGCCTTTTTTAATTGGTGCATTTGGTATTGCTTTTTTTACACTTGCAACAACAACATCACCAACATAACCATACCTTCTTTTACTACCTCCAAGAATCCTTATTACCATTATTTCCTGTGCACCAGTATTATCAGCGACTTTAAGCCTTGATTGCTGTTGAATCATAATTCCTTTGCCTTCTTAATTATTTCAACAACTCTCCACCTTTTTAATTTTGATAAAGGTCTTGTCTCCATTATTCTAACAACATCTCCAACCTTACATTCATTATTCTCGTCATGAACATAATACTTTTTCTTTGCCTTCACTTCCTTTTTATACTTTGGATGAATATAAACCCTTTCAACAAGAACAACTCTTGTTTTATCCATCTTATCACTTATTACAACGCCAATCCTCTCCTTTCTTTTATTTCTCATTTTAATTCTCCAAATTTTAAATTTTTAAAGTTTTTAATTATAAAGAGTTTTGAAAAAATAAGTCAAACAAATGTATAATTTAATAACATTTTGGACTGGTATCTATTTTTTATAAATTGATTAACTTTCCCTGTTTTTGCATAAAAACTAACTTTTGCACCTGGATCCAGAATTTTCCCTTTACATATTGTGCTTTTTGAAATTCCAAAGCTTCCCCTGT
>Ga0185307_1001237_pt1 | contig 14414 bp, 16 predicted proteins | sample LHCtaG_FD_128010 | JGI IMG/M metagenome (GOLD analysis project Ga0185307, IMG submission 128010) | Hot spring microbial communities from Little Hot Creek, USA to study Microbial Dark Matter (Phase II) - LHC4sed_matched (SPADES... | ecosystem: Environmental > Aquatic > Thermal springs > Hot... | reverse complement strand
TAGTGAATGCTACTAGCTCTAAGAAGAGTGGGGTGAAGAAGAATGAGCCGATGGCTAAGATCACCCCGTTCCATACCTGTATGAGCCCAAACTCTACTAGTGTCCCTGTTGCAGCTCCAAATACAAAAGCTATTACTATAACTAGAGATATTTGTTTAGCGAGTTTTATGAGGCTTACATCTTTCTTCCATATTCCAAGAAACTCTGTTATAGTGAGTGTAACCGAAAAACCGATTACTATAGCGACCGTAATTGCATGAACATATATTCCGAGTGCTGAGAGATCGAGGATGCCACGTAGATCTGTATTCGAGAGCTCCATGTGGCTTATCACCTATTCCTTATAGCAAATCGATCTGTTGAGATAAATAAAGATTGAGTTCTATTTTCGAACCCTAAATCTATGATGTATCCATGAACTTGATAAAAAATATGGAAGTATATTATAGGAGTAGGGATTTTAGTCTACTCTTGTTTATTGTTTTTCAGGTTCTTTGTAGACGAACCACCAGTCATATCCTTTGTACTGCTTTAATCTCTCTTCTGCTGTTTTCTCATCTGCTGCTGGTGGGACTATTACCTTATCGCCTATAAGTTCGTTGTTCGGCCAATTGGCTGGAAGAGCTGCTTTCGATTTGTCTGCTATTTGGAGTCCTCTTACTGCTCTTAATATTTCATCTATGTTTCTTCCAAATTCCGGTGGGTAATAGAATATTGCTCTAACGATTCCTTCTGGGTCTATTATGAAGACAGCTCTAACAGTGTTGGTTCCTTTCTTTGGATGAATCATTCCAAGCATCGTTGCAATTTTACCTGTGTCGTCGGCGATTATTGGGAATTCTATGTTTGCATTGAGCTTTTCTTTAATCCATCTAGTCCATTGTATGTGGCTGAAGACTTGGTCTATACTGAGGCCGATAAGTTCGCAGTTTAGTTTCTTGAATTCTTCATATCTCTTCTGAAAAGCATAGAATTCTGTTGTGCACACAGGTGTAAAGTCTGCTGGGTGGGAGAACAGAACAACCCATTTTCCCTTATAGTCATCTGGAAAGTTGATGACACCTTTCGTTGTCCTAGCTTTAAAGCTAGGCATCTTATCTCCTATCATTGGCAGTTTTCCAACTTCAACCAGCTCCATTTATCGAACCCCCTTCTTCTTGAATACTTAATACTTAGTCCGAATATTAATATATTGTGGTTCGACTTACGGATTTGGAGCTAATCAAAGCGTTAAAAGAAAATTCAGATATATCCCATGTTGAGTTAGCTAAGAGATTCGGCGTAACTGAGGCTGCTGTCAGGAAAAGGATTAAGAGGCTAAAGCATGAAGGGATCATTAAGAAGTTTACCATTGAAGTTGATATTAGGAAGCTTGGATTCGAAGTCCATACTCTTGTTGGTCTAGACGTTTCTCCCGAGAAGCTTATCCATGTATTGGAAGACTTGAAGTGTATGAATGAGGTTATAAGTCTTTACACCTCATCTGGAGACCACATGATACTCATTGAGTGCTGGTTCAAGAACATGGAGGAACTATCATCATTCGTAAAAAAGCTAAGTAGCATAGACGGAGTAGTAAAAGTATGCCCAGCGATCATTCTGGAGAGGATAAAGTAGACGTCATCCTTACCTAGATTGGTTATTAGATGATGTCTAAACTATCGGTATAAGCTTTGGTGTCAAGTTATCTTCAGCAGGCTCAACTATGTAAAAGCTGGTATGAGGTTTAATGCCGTAAAGGATGAGTCTCCCATGCATCTTAGTTATTTTTAAATGAGTATCTGACGCTGGTGCAAGTCTTTCAACGATCCAAGGATAGATAGGCTTCATAATGAATACTACTAATCCGCCAGTATTTCTTATCAAATTCGATGCACGATACATTAATTCTATAATCATTTCACGTAACCTACTAGCCAACCTATCAACTCCTAATGAAATCAAAGGTGGACCCTTACCCTTCGATATGCTGGATTCGACTACTTCATGAATCCTATCAAGAATTTCATCAGGATCTTGAAGAGACGTTTTGGTAACGTTTTGAGGTAGCTCTTCTCTTCTTCCCACATCTATCAATATATATAAGTTATTAGACAAAATATCATCTGGCACACCAAAGGATTTACCTATACTAATTATATCACGCCAATCAACACCACCGCTTGGAATCATTAATACAACTCTATTCTTGAGTGCGTAGGAAACAGCCATCGGCCCATATATCAAAGTGTATTCAGGGAGACTAATTTTGGGGTCTATATCTAGCAGGATTGTCGACCCATCAACGTATCCTCCCAGTTCTATGTCTAGGTCTGGAATTCCTGTGGTATATACTCCAGGAGGGTCTTTTGGCGGCTCATATCTTTTACCCACATAGTAGTTCTTCGTTATTTTTGATGAAGGATATAGGCCGAAGCCTCTGTATAGGCTCATGCATGCTAATGGTTCATTAATTTTTGACCCTCTCATTTTTAGTATTCTTACTTCTCTGAAGAGTCTATCTTCCATTATTTCTCTCCTAAGTAGTATTACCCCATCTGATATGAATTCTTCAAACCCGTATTCATATACTTGCTCACTTTCAACTTCTTTTATCAACATCATTGTGCAATCCATCTGTCTCGCAATCTTTGAGAGTAGAGAATGTAAGAAGACTCTAGCTTCAGGAGGAGATTTAAACATTTGGCTTAAAGCAGTATATGAATCTATCACAAGCCTTTTTGCACCTATAGATTCTACTGCCTCTAAGATATCTGCTATCGATATACTCATTCCAGGTTCAAACAATGTTGGGATAGCTAGGTACTTGAATAGACCCTTATCTCTAAGACTACGGAAGTCAACACCGAAGCCAAACATGAAATCATAGAATCTCTCCTCATCTTCTAGGAAAGAAGCATAAACACCTGGTTCATTAAATTTTACTGCACCATTATAGATGAAAGCTCCAGCTAGAGCGGTCTTACCCGTCCCAGGATTCCCTGAAACTATTATGAGACCACCACGCGGGAAACCTGTAATTATCTTGTCTAGACCCTCGATGGCCGTCATCATAGTATTGCGGCTAAACATACCTACTCCCTCCTAAAACTATTTAGAAACCTCGTATATGATTCCTCATCGCTGGCCTTTAGTAACCCCACAAATTCTTCAGCTGATAGCCCTACTATCTTACCATCCTCTATAAGCTTATTAGCAGCAATCCTCAATATCGCGTCCGCACCTTTTCCCAAGAAACTTCTCAAAACAGTATAGAAAGTTGAAGGAGAATTTATAAGAACTTCATACATATCATCTTGCATTTTCTTACTTAAATAGTGTTCAAGAGCGTTCAGTCCCGAGGGTCCTAGAAGATCTCTCAAGGTAGACCTAAAAATCTCCTTAATATACATGACAAGCTCTCTTTCCCCCTTCCCAGCACAAGGTTTATCTTGAGTCAAGTAGCCCTACCTCGATAGTTCTTCAATAACTCTCACTAAAAACTCGTGAACCTTACTTATATTCGTTTCCTTCCAAAATAGCATTCATTATGATTTCATTAGGAGCGAATAATCTTTAGGCCATAGAGATAGCCAGCTAAAGCACTTGAATTGGGGAATGGCTTAGTAGAAATGCGAGGAAGCGGCTCCATTATGCACCCGTATTTTTAGGAGTTTGAAATGGGTCGGCTCGGCTCTTCCTCCATCATCAAGTCAGTCTGGGGCAGCGGCCTCATCCCCAAATAAGAAATATTCTAATCAACTTAAAGAATTTACCTTCAACCTTAGGTTTCTTCTCCCTCCCGCATGTAATATAAAGTTTAAGTAATGATGCTCAGCCTAAATAGCTAGGATAAGTGTTGATAGAAGTTACATTTATCTTAAATGGTAGGTTAGTGAAAGTTCAAACCGAACCAAATATTACCTTGCTTGACATTCTTAGAGAAGAATTAAGGATAACAAGTGTTAAGAGAGGATGCGAGATTGGAGAATGTGGAGCATGCACTGTACTCCTCGACGGTAAACCTGTTAACAGCTGCTTAATACTCGTCCCCATGATTGATGGAAGGAATATATTGACAATTGAAGGTTTAACAAGAGATAGAGAACTTCACCTCCTCCAAGAATCATTCATAGAAGAATTCGCACTACAATGTGGATACTGTACCCCCGGGATGATTTTAACTTCGAAAGCATTATTAGACTTAAAACCATCTCCTACAATAGAAGAAATCAAGGAAGCTTTATCAGGAAACCTATGTAGATGCGGAGCGTATCAACAGATAATGAACGCAATATTGAGAGCATCTGAGAAACTACGAAGACAAATAAACTATAAACCATAGAAGAATCAAATATATGTGGTAACGATGAATAGGAAGTCTAAGATTGCATTAATAATACTTGCAGCAGGAAAATCAACAAGATTTCCAGGAAACAAGCTTCTAGCAAAAATTAACGGAGAATCTATGATTGAGAAAATAGTTAAAACAGCCCTAGGCTCTAAAATTAACAGAATATTGATTGTAACAGGATATGAAGCCGAAAAGATAAAACAACTAATTGAAGAAATAAAGGATGAGAGAATCCAAATAGTCTATAATCCGAAGTATGAAGAGGGACAGAGCAGCTCTGTAAAAACTGGTGTAAAACAAGTAATAGAAGAGGCGGATGCAGTTATGATCCATCCAGCAGATGTTCCATTTATTACCACAGAAGATATTGATGGGCTAATAGAAGTATTTGAAATAACTAATGCAGCAATTATCGTCGCATCACATCGTAGAAGACACGGTCACCCAATACTCTTCTCAAGCAAACTATTCGGTGAGATAATGGAGATAACAGAAGAAAAACATGGTCTCAAAGAACTAGTAGAGAAGTACAGAGAAGAGATAGTAGAAGTAGAATCAAGCGAATATACAACCATAGATATAGATACTCCAGAAGACCTCGACAAAAGAATCCTAACAAATCTATAAAGATGTAAGATTAACATAGCACCATTCATTCTAATAAACTCTCATCAACAAGTTATTCCAGTATCCTGTTTACCTAACTAATTTTGAGGGGATAATTAATCGTATTACTTACGCCTCTTCAGTAATAATTCCTTATTTATAAGATATATTAAAATAAAAAAGAATTTGGAGAATAGTTCTCGAGCTCGTTATCTAAAGATTTAAAAATTATGATAAGAAAAGCTTAAGTAAAAGTTGGGAGGCCGTAAATGCGATGCAAAAAATATATGCCAGCTTAACAATGAATAGTAACATGAGTAGAAGAAAATCGATTAGTAAACCTGCGTTAGTAATAGGAATTATACTAATTGCAGCAATAGTTGCTGTAGTAGCTTATTACTATGCTACTTTGCCACCGCCCGGGCCAACTATAAAAGAAATAAAGATAGGTTTAGTTGAGCCTTTAACGGGAGCCCATGCAGTTTTCGGAATTGAAGCACGTCAAGCAGCAGAATTAGTCATAGAGCATATTAATGCTGAAGGCGGTATAAAGAATCTTGGGGGAGCGAAACTTCGACTGATAATAGAAGATAGCAAAGACACTATTGAAGGCGCAAAACTTGCTGCTGAAAAACTAATATCGACTGAGAATGTTCCAATAATTGTAGGTGCTTACATTAGTAGACATACTGCTGGAATGGCTGAAGTAACAGAGAGAAGTAGAGTAATCTTGGTAGCAGATGCTTTGGTAGATTTTTTATCTGAAAGCGGATGGAAATACTTCTTTAGAGCTGCCCCCAAAGCTAGCATCCACGGTGCTACCGCTGTTGATTTTATCGTTGAATCAGCAAAAAAGAAAGGCGTAGAAGTGAAGACTATCGCAATAATGAACGAAGATTCTGTTTTCGGAAGATATGTTGCATTAGGTGCTAAGAAGAGAGCTTTAGATAAAGGATTAACAATAGTCGCGGAGATTGAGTATCCTTATGATATAACAGATATGACGCCAATCATAACCAGACTAAAGGCAGCAAATCCTGATGTAGTAGTCTCCGTACCTTATTTCTATGACGGAGTACTCTTCGCAAAAACAGCATTTGAAATGGGATTTGATCCAAAATTTATTGCTGGTGCAGGAGGGTGTGGATATACTGACCCTGACTCTATTAAAGCAGCAGGTAAAGCAGTAGAGTACTTCTCTCAGACTTACAGCTATGACCCTGCGAAGAGCGCTCCTTATAATAAGAAGTTCGTTGATGATTTTAAGAATAGATATGGCAAGATCCCAACAGAGGCAGGGGGCATAATTGTTTATAGTCTATGGACAGTTAAGGAGGCTTTGGAATTGGCTGCAAAACTTAATCCGCAAGAACCATTAAATCCGGATAATCTCAGAGAAGCCTTCTTAAGACTCGATATATCCAGTGGGCCAGCAGCAGACACATACCCTTCCGGACACATTAAATTTGATGTTAAAGGAGATAATATGTATGCTCAAGCCGTAGTACTACAAGTCATTGAGGGGCAACCATGGTTAGTCTATCCATTTGAAACTGCTCAAAGAGAGCCAGTATTCCCTAGACCCTAAACCCATCTTTATTTTTATGTGATGGAAAATGATCGAACTTCTGATACAAAGTATTTTCAATGGTCTACTTATGGGTTGCGTATACGCTCTTGCTGCGATGGGTTTAGCCCTAATTTTCGGTGTAATGAACATAATAAATTTTGCGCATGGAGAATTCGTAATGCTATCTATGTATTTAGTCTTCGTGCTAAATGCATTTTTAAACTTAGACCCTGCTTTATCACCTCTTTTAACAGTACCTTTGTTCTTCATTTTTGGGATAGGTGTATATTACTTATTAATAAATAAGGTAGTAACAGGCCCTCCCTTATCTCAAATAGCCGTCACAGTCGGATTACTAATACTACTAAGAAACATGATTCTCGCATTGTTTAAAGCTGAGCCTAGAGGTATACCTTACACGATGTTTACCGGAACCTTACAACTGGGTAGTTATGTTATAACGATGAGTAGGCTACTATCGGCAATAATAAGTATCATTTCTCTCGTAATATTGCATCTTTTTCTAACAAAGACTTACTTAGGAATAACATTAAGAGCCGTGACAGACGATGTCGAGGCTGCGTCCCTAATGGGGATTAATGTGAGGAAGATGTATGCATTTGCATTCGGTTTGGGCTCCTCTATGATAGGCTTGGCAGGCTCACTAATAATGACTTTCCAGCAAGTTAACCCTCTTACGGGATTGTTATATGGTTTATTGAGTTGGTGTATAGTAGCTATGGCGGGTTTAGGCGGAGTTTCAGGAGTCTTATTTTCAGGTCTTCTCTTAGGCATATCTGAATCAATAGGTTTAACCTTCTGGGATCCTAGGGCTAGAGAGATAATAATATACTTAATATTCATACTCATATTATGGTTTAAGCCGACTGGATTATTTGCGAAAAGGTGATAAATATTGGTTTCTCTAGAACGTAGCGAAATAATTTCTATGCTTGCCTTATCTATCACTTTTGCAGCTATACCTTTCTTGCTAAGCTTCAATAACTACTATATCTTTATCGCCACAACCATTACATTATTAGCAGTAATAGTCGTTGCATGGAATTTGATAGGCGGACTCGCTGGACAATTAGATCTTGCGTCAGGCGCATACTTAGGGTTGGGAACATATGTAACTGGAACACTATTGATTAGGTTTGAATTAACACCTTGGCTTGGGATGATCTTAGGAGGCTTAACCGCTTCCTCCATTGCTTTACTAATAGGTTATCCTACATTCCGATTCGGTATAAGAGAAGTATGGTATGCTTTATCCTCAGCCGCGCTTGTCCCAATACTCAAGACATTATTCCTGTTATGGGAAGATGTCGGTGGCCCAGCCGAGAGGTACCTCCCTTATTATTCATGGTCATTTTACCATCTTAGATTCTCAACCTACATCGTATATTTTTATATTCTAGGAGCACTTCTTATCATTACAGTACTAATAAATGTACTGATTAAGAAAGCTAAGCTTGGATACTACTTGGTAGCTATTAGAGATAATGAGGAAGCCGCTGAAATGCTGGGAATAAATACTAGAAAATATAAATTGTATGCTTTAACCCTCTACAGCTTCATAGTAGGAACAGTGGGAGGACTATACGCGTGTATAACAGGCTATATTCATCCCTCCCACTTTGATTTCTGGCTAAGCATACAGGTAGCTGTTCTCGGTATAGTTGGAGGTCTAGGTTCAGTCGCAGGTCCGCTGATTATCACATTCATTCTTGGCGGGCTTGCAGAATATTTAAGAACCACGCTAGGTGCCTATGTCGAGGGGCTCCACTTAATATTTTATGGGGCGATTCTAATGTTAATAATTCTATACAAGCCGGAAGGTGTTTCGAGTTGGATTAAGACAATATTTCAAAAATTAAAAACTGCTATTTTATAAAAGTGAAAGAAAAATGGAGAACACAATTTTATCGGTTCGAAATATAGTGAAAAGATTTGGTGGGTTAATAGCATTGAACAATGTATCGTTTGATGTCAAGGAAGGCGAAATAGTTGGAATAATAGGACCTAACGGTGCTGGCAAAACAACACTTTTCAATGTCATAACAGGCTTCTATAAACCTGACGATGGAAAAATAGTATTCAGAAATAACGATATAACGGGCTTACCTCCACATAAGATAAGCCATCTTGGTATTGCTAGAACTTTTCAAGTATCTAAACCCTTTCCATCTTTAACCGTGGAAGAAGCAATTAAAGTTGGAGCCTTTAAGTCTGCTAATCAGGAAAGACTAATAAAGGGAATAGTTGACGAAACATTATCATTAATCGGGTTAAATTATATAAGAAGTAGACATTGCAGTGAATGTAATCTAGTTCAAACAAAGTTAATTGAGTTGGGTAGAGCTTTAGCAACTAGACCATCATTACTACTCTTAGATGAGATTGCAGCTGGACTTAATCCATTTGAGATAAATGAACTTATAGAATTACTTAGAAAAATCAATAAAGAAAAACAGATAACAATCTGCGTAATCGAGCATGTAATGAAGTTTATAATGAATGTCTCAGACAGGATTATAGTCTTACATCACGGTGAGAAAATATCCGAAGGTAGACCAACTGAAGTCTCTAAAGACCCGAGGGTTGTCCAGGCGTATTTAGGGGTGGTTAGATGAGTAAAGCATTGCTTGAGGTTAAAGATATTTCTGTCTCTTACGGAGATATGCAAGTTCTGTATAACATATCTTTAACAGTAGATGAGGGTAACCTTGTCTCCATACTTGGTCCGAACGGAGCAGGAAAGACCACTTTGATTAAAACTATTTCAGGACTTCTAAAACCAAGAAATGGAAGAATAATTTTCAACAACATTGACATTACAGAATACCCTCCTCATTTAAGAAATGAGCTGGGAATAAGCACGGTACCCGAAGGAAGGAGAATTTTCCCTAACCTTACTGTAAAGGAAAACTTACTCTTAGGAGCTTACAATAGAAGAGCTAGACAGAATATAAAAGAATCTCTTGAAAAAGTCTATAAACTATTTCCAATCCTAAAAGAAAGAGAGATACAGGTAGCAAAAACATTAAGTGGAGGAGAATCTCAAATGCTTGCTATTGGTAGAGCTCTAATGTCCTCCCCTAAAATGCTCTTACTTGATGAGCCGAGTCTAGGTCTAGCTCCTCTCGTGGTTGACGAGGTATTTAATACAGTAAAAAAGCTCAAAGAATCAGGAATAACAGTACTACTAGTTGAACAACATACAACACATGCTCTAGAGCTATCCAACTATGTATATATCTTAGAAAATGGAAGGATAGTATTATCTGGAAATAGCTATGAAATTAGAGAAAATGAGCACGTAAAAGAATACTACTTGGGAATATGATAAGTCAGCGTTAACATTATTAATTAACATTAATAAGGTCGTTGAAGAGGCTTCTTTTGGGTTTATATGAGTTTTCATGCCATTAGTAAGAAGACTCCTAGGAAAGATGCATTAGCAAAAGTTACTGGAGCGGAAAGGTATGCATCAGATATATATCTTCCAAACATGCTTCATGCAAGAGTCTTGAAGAGCCCGTACCCACATGCTATCGTAAGAAAGATAGACACGAGTAAAGCTGAAGAAACGGGAGCGGTCGTAATAACCTTCAAAGACGTACCTAATAGATTGTTCTGCCCAAGGCTTGTAAGCACGCCAGACGCAACATACAAGGATTGGAGGGTATTAACAGATAAACCTGCATACGTTGGAGAGCCCATAGCAGCTGTTGCTGCTGAAACAGAAGAACTATCACAGAAAGCTTTAGAGCTAATAGAAGTAGAATATCAAGTCCTCGAAGCTGTGTTTGAACCCCTGGAATCGATGAGAGAGGGCGCACCTAAGATACATGAGAAGATTATACTCAACGATAAGTTGATAAATGTAGAAAACAATATTGCTTGTAAGCTAGAACTTGAAGAAGGAGACTTAGAAGAAGCTTTCAAGAAATCAGATATAATAATTGAGAGAGAATTTAGAACTAGTAAAGGATATCATAACCAGCTTGAACCAAAAGTTGCTGTTGTAAATCCTGAACCAAATGGAGGTATAACAATATGGTGTACAACTCAGACAATCCATAATACTAGGCTACTAATAAGCGAGATCTTCAATATACCTGTAAGCAAGATAAACGTGAAGAAGCTAGCTCTAGGAGGAGGCTTCGGCTCAAGCATACAGACGAATATTGTAGTCCCTATAGCTGTTGCATTAGCTCTTAAAGCTCGGAGACCAGTCAGGCTAGCATACACAAAGGAAGAAGATATGCATGAGCATAGCAGTTACCAGATGATTTTTAGATTCAAGATAGGTGTAACGAGAGATGGGAAACTCACTGGTGGATACATGGAGAACATAATGGATATAGGCGCCCATCAAATTCAGGCTTACCCGCTACTTGGAACATGCGCAGGGTGGTGGGTATCTCTATACAAGCTAAAAGCAATAAAATATATTGGAGTAGCAGTTTACACAAATAAGATACCTTCCTGCGCATATAGAGGATATGGTAACCCACAGGTAACATGGGCTGTGGAAACAATAATGGATGAACTTGCAGAGATACTTAGGATGGACCCGATAGAATTTAGACTCAAAAACTACGTAGGTGAAGGAGACCTATTCTGGGGTCAGGGACCAACAGTAAAATCAATAATCAAGAGTTGCGGAGTTGAAGAAATATTAAGGAAAGGCTCAGAATTAATAGGGTGGAAGAATAGACCTAAACCTGGAGAGCAGAAAGGCAGATATAGAAGAGGAATAGGAATGGCCAGAGGATACCATACATCAAGTGCAGGATCACCTATACCAAGCCAAGTAATCGATTATTCTGGAGCAATCCTTAAAGTAAATGAAGATGGAACAGTTGATTATATTACCGCATTAATCGACCAAGGTGGAGGAACACTAGATGCTCACGCTAAGATTATAGCCGAGGAACTTGGGTTACCATTAAAGAATGTAAATATTGCTTCAGCTGACTCTCAGACAACGATATACGATGTCTGCACTCATGCTTCAAGAGGAGTCTATGCTGGAGGGGGAGCAGCATTGAATGTTGCAAGACAAGTAAAGAAGAAGATACTAGAATTAGCTTCAAACGTCCTAAATGCTTACCCACATACATTAAAGATTCGGCCTGATGAAGAAAGGGGACAAGCAGTAATATATGTTGAGGGCGTGTCTGGAAGAGAGATAACGCTTGGAGAGCTTGCAACCCTCGCTAGGATAAAGAATTGGGGGACAATCGCTGCAATAGAAAGTTTTAGACCTCCTGCCTGTCCACCCCACTTTACAGGGTACTTTGTTGAAGTACTTGTAGATACTGAGACGGGGATCGTTAAACCATTAAGAGTAGTTATTGGCGCAGATATTGGTACAGTTATTAATCCTGAGCTTGCAGAAGGCCAGCTCCATGGTGGATTCATGATGGGTTGGAGTAGGGCAATCCTCGAAGACTTAAGATACAGTAAAGATACAGGAGATATAGAATGTAGAGGATTCATAATAGATTATAAAATGCCTACTGCTAAAGACATACCTGAAGAGATTACGACATTCTTTGTAGAAACTTATGAGCCCACAGGACCATTCGGGGCAAAAGGGCTAGGTGAGGGCGCTCAGAATCCCGCAATAGCAGCAATAGCTAATGCAATCTATAACGCTACTGGAATAAGATTTTACGAGCTACCCATAACCCCCGAGAAGCTATTGGAGAAATTAAGAGAGAAAGAGAGAAGAGAACCTACGAAAGTAATAGATGAGAAATTAATCTATGAGTAGGGGTGAGTTCATGAGAGCAGATTATGTCAATCTCGTTAATACGCATATCATCCCAGTTGAGTTTACTTATCATGCTCCTGAAACTCTTGAAGAAGCATTGAAATTATTGAGGGAGTATCGAGGTCAAGCTAGGATAATAGCAGGTGGAACAGACCTAATAGTAGATATGAAGCTACGTAGAAAAGAGCCTAAACACATAATAAGTTTAAGTAGGATTGGAGAACTAGAATACATTATCGAAGAAGATTCAGGTATAAGAATTGGAGCTGCTACAAAACTAAGAAGTATAGAGAAGAGCAGAATTGTCTCTGAACGGTTCGAGGCATTACACTATGCAGTTAAGTCTATAGCTTCAGTACAAGTAAGAAACATGGGAACTCTAGTGGGCAATATATGTAATGCTAGTCCAGCTGCAGATTCTGCTCCACCTTTATTAATCTATGAAGCTATAGTTATAGCTCAAAATTTAGATGGAGCGAGAAAGATAATGATGAGAGATTTCTTCACTGGACCTGGGAAGACTTGTTTAAGAGATGATGAGATCGTTACAGAAGTATTCATACCATATCCTCCCAGAGATTCTGTAAGCAGCTTCTTGAAGATCTCTAGGGTTGGCATGGACCTAGCTAAAGTCAATATTGCATTACTCCTCAAATTTAAGAGTAACATTGTTGAAGATTTTAGAATAGCATTAGGAGCTGTCGCTCCAACTCCACTAAGAATATCCAGAGCTGAAGAATACCTCAAGCATAAACCTGTTAATGAAGAAAATCTTAGGAGAGTTGAAGAAATAGTTGAAGAAGAAATTAAACCTATAACAGACGTTCGGTCTACAGAATGGTATAGAAGGGAAATCTCAAAAACATTAGTAAGAGATGCTTTAAACATGGCGGTGAATAAGATGGTGAGAAAATGAAGATAGAATTAATTGTTAATGGTGCTAAAAGGATGGTTGAAGTTATGCCTAACGAGCTATTAATCAATGTTCTTAGAGAGAAGCTGGGTTTAACTGGAACCAAGTATGGATGCGGTATAGGAGAATGTGGAGCATGCACCGTCATGGTTGATGGTAAGCCGGTATTGTCATGCCTAACATTAGCGGTTGAGGTAGCTGGAAGAGAGATCACAACAATAGAAGGAATAGCTAAGGATGGGCAGCTTGACCCAATACAAGAAGCATTCATAGAGGAAGGTGCAATCCAATGTGGATACTGTACCCCGGGTTTTGTAATAACAGCAAAAGCTTTACTTAATGAAAAGAGGAGCCCAAGCAGAGAAGAGATAATTGAATACATCAAGGGAAATCTATGCAGATGTACAGGATACATCAATATAATCAAAGCAATACAGAAAGCATCAGAGAAAAACATGAAAAATCCTTACAAGTGATGTACTAAGTAGAATTTCTTTCACAGCTGATGCTAATATAGGGTTTCTTTAAGGGTAATATTAAATGAGAATAAATCAGAAAGACTTTTAAAGCCGTTATAGAAAATATCCCTCATGCCTGGTGAGCGCCCTACAGCTGCTTTTGTACTATCTCTAATAGGAGGGATTCTTATCCTCATTGGATCATTAATAAGTTCTATTCTCGCAGGCCTATTTGGTGGTCTTTTGATGATAGCACCGTTCTTAGGAGGTCTTGGAGCCTTAGTTATCTTCATAGCTGTTCTTGGAGTAATCTTCGGTATAATAGTCATAATAGGTGCGGTTATGATTAATTCAGGCGATCCATCAAGAGTGAGGACCGGCTCAATAGTAGTACTGATATTCTCGATTCTAAGTCTTTTCACAGGCGGAGGCTTCATAATAGGATTCATATTAGCCTTAGTTGGGAGTATCCTTGGATTAGTATGGAAACCATCTGAGCAAAGAGGAGGTCTACCCCCTCCACCTCCTCCTTAACATCCAATTATTTTTCCTTGTAAAATATCAATCTGTTTAACCGATTCTCTGCATATACTCATATAATGTTCTTATATAAGAGGAGAGTGTATCTACTCGTCTACTCAATTCTTCAACTCTAGCTTCAAGCTTAGCTATCCTCTCTCTTAATAATACGATTTCAGAATCTACACTCATGACAATTTATCCTGCTGACTTCTATATATTTCTTT
>Ga0185307_1001235_pt1 | contig 14437 bp, 13 predicted proteins | sample LHCtaG_FD_128010 | JGI IMG/M metagenome (GOLD analysis project Ga0185307, IMG submission 128010) | Hot spring microbial communities from Little Hot Creek, USA to study Microbial Dark Matter (Phase II) - LHC4sed_matched (SPADES... | ecosystem: Environmental > Aquatic > Thermal springs > Hot... | reverse complement strand
GAATCTCATAAAGAGAATTGAAAGTCTCCATACAAAGCTTTAAAATGTTTGCACGCTACCAAGAATCTCATAAAGAGAATTGAAAGTACTTCACCATTCCAGCATTTTTTTAATTCTTCTAATAATGAATCTCATAAAGAGAATTGGGTGTTTATTGATAACTCTCCATATACTATTTATGCTCTAAAATACATGAATGGAGTCTTCAAATATTATAAAACTCATTTCAAATTTTAAATAAATTTATTTAAAATTTATGCTCTACCATATTACTAAAATTTAAAATTTCTTCATCAGAGAACTGGAAAATTTCTCTTTCTATTTTGGAGATTATATGTTGTGTATACTCTATGACTTTTCTCGCTTTTTCTTCATCAAAACTTTGATATCCATGTTCAAGTATTGAATGGTTTCTACAATATGCTATAGTTTTTATTTCATTATCAATCTCTAAACTTTTTCCTTCAAGAATTTCTAAAATTTTTAATCCATTAAATAAAGATATTTCTTCTGGAAGTTTTCCTTCATAAAAGTTTTTCACTTTTTCTAGTATCGATAAGTTATTCCAATTAGGATGCCAAGGATTCAATCCATATTTTATAATAAGCGATAATTGAATTGCTACTTCTATTGCTCTATAACATCGAAGTATGGAATCATTATAGTTTTTATTAATAAATTTCCTTCTAGCATTTTCTAATACATCAATAGCAAGTACAAAAGAACGCTTATTATTAGAAATTCTTTTAATGGCATTTACATCATTATTTTCAGCTTTTATAAGTTGTAAAACATAATAAGAAATTTCTTTTGAAATTTTTGAAAGCTTACTTATTATTTTGCATAAAAATCCAATTTCTTTATCTTCTATGTTCGATTCTGAAAAAGCTTTAAGTTCTCTTAATATATTATGAGATTCTTCGTATTTAAAATTATCCCAATAATATAAAGCCTCTAAACATTTCATTATATAATATGCTTTACCTTTATAATTTAATCCTACTAATAAATCATATGCACTTATATATTGATACTTTTTAACATATTCTAAAGCTCTTCTAATAAGTTCATTTAAGTAAGTATTTACTTTACGACGAATAATCATAGCTGGAGTTAATACTCTGCCAAGTTCATCTCTTTTTTCTCCACCAACATAATATAACTCTACCGGTTTTAACTCTTGAGTTTTAGTTAAAGCTGCATAAACTAGGGCGCTAGATAATACTTTAGTACCTCCAGTATAATTACATATTATTCTTTCATTTTCATTTATTGCTTTATTTATAATTTCTATACTTACTCGTAATGCTTCATCAAAATCTTCAGGATCTGAAACCTCTGCTGTTAATACTTCTAACCCCAATTCTTCAGCTCTATTTTTCACTTTATTTGCATTTTCTAAAGGGTCTGGTTTTTGTTCTTTAAAAGGTCTGCCATAAATTATATATACAGAAAGATTTCCAGAAAACTCCTTATTTAATTCTTCTATACTTTTTATTAAAGGATGAGGAGTAGTTCCAGCTGTGATAATTAAACCCACTTTACTCAAAAACTATCATTCTAATTTTTCTTTATTTGTAATTTATAAGTTTTTAGTTTTCAAATATTTCTTTAAGCTTTTTAAAAACCTAAGCAACTTCATTAATATTAGATAATGCTATATCATTTTCAATATCTTATTCAAAATTATAATCGTTTTTAAATTCAGTTTTATCTTTGGTTTAAAAGAAGTTTTCTTTTTTATTTTAAAATAGAAAAACTACATTTAAAGCATATTTAATCTAAAAAAACTTAAAGAAAAAACAAAAAATTTAAATATTTTTTTAATAATATACATTGTGAGGTATTAAGGTATGAGTAGTAACGATCTTCACAAATTTCTTACAACAGAAGTTTATGACTTAGCTTCCAGAGTTGGTTCTTTAGCTTCTATACGTAGAATTGATAGGACTCAAATTTCAAACATATTATCTGTCTATGAAGGAGAATCTAATCCAGTAGATGCTTGTAAAATGACTATAACTTTCATAGCTAGACAAATTAGTAGGAATGAATTTAATAGAGAAGTTGGATTAAGAATAATTAGTGATTTATCTAATTTAATTAAAAAATTCAAAAATGATGAATTAAGAATTGCCGTAAGAAAATATCTCTATCTACTTAAATGGTTTTATGAAAGTAATCCAAGAATAGAATGTAAAGATTTTAATGATTTTATTAAAATAATAACTGAAAAAAGATAAAAAAATAAAAGTGGTGATTAAAATTGGAATATGGTGACTTAGACCATTTTAAATTAGAATACATAATCAATTTTAATATAAAAACTTTATCACCATTATCGATAAGATCTAGTGGAAGTATTGTAGGACCAATTGATAATCCAATCATAAGGATAGATTATAATGGAAAATCTATTCCATATATTCCAGGAAGTTCTCTAAAAGGCATATTTAGAGCTGAAGCTGAAAAAATTGTTAGAACAATTTATGGTGATGATCCATCATATGTGTGTGATATTTTAAACCCAAGTGGTGATAAAGGAGAATTAAAAAGAAAAGGTGATGCAGAAAAATCTAAAAGCATTTATACTCCATGTTTAATTTGTAGAATATTTGGTGGGCCAACATATTCGTCACATGTATATTTTTATAATGCATATCCATTAAATGATAATAGTTTTTCAATAGGTACGATGAAACGTGTATCTATAAGTCGTATCACTGGTTCTCAAATGCCTGGTAGATTATTTGATATAGAATTCATAAATCCAGGTAGTATATTTAAAACTAAAATCATAATTAAAAATATTGATATTTTATCAAATTCTATAGAAGAAGCAAAAATATTTAATAGTGTATTTAAGCAATTTATAAAAGGTTTAGTTTCATTAGGTGGTATGAGAAGTTCTGGATATGGTAATATTGATGTTAAAATTGAAACTGTTAATAAAATTTCTATTAAAGATAAAGAACTTATAGAAGAAAATGTAACTAATCAATATGAGAATTTATTATTAAGTGATTAATATGAGTTTTCCATGGTATACGCATAGCATAATATATAGAATATTAAATTTTAATATAGTTTATAAAGCTGAATCTCCACTCAGAATAGGTTCTGGTAAAGCAACAAAATTAGCTTCACCAATAGATATGCCTGTTATTACTGTTAAATTTGGAGAGTATGAATCTCCATACATTCCAGGCTCAAGTATTAAAGGGGTTTTTAGATCAGCATCAGAGTATGTAGCTAAATCTGTAGGGATCAAAAATGTATGTGAACGTGGAGATGGATGTAAAGAGAAGTATGATAAATTACTTCAAGATGCTCTTAGAGAGTTAAGAAGTGAAGAAGGAATAAGCAAAATAATCAATATACTTAAAAATTATTGCATAATATGTAAATCTTTTGGCTCTGGGACATTTAGATCGCATATTGATTTTCATGATGCATATAGTGATGCAGAAGTCTCGAGAAGTACTAAAGTAGGTATTGCTATAGATCGTAGAAGTGGAGCTGCAAAAAGAAGGGCATTATTTACAATTGAATATGTAAATCCAGGATCTATATTTAAAGGTAGTATTACATTAATTAATATACCTAACTATATCGTAGGACTATTAGCTAATGTTATTGATATGGTTAATAATGGTATTATTAAATTCGGAAGTATGAAAAGTAAAGGTTTTGGTAAAGTAGCGATGGAAATAACAAAGGTATCTGGTTATACTATAGAAAATAGTATGTTAAAGGAAATTATTGGAAGAACAATGATTAAAGCATTAGATGAATATGATATAAATATAGAACTGGATCCATCAAATTTGAAGAATTACTTTAATAAATGTAAAGAGGCTTGGGCTGAATATGTCAAAAAAATTGGAAGTTAATGTTATTAAAAGAAAGTATACACCTAGAGATGCTCTGCAACCAAATAGATATAATATTGTTTTAAATGTGAATGCATATACTCCAGAAAACTCTTATCTATTTATTGGTGATATTAAAGGGGCAGCTATAGAGATTAGTACATTCAGAAGCAATATTCGCAAAGTTGCTAATGAAATAATTAGTTTGAATAGGGTAGATTGGTTTTCAATTCAAAATATTCTAAAGAAGTATCCACTTATTAAAGAAATTAGACAATCTACTTCATCAGCTGAGTTAATGAATAAGATATATATTCCTAGTTCTTCTTTAAAAGGTGCAATAAGGTCAAGGTTAGAATATAAATTAATTCCTAAGAATGGTTCATCATACTCATGTCATATAATTACATCATTAGGTGATGTAGATTCATCGCTTGCAAAAAGGCATATTGAATTTTGGGGAGAGGATATAAAATATTATAAAGCTCCATGTAATATTGAAATTTCAGATAATGTATGTATTGTATGTGACATATTTGGCTCATCTGGTTTAATTTCAAGAGTTGATTTTAGTAATGCATATTCTATAGATAATGTTAAATTAGTTAGAGTGAATATTCCAATAGGAATCACGTATGATGTAATTCCTCCTAATACAAACTTTAAATTCGATATAATATGTAAGAACTTCAGTATTGAAGATTTAGGATTATTATTTACCGCTTTGGAACAATATACCAATTCACCAATTTTAATAGGTAAGTTTAAATATAGATATAATCCAAAAGTTGGTGAAAAATTATTTAATAAATTTTACTTCGGTTTATTAAAAATTAAAGTTTCAAATATAAATTATGTTTATCCAGAATGGAATTATAGAAATATTGATGAAGCTATGAAAGCTTCTAGAGAAGCTATTGAACACTATATTAAAAATGGCTTTTTAGATTTAAATAAAGGTGTTATTAAATGAGGATTAAATCTGATGAATTATTAAATAAACTTATTAATGCTGGAGTAACTACCATCATAACTGTTAATAAAGATTTATCTTTAAATAAACCTAAAAAAATTAATGAAATATCTACTAAAGAATTTGGTTATATGGGCTTTGGTTTTATAAAAAAGGATAATGAAGTTAAAATAACATATTGGATTAATATTGAAAATAATGAATATGAATATAAAGAAGATTTTAAAATAACATCTGGTGATTATTATCTTCATCATGAATTGGCATACCTTTATGGTGGAGGAGATAAGCTTCTAAGAGAGGTTATATGATATGGAATATATTATTAGAGGTTACATAATACCATACATCAAGGATAATAAAGTTATTTATAGTGAAGTTATAGACCAACAAATTAGAAAAGAGATATTAGAAAAATTCATTGAAATAATTAATATTGTAAAAAAAGACTTTGGTAAAAATACTCTTTCAACAATAAGAGATTTAAATCATTTCTTAAATCTTTTAACAATATATTTAAAGAGTATTTTATACATAGATCCAATTAAGGATATTATAATAGCACCAATATCAGGTTTATATGAGCATTATAAAAATGAACATACTATTATAAAGGATTTTACATGTAAAAAGCCTTTATTTACATTAAAAGGATTATTATCATATATTGATCATTTAACTGCAGAAGATACTTCAAAAAGATGGAAATTAATTAAAAAACCAAGTATAAAAGATATAGATCTAATTCTGAAAATACCTGCTGATACACGTATAGGGCTTAATACATCAAGTTTATTAATACATTCATTGACTACATCTGCAATCGCATCTGCACTTTATTTATCAAAGCATAATGATGAATATGGTCTTGTGATTACTAGATTATTATCATTATTTCATGATATTGGTAAATTAGTAAGCTGGGTAAATCATGAAAAGAAGTCTATTGAAATAATTAAAGGAGAAATATTTGCAGAATATATTCAAGAGAATAGTGAAGCATGGAAAATTATAAATGAAATATGCAGAATCCTTGAAATGGATGAGAAAGAAAGAATGAATATTGAATATTATAAAATTTTTAGAGATGCTGACATTATAGCAAGTGAAATAGATAGAGTTAAGGAAATTATTCCAATAGTTTTATCTAAAGAAATATCAGAAAAATTGTTAAATAAGATAAACGCATTTTTAAGAAAAATGAATAAAGAAGCTATAAATAATCTTAAAGATGCTTATGAAGCTATATTTGATAATTGGAATTTTTGGAATGAATATTTAAGCTTAGATGAAAGAATAGAATTTACTGAAGATTTTTGTAAAAATGTATCAGTAATATCATCTGAAAATAAAGTATATGATGTATTACTTAGCGAAAGTAAGTTAAAAACATCCGATATTGTAATTGTTAGATTTGATTTTTCAAGTATACAAAGCTATATATGGTCGAATGATATTAGAACATTAATGGGTGGAAGCAGAATAGTTGATATAATTGTGTATGCATCAATACCTGATTTACTAATAAACTTAGGAATACCATATGAGTGTATATTAACATTTGGTGGTGGAAATTTAACAGCTATTATACCAGCTAATAAGATAGATGATATTAAAGAAATGCTTAATTTAAAACAATCATCTAAGCAATTAAATAAATTGGATATTTTAGGTGTTAGGATAAACATTGGCGAATCGCCAATATATGATAACTATCTTTATATGAATAAAGTTATTGAGAAAAGTATATTAAAAAGTAAAGTATTTTTAAGCGAGGCATTAAATCCTGATGTAAAACTTGATATATATAAGAAATGTGATATATGTGGATCTGATATTGCTAAATTTAATGAGAAATTTAAAGATAAAAAATTATGCGAAAAATGCCAAATAAAGTATAACGTTGGAGAAAGGGAACACTTTATTTATAAAATTCAAAGCTTTTATAAATGGATTTTAGATAAAGCAGAAAAATATATAGAATTGCTTTCACAAGGCGATATCCTTGTATATATTGCCGACCATACTATAGAAGAGTCTAAAAAAACTATTGAAAGATATAAAAGCATTTCTATAGTTAGATTTGATGGTAATGTTATAGGACAATTTATGGCATCATCAATATCAATAACAGATTCATTTGAAAGAAGCATTAGGATTGATAGAGCTGTTAAAGATGCAATAAATGATTTTTACAATATTCTTAAAGATATTTCTGAAGAAGATGCTTTAAGATTTGTACTTGGACTTATGTACGTAGGTGGTGATGATGGCACACTTATAATGCCAGCATGGTTATCAATACCATTTAGTATATATTTATTAAATAGATATTTCTATTCATTAGGTGGAAAATCTACATTATCTATTGCTATTATAGGATCTAAACCCAAGCATCCAATAATTCCATTATATGAAGCTACTGGACATTTGCTTGATGAATATGCTAAGAAAAATGGTGGTAGAGATTTATGTTATAATAATTGTCATTCTAAAATTGTAGATAAAATTTCCAATGAATTCAGAGGTGCAATAGCATTCTATAATATAGATACAGGTAAGCTATCATTAGAATATTTAGATGAAATATTAAAAACATTATACAATGAGAAAGTTAGTATGATTGGCCAATATGCTTATACATTATCATCTTTAAATAATCAATATTCGATATTTAAATTGCTTAAAATAATATTTGATCAATATGATAAAGGTGCATTTAGTAACATTGATATAGATACATTTAATGAAGAATTTCTTAAAAAATATTTAACTACATATGTTAATGAAAAAACTAATTTCATAGAACATTTAAAGAAGATTAAAAGGGCTATTAATAGCATATTATCAATAAACATTGGTGGATTTGGAGATATTAATTTAAGAATTTTGTATTCTGCTTCGCATTATAAAAATGACAATATTTTAGAGAATTATGGAGTAAATAGTAAGCTATTACTTGAAAATCTCTTAATAGTATCTGAAAAAGGTATAGAATCATTCAATTTAATAGATCTACAAAATTTAATGAAGCTTCTTGGAGGTGGAGAATATGGAGTATAATATTGATTTGAAAGTTAAAATTAGGATCGAGAAAAAACTTAATATTGGTAGTGCTTATGCTATTAAAACAAAAGCTGATATACCAATTCAAAAAATCTTAATAGGTAAAAAGCATTATATCTACATCCCAGGAACCACCTTAAAAGGTGTGCTTAGAACATCGTTAATTAAATCAGCAAATTTATTAGGTTATGAAGCAGCTTATCATGTCGATCCAAATGAATTAATTAATAGTGATGATATTGTAACGAGATTGTTTGGAGCACCTCATGATAAATACTCTAGAGTATATGTTGATCCCATATTAATTGATAATATTGAAACACAAGTTTTGACGCATATATCTATTGATGATAAAATTGGTATCGTTAAAGAAGGTTCATTATTTACAGTAGAATATATACCTCCATATATAGAAGTTGAAACATATATTCATGGTAGAAAATTATCCATCGATGAAGTAAAAGCTTTGCTTATATCAATACTAGAATTGAATTATGAGAGAATTGGTAAAGCTGGATTGATAAATGTTAAAATAATTGAGAGTGATAGTAATGTTCCAAGAGAAATATTTAAAGATGATATAATTAGAACTATATGGGAGGGAATTAAATTATGAGTCTATATTTAATAGAAGTAATAGTTAAATCACCAATTCAAATAGCTGATTTAGTAATTGGAAATGTTTTTAAACAAACAAAATGCTTATACATCCAATCAAATACAATAAAAGGTAGCATATTATCCAAATTTTATATTGAATATAATATTAATGATGTTATTGAAGAATCTAATAATCCATCAATAAATTTTCATCCATTATATCCGATGCTAAATGGATACACATCTAGAAGTGCTCACTTACTTTTGCATCAATGCAAATTATGCAATGTTAAAATTGAAAGTGATAAAGATACTAATATATTTGTAAACGATGTTTTAATTAATAAAGAATTATTATCTAAATTTAGATTTGAAGATTTCCATATCCCTTCTAAATGTCCAAATGGTCATTTATTTGCAATAACACCAGTTAAAGGATTAGTAATATTTAAAGATAAGATTTATAAGAAAATTGATATCGATTTTGTACAATTAGAATCTATAGGTATAACTAGAGGAATTGGACGTGTTGAAGTTGGTATGCTATATAGTTATATAGGTGTAAAACCTGGAGTTAAATACTTAGGATTAGTGTATGATCATTATGATAAAATTAAAGATTGGTTTGGTGGAACACCTAAAAATGGTGTTTATAGGATTGGTAGAGGAATTTCTAGAGGAATGGGTTTAATTGAAGTTAAATTTAATATGCTAGATTATAAGGATTATATAGATAAACGTTCAAGAGATATTGAAGATGCTATTTTAAAAACAAATGGTATAGTTATACTAAGGGCATTATCACCAATTTTAAAAATGAATGGTAGTGAATTTTCATATAAAATCGATTTAGATAATATTGGTTTAAAACCTATGAATATTCATGAAGATTTAAACTATTTATCAGCATCAAGTGAAATTTTAAAAGGATATAGTGTATATACAAATCTACCGAAGTTATCAATTAAAGGTTTAGGTGCTGGAACATTATATTTTTATAAAGTTATGGATGGTATAGATATTGAATTACTTTCTAAAAATCTTGCTGAACTAGAAGTTAAAGGTTTTGCAGAACCATATAATGTTGGTTTGAATATTATGGAGGTGTATACAGATGTCAAATATTTACTATGAATATGTAATGCTTAAAAATAGAGCAATAATAAATTTAGTATTTGATTTATTAGAACCATTGCATATTGGTGAAAGACTTGAAGGCAATATTAAGAAGATTGTTAGATTTAATATAAATGGTAAATATGTTCCATTCATACCTTCAGAATCAATTAAAGGAACATTCAGAAATATTGCTACTAAGATAGCTAAAGAGATATTCAATTATATTGAAGATATTGATTTAAAAGAAGTTGTAAAAATACATAATAAAGACACACATATATCTTCAGATGAAGTTATTAATAATTATATTACTGCTGCTGAAAATTGGATTATAGAAAATAATATAATATCTAAGGATAAGATAAAAGAATTATCTGATTATGAAATTGTAGATATGTATTTATCATTCAAATGCCCTATATGTAAATTATTTGGGTCAAAAACTTTATCCTCAAAATTAATATTTTATGATTCTTTCTTTACGATAGATTCTAATATTTTTAACTATACATCAACATCAATAAATAGGAAAGCCGGAATTGTAGAAGAAGGCCATTTATATCAAATTGAATATGTACCACCATCTAGATTGAACAAAGTTATAATTAAAATTATTGCAGATAATGTAATGCCAAGATTTAATGATGCAAAATTATTAGCAAATGTTTTAAATTATGTAAAAAATAGCGGATTATGTGTAGGAGGTAACAAAAGCAGAGGGTATGGATTACTAAATTTAAATACTGAGATGAGTATAATAAAATTAATGGAGTTCATAGATAAACCAAGAAATTTGGATGAAACAAAGAAGAATGTGAAAATATTATTACAAGAGGATGAGGTAATTAAAAAGTTAGTGGTAGAAGAATATATCAATTACCTTCATGGAAAATAAAAATGTATATATCGTTATGGGAGTATAGTAAATTATTAGATGAAATAAAGAGTTTGAGTTCAGAAAAAGATTTACTAATAATAGAGAAAAGTGAAATATTAAAGGAAAAATATGGGATTGCAGAATGTATCATTAATGAAATTATGAATAATATAGAAACTCCTATAAATAAATCATTTAAGGAAATTATATCGTTTAAATTATTTGGAATATACTTTAATACTCTTAGAAATATAACATCGTTTAAGGAATTGCTTAGAGAGGAATTAGAAATGCTAGATAGCAAACTTTTTTCATTAGTGAAAGGCTATTTGTGTAAATATGATTTTAATGAAGAAAATATCTTTAAGCATGAATATAATTATAATACTTTTATGAATATATTAGGAAATTATAAAGATAGCATAAGTTTACTCTTTGATAAAGAATTATATAAATTATTAGAATTTATTGAAAAACTTTATTCTATTTTTAAACAAATCGATATTGAAAAGAATAAAGATAAGGAATTAAGCTATTATTTATATTATAATGATGGGCGACAATATTATTTCATAAATGTTAGTAAAATAGCTAGTGAGGTAGGTAAATTCATAGAACTACTAAAGGATATGAATTGGTTAATTAAGTATAAACCGATTATTTATATGGACCCCATAGAAAAGAAACTATATGACGAAAAAGTTCCAGGCTCAAAAAAGTTAAAAGATATTCTCCTTATTAATAAAGCAATTAAAGATTATGAGAGCACATTTTCAGAAATTTTATCATATTTTATTATTAGAAAAATTTTAAAAGATCTTAATATTTTATTCCTTTGCACCCATAATCTTTCTTTAATTCTCCAGAGCAAGAATTCCGTAACTATGGAAAAACAAGAAGAAAGAATTGAAATAGATATTCCATTATTTATTAAAATTTTTAATAAAGATGTATTTATACCAATTGAATGCAAAATTAAAAAAACCTCAATAAATAATCATGATATTGAGAAACTGAAAATATTGCAAGAGGAATTAAATATGAAGAATTTAAAAAATCATGCATGTATTTTATCTGTAACAGGTACCGATGAAATTGAAAGAGAAAATAACATCGATATTGTACCATTGATTAAATATAAGGAGTGGATATTAAAAGTAATTAAAGATTTATCTTAAGCTTGAAACTCAAAAATTATACACTATTTTGTACGACTATTCTTTATAAAAACCTTAATTATCAATTAGTAGAAATCTGAAAGTGTCCCTTTTTCTACTCATGAAACTTAATGTAATTATCAAAATGAAAAATTCCGTCTTTTATTGCTTTCAATTCTCTTTATGAGATTCCTTAATGAAACTTATAAGAAAGATACTATTCTTCCGCATATATTAATTCTTCAATTTCCTCATAATCTTCTACGAATTTCATAAAATTATAGGTTATAAATTTTTAATGCTTCGTTTTCCGCTTTAATCGAATAATCCTAGTTCGTTAATTATTAACCTAATTCTTAATAAAATTAATAAAATTAAATAAAAACAATAAAAATAAATTTTCTTTTTTTATTTTTCTCTTAAATAAATTAAAGAAAATAATGAATTTAAAAAATTAAATAAAGAATAATAATTTCGCTACCCTTTATATACCCCTTTGCAAGATAGGGGGTAGCAGAAGCGAGGTTATAAAAAAAGCTTAAATTAAGCTTTTTAGATTCTAAAAATTGAAAAAAAAGGGTCGGAATCTCATAAAGAGAATTGAAAGTCAATAAATCCTAAACCTTCTAATTTTTTTATTTTTTCTTGAATCTCATAAAGAGAATTGAAAGTATGCTCCTCCAAAATGTAATGAAATGAAATTATCGCAAGTAGAATCTCATAAAGAGAATTGAAAGACTCTTAAAGCTGCTTCAGTCTCTTTTATGTAGCCAGCTGCGAATCTCATAAAGAGAATTGAAAGTTCATTCGTTCATTTTATTGCTATCATGTTATCTTGCTGAATCTCATAAAGAGAATTGAAAGTGAAGTTAAAGGGGTTTTTTGCTCTTATTATGATAGTTATCCTTGAATCTCATAAAGAGAATTGAAAGCTTAAAAGAAGCTGAGTTTAGAGGACTTAATACTGAAGTGCTGAATCTCATAAAGAGAATTGAAAGGCTATAAATTTTATAGGAGCTTTAAGCCAGTCTGGAGTTATGAATCTCATAAAGAGAATTGAAAGAATTTAAATATTTTCTATTTAAATATCTTTTTAACGCTACCCCAAGAATCTCATAAAGAGAATTGAAAGATAAAAATTGAAAAAGTAGGACTTTTTGGTAAAGGTTGAGAATCTCATAAAGAGAATTGAAAGTTCTTTGGTTTTAATCTTTCCTTAATCTTTTTCAATAGCTCGAATCTCATAAAGAGAATTGAAAGAATTTCCGGATTATATTGAAATAGATGGTGAGCTTATTTTGAATCTCATAAAGAGAATTGAAAGTAATATTTATACTAATAACATCTTTATATTCCTTTCTTTGCCCGGAATCTCATAAAGAGAATTGAAAGAATATGGATAATATTCATTGTGCCTAATAAATAGATATTTTTCGAATCTCATAAAGAGAATTGAAAGTGCCTATCAATTTTTATGATAATACTTTCCATTTTTTCCTCGAATCTCATAAAGAGAATTGAAAGATAACATCTATAACATCTACATCCGTTCTAATAATTCTTTCGAATCTCATAAAGAGAATTGAAAGACCGAAAAGAAAGGCTTCATTTATGAAGGTATTTATGAGGAGAATCTCATAAAGAGAATTGAAAGATCATCCATTTTCACCATACTTTTAAAAATCCATTTTTCATGAATCTCATAAAGAGAATTGAAAGGAAAATATTCTGGCCCCCTCTACTACATAATAAAATCCTGGGAATCTCATAAAGAGAATTGAAAGTTTGATATATGCCGGATCTAGCAGCCACTTTTTTACCAGTTCGAATCTCATAAAGAGAATTGAAAGTTGTCTAAACATGTCATAAGCAGTCTTAGGGTCAGGTATCCGAATCTCATAAAGAGAATTGAAAGATAAGGCGTTAAAATAGGATGGTATCTTTTTTTAACTCTTGAATCTCATAAAGAGAATTGAAAGTTTATTTCATTAAGAAATGAAGGTATGCCTTTAAGCCAGTGAATCTCATAAAGAGAATTGAAAGAAAAAATTTGCATTCACCACATGCTTTATATTGTGAGAATCTCATAAAGAGAATTGAAAGACATTCGTACCGCATATTACTATCATTTCTTCGAGTCCGGAATCTCATAAAGAGAATTGAAAGGATGCAACTAGGGCAACGCCATACGAAAAATCCTTTAAACCATGAATCTCATAAAGAGAATTGAAAGACCTTTCATTGTCAATTTTTTCCCACTTCTCCATTTTATGAATCTCATAAAGAGAATTGAAAGTGTTTTCGTAGGGAAAGATGGCATAAGGATAATTGTTAAACTTAGGTTCTCTGAATCTCATAAAGAGAATTGAAAGATAGAACGCTTTTCAGGTATAAAGGGTCTAGAGGGGGTTTTTTTGAATCTCATAAAGAGAATTGAAAGCTAAATTCTTCATTTTCTCTATACCTTCTTTTAATATATTCTCTTGAATCTCATAAAGAGAATTGAAAGATTTCATTCATTTTTCCCACCTCTTTTTAATTCATAGGAATCTCATAAAGAGAATTGAAAGTCTTTTAAAAATGAAAATGAATTTATTTTGTATGGTGAGTAAGAATCTCATAAAGAGAATTGAAAGACATTTTGTAGATTTGGATACGTATGTAAAAATTGTTTTGAATCTCATAAAGAGAATTGAAAGTTATTTTGTACATACCTTAACACCTAATGCTTCTTCAACTGAATCTCATAAAGAGAATTGAAAGGAAATTTTTT
>Ga0185307_1001234_pt1 | contig 14450 bp, 16 predicted proteins | sample LHCtaG_FD_128010 | JGI IMG/M metagenome (GOLD analysis project Ga0185307, IMG submission 128010) | Hot spring microbial communities from Little Hot Creek, USA to study Microbial Dark Matter (Phase II) - LHC4sed_matched (SPADES... | ecosystem: Environmental > Aquatic > Thermal springs > Hot... | reverse complement strand
AACAGGCGCCGCGCCGGTTATTGCTGAAATGGCCAAGAGGAAGGGAATTTTAACAGTTGGTGTTGTTACAACGCCATTTCGAATAGAGAAGGGACGTATAGAATATGCGGCTCAGGCGCTAACAGAGATGCGGAGGCACTGCGACACCCTTGTTGTGATTGACAACAATAAGCTCATCCATTTGGCTCCAAACCTTCCAATAAATGAAGCCTTTAGAATAGCAGACCAGGTTTTGGCCAACATGATTAAAGGTATCGTGGAAACCATTTCAGCTCCAAGCCTCATAAACTTGGACTTCGCAGACTTCAAAACTATTGTTAAGCGGGGAGGATTGGCTGTCATAGGCGTAGGCGAATCAGACGCGCCGAACCGCGCCGAAGAAGCCGTTAGAAACGCTTTAAGAAACCCGCTTTTAGACGTGGACTATGCTGGTGCAAAAGGCGCCTTAATCCACGTTTCAGGCGACGCCCAAATGACCATTGAAGAGGCAAACCGCGTTGGGGAAATAGTCACAGAAATGATGGACGACGACGCCCTTGTCATTTGGGGAGCAAGGGTAAACCCCGAACTTAATGGCAAGCTAAAAGTGACTCTAGTGTTAACTGGAGTAAATTCTTCACACATACCAGGTTTACTTGGAGTGATAGCCCCACAGCTGTTCAATCTTGAACCTTATGCTGAGCCAGAAAAACAATTAGGAATAGACCTAAACCTATACCAGCTGGAGGAAGACACGCATAAATGAGCCTCTGAATCCCCCATTTTTATAACACACTTTGTTAAATTTTGCAGATCAACTTAAACATCTTCGTTGCAAATAGTTTATGTAGGTTTATACGCATCCATTTTAGAACGAAAAGGAGAGCCGGAATGCCATTAGGCATAGGCCTCATCGGATGTGGAGCCATAGGAACAGCGCTTGCGCAAGCCGTAGACAAAGGGCTTGCGGGAGACGCTTGTCTAGTCGTAATTTTTGACCGAAACCTTGAAAAAGCTGAGATTTTGACGCAAAAACTGAAGAATAAACCTAAAGTCGCCAAAAGTTTCAAAGAGTTTCTTGAGCGCAGGGGTTTGGAGCTTGTTTTAGAGGCGGCTTCTCAGGAGGCTGTTAAATCCTATGCTTTTGATGTGTTAAGGGCCGGAAAAGATTTAATGATTATGAGCGCTGGCGCCCTAGTTGATTCCCAACTGCTGGGCGAGATTAGCCGTGTTGCCAAGGAAAATGGGAGGAAAGTTTACATTCCATCCGGCGCCATAGCTGGGCTGGACGGAGTGAAAGCCTCAACGTTAGGCAGAATTAAAAGTGTAATTTTAACGACAAGAAAGCCTGTTGAAGGGCTGAAGGATAACCCTTATTTCATGGAGAAGACCGGTGGGAGGGTTGAAAAGCCAACACTGATATACGAAGGTTCAGCCGCAGAGGCGTGCAAGCTTTTTCCGGCTAATGTTAATGTGGCGGCAACCCTCGGCTTGGCTGGCATAGGCGCTGAAAAAACTGTTGTGCGGGTGATGGCTGACCCCACTATTAGCCAAAACATTCATGAAATTGAGGTTAGGGGTGAGTTTGGCAAGCTAAGGGTTCAAGTGGAAAACGTGCCTTCAGAAGAAAATCCGAAAACAAGTTTTTTGGCGGCACTTTCAGCAATTGCAATGCTGAAACAGCTAACAGAACCGCTAATAATTGGAACATGATTCGCCGCCTTTCCTAAAATATTTGGTTTTTAAGGCTAAGATTTCCCTTTTAAGTCTTAACTGAAATGGTATGGCGTTGCCGAAAGGTTCGCATAATCCACTACCTATGGCTTTAACAACTTTTTCGCGGTCAACTTCTGCATCTATAATGGTGTAGGCGGAGCCTATTTCCGGGGCGTAGTGGGCGTCGCTGCCTGCAACCTGTGGAGTTCCAAGAGTGGCGGCTATTTCCCGCGCCAGTCTCACAGAACGTTTAAAGGGAATTGCGGAGGCATTTACAACTTCTATAGCGTCAAAATCCTTACCTGCTTTCTGTCCTAAGCTTGCCTTGAAAACGGTTTTGGGATGGCATGCAATGGCTAGGCCTCCAAGTTCATGGATTTTGTCAACAGTTTCTTCCATGCTTAGATTTTTTGGCACAGTTTCTTGCAGGTTGAGCCCTATTATGTGCCCGTTTAGGCTTGTAACTTCTATGCCAGGTATTATTAGAAGGCCCTTTGCTTCTTTCGCTATTTTTAGGGCGTAATCTATTCTATCGTGGTCTGTTATGGCGACGCCGTCTAATCCAGCCTTTTTTGCGTAGATAAACAGTTCTTTTGGCTTGATGAGCCCGTCATAGGAGTAGCATGTGTGGACGTGGAGGTCGATTTTGATTTTCAGGGCTTTTCACTTCGACATGGCCTTTCTAACTTTCTCCAGCATCTCGTCAAGTTTTTTCTCGTCTGCTTCAATCTTGCGGAAAAGGGGTTTAGCCAAGCCTATCCTGTGGCCGGCTGGTAGGGGTTTTAGGGCTTCTTCCCACCTTTGATGGTGGACGCTTCCGGGTAGGTTTAGGGTTTTCCAAAGTTCTTCGGCTGTGAAGGGAATTATTGGAGCAGAAACAATCGCCAAGGCTTTAACCAACTGGGCAGCCACGTAAATTGTCGTAGCCGCTTTAGCTCTATCACTCTTTATAAGGTTCCAAGGCTCCTTCTCGTTTAGGTACTGGTTGCCAAGGCGGCCTATGTTCATTACGCCGTTGGCTGCAGACTGAAGCCTACAAGCTTCAAAATCATTGGCAATCTCGTCGACACGCTCATTTAGGCTTTTTAGCACTTGCTCCTCCTTGTCTTCCAGCTTGCTTGGCTCTGGAATCCTGCTTTCAAAATGTCTATTTACGAAGGACAAGGTGCGGTGGATGAAATTTCCAAAAGTGTCGTTTAGGTCGGCGTTTATTTTTTCTGTGAAGATTTCCCATGAGAAGTTGGAGTCTTTCGTTTCTGGTCTTGTGGCGATTAGGAAGTAGCGCCAATAGTCGGGCGGAAACATTTCTAGGGCTTCATCTATCCATATGCCTATCCTAAGGCTTTTGGAGGCTTTTTCGCCTTTGAACTGGAGGAACTCTGTGGCTGAAACGTTCCATGGCAAATTGTAGTCTTTGTGTGAAGCCATGAGCAGGGCTGGCAAAATTATGGTGTGGAAGGGAATGTTGTCCTTACCAATGAAGTACAGTGTTTTAGCTTCCTTGTTAAACCAGTAATCCTTCCAGCCCTCGGGGTCGCCGCGGTTTCTGAAATACTCAATGGTGGCGGAAACATAGCCCAAAACAGCTTCAACCCAGACGTAGATGGTTTTGCCCTCGGCTTCTGGAAAAGGCGCGGGGATTCCCCAGCTTACATCTCTCGTGACGGCTCTCGGTTTTAAGCCTTCCCTTATTAGGTTTAGGCTGAAGTTTCTGGCGTTTGTGGGCAGCTGCCTGTTTTCGCTGATGTATTCGGCTAGTTTGTCCGCGAATTTGGCAAGGTCGAAATACCAGTGCTTCGTGGTTTTCACGACGGGTTTACCCTTGCAGATGACGCAGTAAGGCTCTATCAGAACTGTGGGTTCAAGAAGTCTTCCACAAGCGTCGCATTGGTCTCCGCGGGCTGGCGTGTGCCCGCAGTAGGGGCATTTGCCTTCCACAAAACGGTCTGGAAGGAAGCGTTTACAGTTTTCACAGTAAAGCATCTCGGTTTCCTTGGTGAAGATGTAGCCGTTTTTGTAAATCTTCATCAAATGTTGTTGGACAAACTCCTTGTGCACCGGGCTTTCCGTCCGCGTATAATTGTCGAAGGATATACCCCACCTCTTGAAGAGTTCAGCCACCCTCGCATGGTTTTTGTCCGTCAAGTCTTTCGGCTTTACGCCCAGCCTTATGGCTTCAACCTCTATGGGGGTTCCATGCTCGTCGGAGCCGCTGACCATGACGACTTCTTCGCCCTTAAGTCTATAAAACCGGGCGACAACATCCGCTGAAAGAACCGAACCCACCAAGTTGCCTATATGCGGTGTTACGTTTATGTAAGGCCAAGCAGACGTGACCAAAACCTTTCCGAGTTCCACACACCTCCAAAGCCTTCCAAGTAGGCTATATGAAGATGCGTAAAACATGCTTAAAAATTAAATGGAAAAAAATGGGAGGGTTAGGCTATTCGGCTTTCGCTTCCTCTTCAAAGACCGTCCTTGGTCTACGTCTGGAAAGGAATATCGTCGCAGCCAAGATTATAGTGCAGACAATCACCAACACTACATGTATTGTAACGAGAGTCATTAATTTGTCCCAATCGGAAATCGACATTAAATACGGTACACTTGTTATGTAGATGTAGGGATACGCTTCATAATGAAACGGAGATTTGTCCACATTCGCCCTTACAGTGATCCGTGCTCCATAAGTATAAGTTACCGCTCTTCCATCGGGGGGCACTGTAAACGGTCTAGTGAAGGTTTTAACGTTTCCGCCATTTTTCAAAAGGGTTTCGCCCACAGTTATTGTTTCGTTACCTTCCCACTTCTCACCAGTATATGCAAACCAAGGATATGTTATTGTGATGTTATAAAGAATGAGGTCCACGTCCTTCCTGTCGTTGCGGACAACTATTGTAAGTTTTCCGCTTTCACCTGGCTCATAGTACGTTTTGTCCGTCCACGCGTAAATATTTACTGTTTCTGGAACTTGCTGCGCATAGGATGGAATCCAAGAAAACACCGCCAGCACCAGTGCCACCGCTATTATTGAAAGCAAAATTGGCTTCTTCATTTTAAGCCCTAAAACTTAATGTTCAAGCTTAGTTTTATTTAAAACTTGTTATTTGACAATACCACTTTCTGCAAAAGCTTTTTCACAACATCCACCGATGCATCGGTTCTAAAACCCGTGGAAATGAAGTGAGTCGGTGAAACCTTAAGGCCCATTCCACTTAAAGCTTTAATGGCCATCTTAATAGGTGGTGTTGACAAGCCCATTTTGCTACACATTTTGTCCAAAACATAATATGTGATAGGCGCTGAACATTCCTGCTGCATTAATGCTAAAATTCTCTTAATCCTCGATTTTAATCTTAAGTTTCTTTTTTCAGCTTCTTTCTCCATTAAAGTGCAGAATTTTTCGTCGGCTAGTTTTCCAAGCCATAAAGGTCCAGCGTAATCCATTTTTGAACCGCAGTTGGGGCATTTTCCATCATGTCCCAGCAAGCCTTCTTTGTTTATGGTTTCTCTGTGGAGGCAGTTGAAGCAGTGGAGTATATAGCCCAACTGTTTTAGGGTTTCATCCGCCTTTTGAGCGCTGTGTTCCAGAACTGCGTAGAAGCGCACGTAATGGTCTGTGCTGTGGCTGAAGAGCGGATACACGCCAATTTCATGTTTCGCCGCTGTGGCTGCTGTGCTGGCTATGAGAAGTCTAAGGGCTATTTCGTGGCAGTATTCCGTGCGGAGGGGTTTTCCCCCATACTTGCGTATGCATGCTTTTGGGTGTACGCCGCATAAGGGCGCCATGTCCGTTGCTGTTAGGGCTAATAGGCCGCCGTCTCTGATGGCCCTCACCGCCGAGTCTAGGAACGGCGCCGGCGAGCCGAAGGGGTCTATGTCTACAGCGTCAAACCTTTTATACGGCGCAGCATAGCGGGCTAGGAGCAAGTTTGCATCAAGCTTCCTAACCATAACACGTTTTCCCAGCCCGTTCATTTCCACGTTGTACTTTGCCAGCAGGTAGGCTTTCTCGTTGATGTCATTGACTAAGACTTTCTTGACACCTTCAACTTCCCTGGCGAAACGTATTCCCCTAACACCGCAGCCCGCCAGAGGTTCACATACGGCAATTTCGCGGCCGATGATTCGCTGGTAAGCCTGTAAGGCTAGAACTGCAATGTCGCGGTTCAACTCCATGACTGGGTTGTAGAAAACAGGCGCCTTTGAGGGCGCATACTCGCTTGGTTTTTTCACAAAGGCTGAAAGTTTTGGAACAAGCACGCGGACTTGGCCTTCCTCCACGATTTCCGTTGGAAAGTCTATTTCGGTTTTTTGGGTTCTCATGCCTTTGCTATGCCCCATTCAAGCAGGGCTGAGTGAATCATTTGGGAGGCTATGGCTGCCAATACAACTGCCATTATGCGGCTTGCCGCCTGAACACCGTTATTGCCAACCGCCGAAACAAGCAGAGGCGCAAAACGAAGGGTTAAATAAACGCCTACTGCTGCGATTAAACCGCCTGTCAAAACGTTTACTAGGGCGTAAGTGTTCGCTAAAACAATCAGCGTGGTCATGGTTCCAGGTCCAACAAGGAGTGGTGTAGCCAAGGGAACAACGGCTGCTTGCCTTACATCAATGGTTTTTGACCTTGACATTCCGCCAAGCATGTCTACGGCCAGTATTAGAAGCAGTATTCCTCCGCCAAATCTGAAGTTTGTAACTGACACATCTAAGGCTGTCAACATAAGCGGCCCAAAAAGGGTGAAGGTTAAAAGGAGTGCAATTACTATCATTGTTGTTGTGCTTGTTATTTTTCGCCTTTCATCCTCTTTAAGTTTGCCTGTGTATATGAGGAAAGTTGGTATTGTGCTTATAGGGTTCATTATTGTAAAAAGCTGGATAGATATGTTTAGGATGGCGGCTGGGTTTATTTGAACCCACTCTTTTAAACCGCCTACGGTGAAACGGAAGGATGCTAGAAAAACAAGCAGAACTATAACCAACAATAGGGCTAGTCTGAAGACTTTGCTGTGTCTGCTGGCTATCCACTCGCTTAACTGCTTTTCTAAGGATGAAACCAAGCCCTCGCGTTCCTTTTCGCCCATTTAGGCTTCAGCCAGCCACAACATGATTAATCTGGATAGAAGTTAAGCTGCCAAATATTAGACTTCTGGTTTAGACAGTGCACCGAAATCTTTTAGCCAAGTCATATACAATGCATAAGCAGCAAAGGAGCGTATTTGCATTTGAAAGCCTTCATTTCAGTTGACTTGGAAGGCATGCCCTACATAGTTACGCCAAGCCAACTAAACCTAAAAGGCGCTTTATATGAAGAGGCGAGGAAAATCGCCACGAAAATAACATTTTTTGCGGCTGATGAACTGCACAAAAACGGTTTTGAAGAGGTTATAGTTGCAGACAGCCACGGCCCCATGGTCAACATTCACGTGGAAGAACTGCCAGAATACGTGGAAATTGTTAGAGGTTTTCCAAGACCCCTAAGCATGGTTGCAGGCATCGAAGGATGCGACGCCGCTGTTTTCCTAGGCTATCATGCCAAGTTTGGAACAGCCAAATCCTCCTTTGACCACACTTATAGCGGCGGAAGCATAAGAAAAGTTGAGGTTAACGGTGTTGAAGCCAGCGAATTCCTCCTAAACGCCTATGTAGCTGGAGAACTGGGCGTTCCAGTGGCGATGGTGGCTGGTGAAGCCCAACTCTTGAAGGACGACGTTGAAAAGTGGGCACCATGGGCTGAAGCTGTTCCATTAAAGGATTCCCTGAGCAGAGTTTCGGCGAAAAGCTCAAGCATAGCGAAAATCGAAAAACAGTTAAGGGAAGCCGTGAAAAGGGCTACTTCAAAAATTGAGGCTAAAAAGGTTAAGTTGTTGGTTGCGAAAAAGCCTGTTAACATGCGGGTAACATTCCTTGTAAGCCACTTCGCCGATGTTGCGGCACTACTCCCCCAAGCCAAGAGGGTTGACGGCTTAACCGTTGAATATACTGCACAGAGCATGACGGAAGCCTATAAGACCTTTGAGTTGCTGGTGCTTGCAGCCAGCGGAATGTCTGCCCTCCTAACCCAACAAACTTAAAATTTGGGCGTGGAAAAGGCGGAGAGCTTGCAGAAACGCATATTCTTGTTGACTGGCAGTCCGGGCGTTGGAAAAACAACACTGCTATTGAAGGTTGTGGACGCTTTAAGGGCCAAGGGCTACAGTGTCGGCGGAACGCTAAGCCGTGAAGTCCGTTCAGCTGGAACCCGCATAGGCTTTGAAATCCTAGACCTACAAAGTGGAAAAAGCGGCTGGCTCGCCCACATAAACCAAAAGATAGGTCCAAAGGTTGGGAAATACCGCGTTAACATGGAAGACTTGGAGAAGGTTGGCGTTGAAGCCATTTTAAAGGCTGTTAGAGAATGCGATGTCATTGCCATTGACGAAATTGGACCCATGGAGCTTTTCTCAGAAAAGTTTAGAAATGCGGTTAAGGAGGCTGTTGAAAGCGGCAAACTTGTGGTGGGCGTTGTCCACTGGAAAGCTCGAGACAAAATTATAGACTATGTTAAAAAGCGGCAAGACACGGAAATATTCACCGTCACCTTTGAAAACCGTGATGGGTTGCATGGAACCCTTGTGGGCCAAGCCTTAGAGGGTCTAGCCAAAATCCGCAGCGAAAAGAGTAGGCTATGATTTTGCTTCAGCCTTTTTCCCGCTTTTCTTACGTTCATAAGCTATTATGGATAATGGGATTAGGAAACCTAGAAAAAGAAAGAGGGCTAAAACATACTGTCCCAGTAGGGCGAACTCTATTATAGCGTAGAGCCAATAAACAACCGTTATTATGAGGATTGCTTTAGCGATGTCGCCTACAAGTCCCATGAATGATGCACTGAGAATTTTAAGTGCTGAAGTCTTTATTAAATATGCTACACGCTATTCCTATACGTGCAACCCTAAAACCTTTAACGGACAGCGCAAATATTGTAAACGAAGGCTTGCAAATGTTGGTTGCAGGCGTTGACGACGCGGGACGGGGCTCTGTTATCGGACCCTTAGTGATTGCTGGAATCCTCGTGGACGAAAACGATTTGCCAAAACTTGTTCAGTTAGGGGTTAAAGATTCGAAGCTTCTGTCGCCAGCCAGAAGAGAAAAACTTGCCGCTGAAATTAGGCGGATGGCCAAAAAGCATGTTTTTGTGAAGCTTTCCCCAGCCGAGATTGACAAGGTTGTGGAGAAGGGCAGAAAACTTCATAGGCTCAATTGGCTGGAGGCCCAAGCCATGGCTAAAGTGATAGAGCTTCTAAAGCCAGACGTAGCCTACGTGGATGCTTCAGACGTTTTGGAAGAGCGTTTCAAACAGCAGATTATGGAGTTTTTGCCCTTCAAAGTTGAAATAGTTTCGGAGCATAAGGCAGACCGCAAATACCCAGTGGTTTCCGCCGCCTCCATAATAGCCAAAGTGGAACGAGACCGAGAAATAGCTGAGTTAAAGGCGAAGTATGGCGATTTTGGATGCGGCTACCCCACAGACCCAAAAACAATAGAGTTTCTAAACCGCTGTCTCGAAACCTTGAAGGGATATCCGGAGTTTGTTAGGAAAAGCTGGAAGCCGGCGAAAAAGCTCAAAAGGGAGAAGGCCTCTCATCAAACTAGGCTTGCCTAAAGTTTGCACAAGTCTTCTGGACTTTTAATCTTGGATATTTCATCGCCGTTAATGCATGGAATATCCTTGTCCAGCGGAGGCTTTTGCCCATCCGTAACGATAACGGGGTGGGCTTGGACAACTCTGCTTAGGCTTAAAATTTCCTCAACCCTCCGATTGAGGGCTGCCTCGTCTTTGTCAGCAACCCCGCCAATTATCTTCATGTTTTCCTCCGGAACTGTGACTACAAAGTCGAAGGGCGCCTTCTTAACGGCTATAATGTTGTAGCTAGCAAGCTTTTTGAAGAGTCTCTGGAGAAGCTTGTTTTGGGTGAATATCTGCCTAGCTTTCGTCATGAAGGGTTTTCTATGGCTTTTCGACGTTTCGAAAATGTTAACAGGCTTTGCCACCGGAACTCCCAGAGTGCAAAGCAGATTGTAGGCCGCCGTCACAGAGGCTTTAGCCATACCCCTTTCATAGCCGTAAAGAGTTCTTCGCGAAATGCCTATTTTCTCTGCAACCTCGCCGACGGACAAGCCTAACTCTTGCCTTCGCTTTTTTATGGCTTCACCATCTATCTCCACATAATAACCGCCTGGACCCGCCTGGATAAGCGGATGGACTCCCCGCAAAACAATGTTTTCGAAGGTTCTGGGCGTGATTGCAAGAACGTTATATCGGGAATAAACTGTGTCGTCTTCCAGTGGCTTTTCGCGGGTTTTTTCACTTATGAAAAGCGAGGCTGCTGAGACTTGTTCGGCGATTATCCTCAACTCTAAAGAGTCGTAGGGCGAAACGCATCCAATGTCGTGCTGCACTTTTATGAAAATTAGGGATTCGCTTTTTCTTGCTGCAATGTCAAAACAGCTTGGCCTAGAGCAACATCTTTGGGAGACGGTGAACCCGCCCTCCTTCAGTATGGTTTCCGCCGCCTTTATCTTCTCCGTCTCCCTACCGGTCATCGGACCTTCACAAAAGTATTCAAGGCACCCTTGAATATAAGGATATACGCTTCAAGGCTTATCCCATAGACCTCGCCAATATCATGGCATGCGCCTTGTCATAGGGTTCAAGGTGCACAACATCTTCTATAGCGAAACTTCGGCTCTCTAAAACTTTCACTTCCTGCCTATAGATTTCAGAAGGCTCCTTCGTAACGTCTATGCTCTGGGCTTTCACGGCAAGCATTATCCACCCGCCGTTTTTGAGGAAAAGGTCGGCGTTGTCCGCCAAAATTTTGGCTTGCTCAGGCTGGGCTATGTCGCAGTATATGTCGTCCACCTTCCCGCTGATATACATGGCGTATCTTTCTGGGAAGCGGGCATCCTCCAGTATGGGCGTCATGTTAAGCCTATAAGAGCAAACGTTGTTTACAAGTTCTCTTAGGGCTCTGGCTGCGAACTCGACGCAGTAGACGTGGCCTTTTTCGCCGACGATGTCTGAAACGTGGCTTGCGGTGGTGCCGGAAGCCGCGCCTAAGTAGAGCACTTGGTGGTCTGGTTTTATGGGTACAGCCTTAATGCCTTTAAGGATGGCGGCGGCTAGTTTGCTTCTAAATGGGTCCCAGAGGCGGTATTCAACGCCTTCGAAACGTATCAGTTTTTCTCCGTAGACTGTTCTTCCTGGCGCAAGGTTCATTGTGGCCAGTTTCTGGCTTCCATCATCTAATGTCACTATGTAGACTTGGGGGAACTGGGGATGCTGCCTAACGTGCATGTTTCCGCTTCCACCGCTTCTTTTCGCGTTTGGGCTGTTTCTCCGGAGCCTTTGGCGGTTCAGCGTATTTCTGGAGGATTTCCTCAACCCTCTTTTCCAGGTCAGCCTTTAACTCCTCGCCGATGTATCTTCCTCCAAAAACGTCTGTCCTAGCGGCTATCGCCAGCTTCCCAGCTAAAGCCCTGGCGATTTTGCCCCTCTGCCACTTTTTCGCCTCGTGCAGGAGCGGATGCTGAAAGATTATTCCATGCTTAGGCGGCCTGGTTCCAGTTTTCAGCGAGCGGAATAGGGCTTTTTCTGCGCCTAACACTTGCAGTGTGCTGGCCGGCATCTTAGCCAAATTCGTTAGGCCGCCTGCCAACGCTATGAGGCGGGCTCCGAGAAGCGCGCCTGTTAACGCCTTCATGTTTGGGGCAACCTCCTCCATGGCCGTGTCTATGTATTTTTCCATGTTCTCTCTAAGCTCGTAAAGGCCTAACACTGTTCGGCTTAAAGCCTGTATCTGGGCGAGGTCTGTTTCCGCCAAGTCTGCTCCCATGGAGGATTTAGCCGCGTTGGCCACCTGTTCGGCTTTCGATTTAGGCAAGCCTTCTTTTTCAAGGCTTTCAGCAGTGAAGCCTTCGCGGCTTCCAATGTTTGCGACTAACCGGGCGTAGGTTTCATGTTTCTCCAGAAGGCGGTCGAGTTCTGGAAAGTGGATGCCGTACCATTCTCTGATGCGGCTCATGAAGAGGTTTATGGTTTTATCCAAGTCGTCCAATGTCTGGATGGCTTGGGCAATAATTAGGTCCTTCTTTTCAACAGCCTTTTTAACACGAAGCTTTGCCATTTCCATGGAAACGCTGTGGGTCCAGCGGCGAAACTCCTCATAATCCTTGACAAAGCCTGTTTCTATGGCGAAGCCTTCCACGTTGGAGCGTAAAAGCTGTCCAGCCGCTGAAACCGTCGAAACTTCCGTGGAAACAGCAAATTTCTCTTTAACGCTTGCCGCCAAAAGTGGGTTTTCAAAGATGAAACCTTCGTAGCCGCTGTTTTTCAAATAGCCTATAAGGTCTGCAACCTCTTTAACAACTTTTCCAGATTCTATTTCCAAAAGGGTTTTTGCCGCTTCTTCGGGCTTTTTTTGGAAAAGGGATTGGGCTACAAGCTTATTTCCTTCGTCGAAGGCCAAAACACCAAAAAGGGTTTGAATTATTGTTGCCTTCATCATCCTTCTCCTCAGAGTGTTCCAAAATACTATCTATTAGGCTTGGATAGATAAAGGATTCTGAAAGGCTGCTCAGCCTATCTAGCGTTGTCTAACGCGGCGGATTTCAAAGACAACGGGGTTTTCGGGGTCGGGACAAGCGTTGAAGATGACGTCCTTATCTTTTGCCCATGGAAACTCCACGCCGTAGCGCATGGCGAAAACTTTTGGGAGCAGAACCATGAGGGCGCTGTAGCATATGTCGCCCTTAACAGATTTGCCGTCAAAAACTATTTTGTCGCCAACCTTATGCCCGAAAGCGCATATTCCCTTCTGGCTTTTCACTGTAACCTCAATAACCGACAACTCAACACCACTGTTTTGAGAAGTCACCAAATGCTTATAGAATTTTCTAAAACTTGCGCCATAAACATCGCGAAAGGAGAACTAAAGTTTATCTTTCAAAAGCGACAACCATAACAGAAAACCTTGGCGGTGAAAGCTCTGTGAAGAATGAGCGTTTAAGGGTTAATTTAGCAGGCTTATGCCTTGAAAACCCCACTATGTTGGCTTCTGGAATTTTGGGGTATTCGGCTGAAACCCTTAAAAGCGTGGCTGAGGGAGGCGCAGGGGCTGTTGTCACAAAATCTGTGGGGTTAAAGCCTCGAAGCGGCTATGCAAATCCAACGGTGGTTCAGGTTGAGTGCGGCTTGATAAACGCTGTGGGGCTTCCAAACCCAGGGATTGAAGAGTTTGTGAAGGACATTGGTGAGGCGAAGGCTGTTTTAAAGGCGCCATTAATTGTGAGTGTTTATGGTTTTTCAGCTGAAGAATATGCGGTTGTGGTGGAAAGGGCCGTGAAGGCTGGGGCGGATGCCGTGGAACTGAATGTTTCATGCCCTCATGTTAGGGAAACCGGCGCTGAAATTGGGCAGAATCCTAAGGTTTTGGCAGAAGTTGTGGAAAAAGTTAAAAAGAGCGTGGAGAAGCCGGTTTTTGTTAAGCTTTCGCCAAATGTCACGGACATTGTTGAAGTTGCAGAAGCCGCCGCAAAGGCTGGAGCGGATGCCATAACTGCCATAAACACTGTTAGGGCGATGGCCATCGACTTAGAAACTGCAAAACCCATATTAAGCAATAAGAGGGGTGGATTGTCCGGGCCTGCCATAAAGCCCATAGCTGTTCGATGCGTCTACGACATTTATGAAAGGGTTAAAAAGCCCATAATTGGATGCGGCGGCATAACCAGTTGGCGGGACGCTGTGGAGTTCATGCTGGCCGGAGCCTCCGCCGTCCAAATTGGAACTGCAATAGCCCTTAAAGGGCCCAGCGTTTTCAGGCTTGTGACTAGGGGGATAAACGCCTACCTAAAGAGGAAGGGGTTTAGGAGCGTGAGCGAGATTGTCGGCCTGGCTCACCGTAGCTAACAAGCATAGAGCCACCCGCATAGTGGCCGTGGAAACCATAAGCCCAACAGTGAAAACCCTCACCTTCAAAGACAAGCAGTGTGCAAAAGCCCAGCCTGGACAGTTCCTCATGCTTTGGATTCCAGGGGTGGATGAGATTCCCCTAAGCGTTTTAGACGCAGACCCTGAAAAGGCGATGGTTTCTGTGGCTGTCAAAAGGGTTGGAGAGGCAACTAAAGCACTACACGAAATGAAGACTGGCGAAGTTATAGGCGTCCGCGGCCCCTTCGGAAACGGCTTCACTCATAACGCTGGAAGGATACTCATGGTTGGAGGCGGGGTTGGCATAGCCCCCCTATCCTTTCTAGCTAAAAAATTGGCTTCGAAAGCCTCAAAAATTACCGTGATAATTGGGGCGAAGACGAAGAGCGAACTCATTTTCATGGAAGAGTTGAAAAGGCTGTGCGGAGAGAGGAATGTTTTGGCCACCACCGAAGATGGAAGCTACGGCGTGAAAGGCTTAGCTTCAAACCATGCAGAGATGGTTATGGCCAAAGAAAACTTTGACATGGTCTACACTTGTGGGCCGGAGCCGATGACAAGGAAGATTTTGGACATTGCAGAAGGTAAGGGCGTTTGGGCCGAGGCAAGCTTGGAGAGGCTTATGCGGTGCGCCATAGGCATATGTGGAAGCTGTGTGATAGGCGGATTCCGCGTCTGCAGAGACGGCCCAGTCTTCAACATAAACCAGCTTAAGGCTGTTAAAGATGAATTTGGAGTTTGGAAACGCGACTTCAACGGGAGAAGGATACCAGTATAA
>Ga0185307_1001231_pt1 | contig 14477 bp, 16 predicted proteins | sample LHCtaG_FD_128010 | JGI IMG/M metagenome (GOLD analysis project Ga0185307, IMG submission 128010) | Hot spring microbial communities from Little Hot Creek, USA to study Microbial Dark Matter (Phase II) - LHC4sed_matched (SPADES... | ecosystem: Environmental > Aquatic > Thermal springs > Hot... | reverse complement strand
ACTTTCACCCCATCGACGCAGGGAATGAGGGCCAAGATGCATCCCGCGGCCACCACCACATCGGTTTTCTCGTTTACCATGGCGAGGGGCGCGACACCGTTCTTCTTCAAGGCATATATCACATAAGAGCCGACCGTCGACCCTTTCCCCCGAGGAAAGACTAGGATCTTGTCCTTGAGGCATTTTCCCTCAAGTTCGTGGTTCCTTTCCACCACTATCCCCCGGTTTGGGTCCACCCCCAAGTAAAAGTTTATGGGCTCCCTAGAAACCAGCACTTCTCCCTCCGCCTTTCCGGGGCTGATAACCCGCACCCAAATCTTCTTCACACCAAATCCTCCCTTCTTTTCAGGACGGCTCTTTCCCCCAGATAGTAAGCAGCCTTGGCGGAATCCACGCCCAGCTTTTTATATTTTTGGGATAGAGGAGAGACCACCAAACATGTATCGTGGAGCAGTATAAACTTGGATTTTCGGGCCAGCCGAAGTATGTGAGCCGGGACGAGGTTCCTAGCCACGCATAGAAAGGTCTCCATCCTAGGCTTCCTAGTACTCAGATTTCGTGCCTCCTCCCTCGAGAGATGGGGGCACCCCAAAAAGACAGCCTCTGGTTCACCTCCTCCTCCCAAACTCTCATAGACGTTGCGTATTTCTCGCGAGTCGACTTCAATTTTTTCCAGGTCCTTGATTTCTTGATTCCTCGCCTCGGGGGTCAGGGCCTCGACGTGAAACATGGGGGCTGATCCGGAGGCAGCGAGCGCCGCACCAAGTGCTTTCAGCTCGTCTCTTCCTGCCCTGAGGCCCTTAAAGAAAGGGATTTCCCCCCCCACCTCCTTGCCCGCCTTATATCCCAAGGCACTGTAATCCGAGATCGAGTTAAGTTCTGCGGTTACCTTAACCACTACTCCTGCCCTTCTCCCCTCATCTTTGTGGAGTCCAAAATTTGGGGTAACGCCTGCTATGGCTGCAGCCAAGGCAGAGAGCGCACCCTCCCTGTTGGTGCGCGCGCCCAGAACCGAATTGGCATAGCAAACTGCTGAAGATTCGGCCCAAGATAGATGCTCCTGCCGTCTAGGCTCGCGGAGATAGTAGGGGGTGCAGGTGAGACTAGTAGTGGCGCCCATTTTCCGCAGGGCCCTCAGAACCCTGAGCTGCTTCCGGGCAAACCTTTCATCTATCCCAAGCTTCCTCCACCGGCGGACATCCATCCCGCAGGGATTGAGGGTGGTTTTCACCCTAAATTTTGCCTCGCTCGATAGATCTTCCAGAAATTGTAAGCCCGGTTCCCCAATCGACTGGTAGGAAACCCCCGACAAGTGTGCTGAGCTTATGGGAATCAACCTCTCTGCCCCAAAGGCCTCGCCCAGCCTGACCAGCAGCCTGTAGCACTTCTGCATGGCCTCCCCCTGCTCCCCGTCCAGAATACGCTCCTCTCTCTTGGTGAGATAAAGAGCCATCACAATTTACACCAGACATTTAGCTGTGCACACGTGTGCATGCCGGAAGGTTCAAACGCGCGCCTTCAGGAACTTTTCCCTTCTCTCCAAAGGTATGGTCAGATCAAACCCCACCTTGCTGGTTACCCCGTTCTCGCTTGCGGAGGGGTCGAGTGAGGAGCCAGGTTCCTCCCTAATGATGATATTCTTCTTGGCCTGAAATCTCGTGGCCATCGCCCATTCCACCTCCTCCGGCTTTTCAATGTCTATGTCCTCGTCCACCACCCAAGCGTGCTTTAAAGAGGGGTGGGCACGAAAAGCTGCCTCCAGGGCCTTCACCCCGTCATCTGGGTTCTCCTTCTTTATCTTTATGAGGCAGTGGAGCCAGTATCTCCCCCCTGGCGTTAATCTCGCCTCTAGACACCTGCAGACCTTGCTCACTTCTCTGTATATCGCAACCTCCCTCGGAAATCCCATCAGAATGGCATGCTCGTTCCCACCCGGAAGAATGGCCTGATAGATTGGGTTCGGTTTAGTAAAGATTTTCTTTATCCTAAAAACCCTCTCCATCCTGACTTCATCTAGGAGCCCCATTAGATCCAAGAAGGGGCCCTCGGGGTGCCTCTCCTCCGTTACCTCGGCCAGCATGATGATCTCAGAGGGTGGAACCAAGTGTTCCTCAATCTTCAGGAGTGGAGTTTTGGATAGGGTGTTCGCCATGGCGAGCTCGCTCTTGCTAAGCTCCACCGAAATCGCGGCGGCTAGGGCAACGGAAGGTGGAGCGCCCACACAGATGGCAACCTCCTTCGTGCCCTCCTGGATAAATCTCTCCAAATGTCTGGGGGCTATCCTAACCGCCACCCTCTGCTTGTCGAGAACCATCATTCTGTGATAGGAGGCATTCATCCCCAACCGCTTGTGCGAGGCCACCACAATGCTCGCCGTCAGGTAGGGTCCACCTTCACACCGGTAGTGCCTGAGGATGGGAAGCTTCGAGAGATCGGGATCCAGCTCTTTATATCCCTTCATCTTCTGAACCTGAGGCTCCCTAGGATGTTCTATGGCTTGGAGGACCAAATCCCCCAACTTTTCCCTTCGCACGCCGAAGGCCATGGCCAGCAACTCGCGGGAGGAATAGAGATTCCCCACGACCGGCATGGAGAATCCCTTGACGTTTTGAAACAGCACCGGCTTTCCTTCGTTCCTCCGCAAGATGGAGGCGATCTCGAACTTGGTGCTGGCGGGCTCCCGGTATTTCAAGAGTAGTCCGCGTTTCTCCAGTTTCTGCAAGAATTTCCTCAAGTTAACCGCAGCCCCCTCCCTCCCAGCCGGACGGGGAAAGCATCAGCACTAGTGCTCCGAAGGGCTTCGAGCACCCGCTTTTCGTTTCTCCCCACCAATGCCAGCATACACCCTCCCCCGCCCGCCCCCGTAATCTTGGCGCCGCAAGCTCCAGCTTCACGAGCGGCAACCACCATCCTTTCTATCCGGGGGGGAACGATTTTAAGGGAGGAAAGAAGCGAATGGTTGAGGTCCATGAGAACCCCCGTTTTCCCTAGGTTTCTTTCCCTCAAGCACACGGCCCCCTGCCTTGCGATTTCGCCTATAAAGTCAAAAATCAGCTCCGCCAGCTCTTGCCTTTCCTCCCTAAGCCTGCGCACCTTCTCCACCAGCCTTCTTGTGCTGGAAGGGATGCCACTCCACCCTATCACCGCACGCAACCTCGGCCCTTCCACCCTCTCTGCTCTCCCCCCCTCCAGCATGAGGAACCCCCCACGCACGGCGGCCGAGACACCCGCCCTGCTGGCCAGACCCTGAACCGCCAGCTCCGCCCTGAAGGAGAGGTCTACTATCTCTTCCCCCGAAAGTTTCAGCCCCATCACCCTTGAGACCGCCCCCACGGTCGCCGCACAGACGGCCGAGGAGGTGCCTAGACCCGACGCCGCCGGCAGTTGCGACCTTATTTTTATGCCGATTCCCTCCTCCCTCCCAGCATACTGAAACACTTGCTTCACGGCTTCAACCACGTACTGTAGCTTCCCCTTTGTGGGCAGGGCAGAAATTTTGGTGGTGAGCGAGCCCAGATGAGAGGTTATACTCAGAACCTTTTCTCTTTTTGACTCTGCGGAGACCTCAATCATGCGGTCGATAGAAGCCACCAAGGCTGGGCGCCCGTACACCACCGCGTGCTCCCCAAACAGAAAGACCGAACCGGGTGCTGAAGCCCTCGGCATCTTCTTTTACGGGAACGATGGTATAATGAAGCTCCTTACGGCAAATACAGGTAGCTATCCGAAAATCGGTAGCTCTCCAGAAAAACAGCAACACAGGGAAGCGTACGCGAGGTGGGAGAGGGGGGAGCTGACGGACGAGGAGTTCGAGAGAATCCAAAGAGAGGTGATCAGGGAGGTCATCGAGGAGCAGGTGAAGGCCGGTCTGGACATGGTCACGGATGGGCAGATAAGGTGGGTGGACCCTATCTCCCATTTCACCAGGCGCCTTGGGGGATGTAGGCTCAATGGTCTGCTCCGCTATTTCGATACCAACTTCTACTTCAGGCAGCCGGTGATAGAGGACAAGCCTGTAGTCATGGAACCCGTCGCCAGAGCCGAATATATAATCGCCAAGCGCCTCTCCCCGGTGACGGTGAAACAGGTGATAACCGGCCCCTACACACTCGCCAAGCTATCCATCAACAAGGCCGGCGTGGACTTTCACACCTTGTTGAAGTGGTTCGCCGAAGTGGTGGCGCAGGAAATCCATGCCCTCTCGCGTTTGGGCAGATGTTTTATTCAAATAGATGAACCAGCCATCTTGAAACACCCAGAGGAGCTGAACCTTTTTGAAGAGGCCATCAACGAAATCTGTGCGGAGAAGCGCAGGTCCAAAATATACCTATACACCTATTTTGGTGACGTCTCCCCCTTCCTTGACGCTTTCGAGAAATTACCCGTAGATGGGGTCGGGTTAGATTTCACCTACAGCCCTAAATTGGCCTCCATCCTAGCGCAGCGGGGATTCAGAAAAGAGGCAGTGGGTTTAGGGCTCATCGACGGAAGAAACACTCGTCTAGAAAGTTCGAGGGAGGTTCTCCCCCTACTCAAGAGAGCGCTTTCCGGCGTGGAGGCGGATATACTTTATCTCAATCCCTCCTGCGGGCTGGAGTTCCTGCCGAGGGAGGTGGCATTTCAGAAGCTGAGGCGCATGGTAGAAATAGCAAGAATGGCCCGGCAGAAAATTCTATGAGACTGAAGCTCCCCCTCCTTCCCACGACCGCTGTAGGAAGCTTCCCCAAACCTGCCCCTCTCGTCAAGGCTAGAAAAAAGGGAGCTAGGAAAAACCTCGAACGATTGGAAAGGGAAGCGACCGAAAAATGGATTCGCCTTCAGGAGGAGATAGGCTTGGATGTTCTGGTGGATGGGGAGTTCTACCGGGGGGATATGGTTGCCTTCTTCGCCGAGCTTTTGGAAGGATTCAAGATGGGAGGGCTGGTCAGGAGTTACGGAAACCGGTACTATCGCAAGCCCATCATCGTGGGAGAGGTGAGATACAGAGGACCCATAACGGTGAAGTGGTGGAAATTCGCTCAGAGCCTCACCCAGAAACCCGTAAAAGGAGTCCTGACAGGGCCCTACACCATGATGGACTGGTCCTTCAACGAGTATTACCCGGACAGGGAGCAGGCCTGCCTCTCTCTAGCCAAGGAGCTAAGGAAGGAGGTGAGAAATCTGAGCAGGGCTGGGGCCAAGATCATACAGATTGACGAGCCGGCCCTCTCGGCAAGACCCGAGGAGCTGCCCATGGCCACGCGTGCCCTCAAAATTCTCACCCAAGGAATTGACGCCTACTTCATCTGCCACATCTGCTACGGTGCCTTCGAGTTCATCTACCCGCAGATGCTCCATCTTCCCGTCCATAACTTCGACCTGGAGATGTCCAACAGCAACCTAGATTTGGTGGAACTCTTCCGTAGGCACCCCTTTACCAAGGATCTCTCTTTCGGCGTGATAGACGTTCATTCCCATGTGGTTGAGAGCGTGGAGCAGGTGAAGGAGAGGATCCAGAAGGCACTGGAAGTTCTGAATCCCCGGCAACTGTGGATAGACCCGGACTGTGGGCTGAAAACGCGGACGGAGGAAGAGGCGGTGGCAAAGCTCAGGACGATGGTGGAGGCCACGAAACAGGTAAGGGCCACCTTGACATGAGGTGGGAGGTTTGGGAGCCGTGGTATGCGGAAATCTGCAAGAGGTTGGGGCTGAACCCCTCCGCCGACCTAGAGGCGGCCCGCGTGCTCAACGACCTTCTCCCCCAGCCGGAACTTGAGAAACTGATGGAGATAGTAGAAAACAGGGAGTGTGCGGTGTTCGGGGCGGGCCCCTCTCTGGAAGAGGCTCTCTCTAAATTTGGCGAAAAGGTGCAGGGAAAAGTTTGGATTGCCGCCGACGGTGCAACCTCAGCTGTGTTGAAATATCGGTTGCCGGACGTGATAGTAACGGATTTGGATGGAAAGATTGAGGACCAACTCAAAGCCTGGTCCTTGGGCTCCTGGCTTGTTGTCCACGCGCACGGGGATAACCTTCCCCAACTAAAGAAGGTGATCCCGAAAATTCATTCCCGGGTGATTGGCACCACTCAGGTTAGACCCTTCGGCAAACTCTTCAACTTCGGAGGCTTCACGGATGGCGACCGGTCCGCGTTTCTAGCGTATGCTCTGGGGGCGAGGGCCATCTACTTGGTGGGAATGGACTGGCAGGGGGAAATAGGGAAATACTCCGGCAAAAAGGATCCCGCCAAGAAAAGAGCCAAGCTGCAGATCTGCGGGGAGCTGTTGGAATGGCTCAAACAGCTGGGGGCAAATCTCATCGACCTCACAAACCCGCCCGAGAGCTGAGCGTCGACAGGTAGTTAATAAATCGAGAACCAGTTGTTGATGGGTGAAATAAGCTGGTTGGCTCTCAAAGGGGGGGTCATGGTGGTTTGGTTTGTGATCGCTTATCTTATAACTTTCTACTTCATAAGGAAAAAAGTCAGAAATGTGCCCCTCGCCACTTTCCTCCCCGCGGTTGTAGCCTTTTTGATGGTAGTTCCCTTCTACGGTGGGAGGTTGAGAAACTGGATTCAGGAGGCGGAACAGCTCTGGAGGGAGGTTGTCCGTCCCGAACTTTTCCACCTCCTCCTAGGGATATGTCTGGGCCTGGGAATGGTGGCGGTGGGTGCCCTCCTCTCCAAGAAGACGAGACTGGGAACTTGGGGGTGGGAGGCCGGGATAGATCCCTACCGCTTCAGAGCGGCGGGGCAGTTCATGGCCATGTTGCTGCTGCTGTACTTTGTGGAGGTGACGGGGCTCAATCTCTCTTTCCTCTTCCTTATGGCCCTAGTGGCAGCCCTCGTCGTCAGCGAGTTTTTCAAGTCCTTCTACTCCCCCAATTCCGCCGAACCTACAAGACCCGCGAGTAAACTGCGCAGGATTTCCTACTGGTGGACTGGCACGGCCGGCCCGGGGGAGAAATTTTACTTCCCCTCCCTTTTCTGCCTCACCGGTCTCCTAGTGGTCTTCCTCTGGTTGCCCGCTTATCTCCGCCCCTCCCTCCTCCTGCTGGCCCTTTCGGATCCGGTTGCCACATGGGTGGGGACCAAGTTTGGAAAGAGAAAACTTGCCTGGGGGAAGAGCCTAGAAGGGTCGCTGTGCTTCTTTGCCGTGGCCTTCCTCTGCCTCTTCCTTCTCTGCTCCTACCCCCTCGTGCTCTCCGCGGTCACGGCCCTGTTGGTGGCTCTTGTGGAATCCGTAGGTAGGAGGGGGGTGGATAACTTGACGATCCCGCTGGCTACCTCACTCTTCCTTAGATTCCTCCCCCTCTGAACCGGCGCTGTCCCCCGCCTCGCCCGCCTCCCCCTTTTCCTCTCCCGTCCCGCCCGCCTCTCCGCTTACTTCCTTCTGTTCCTCCCCGCTCGTGAGTTCTAAGTAAAGCTTCTCGAGCTCCTCTTCCTTCCGTTTGGCTTCCTCCTTGCTAGGTCGCGGTACCTCCAGCTTCACCCCTTCCGCCCTCATCTCCCTGATCTGCCTCCAAGTCCTCGCCGCCTTCATAAGTTGCCTCGCCTTAAGCGTCTTGGATCCGGTTTTCTTGGTCATCCTTCTACCTCCACTGCTCTTCCTTTTTCCATTAACCAGTACTCCGCCTCCTTCTTCACCTCCCTCCAGTAAACGTTGAATCCGTCTAGGCTGAGGTGGTAAACTCTACTTCCTTCGATCCTCCTGACCCCCACCATTCCTTTTTCTCTCAGGGGTCTCAACAGAAGATAGAAGTGCTTCCTTCCCCCGGGGCGCGTGAGGTCGATGGAGAGGGCTTGGCAAATCTCCTCCTTGGTCTTGGGTCCCTCCCGTAGAAGCCGGAGAACGGCAAGCCCCTGCGGTTTCATCCTAGAGGTTTTGGGATGGTTTCCGTAAGCAAGGTCTAACAACCTCTCGGGCCCTCTCCCTTCCATACTTTTCAAAAGTATATTTTCCCTTATTTAAAGGTTTCCCCCTCCGTTCGGGGAAGCTTTATAAGTAATTTCGCTCCCTACAAAGGGTAATTTTCCCTCCCAATGGTTTTCCTCGGCGGATTCTTTTACTACTTTTCAAACGGTAATTAGCCCAAAAGATCCCCCTCCTTCGCTCTCTTTCCCTCTAAAAGCACAGGAATGATTTTGGGTAAGGCACCGTTTAAGAGTAATATGCGAATAAACGCATTAATCTTAAAACATATTATTTTTTTTACATTCTTTTTAAAACAAATATGCTTTAAAACATGTTTTTGCTATAGGATGATGGAGATAGAGGGAAAGCCAGCGGATGTCCTATTAGATCTTTATCGATCGGGCACCTCAAACGTGACCGAGATAGCGAGGCGGACTTCGAGCACCTATGCCCATACGGTAAGAGTTGTCAACAGGCTGGAGAAAATGGGGGTGGTGAGATTCGAGAGGAAGGGCAGGACGAAACTGGTGGGACTAACTGAGGTGGGGAGAAAAATCGGGGAGCACCTGGATGAGATCGAGGCCTTGGTGAAGATCGCGAGGCTGGGTGCGGAAGTTGAGGCCCTTTACGCGAGAGAGGTGAAGGGAAAGCTACGCGAGGAGATGGATCAGCGGAAGGTGACCGAGGAGCTCGCCAGGATTTCCAAGCAACTTGAGCCCCTGCAGTCGAAGGAGAAGATGCTGGAACCCATCCTCAGACTCCGGGCTAGGATGGAGGAGATTGAAAGGGAGGTAAAGGGGCTGGTGCTGGGTTGAACGTCCAGATTTTCCCAGCATGCGTAGCCGCGACGGTGGCATTGATCGCCAGCTACTGGGATCTCTTCAAAGGGAGGATCATCCCCGACAAGCTGACCCTCCCCTCGATTTTCGGCGGGGTGATTTTCTACGTACTTTGGGGTCTGGTGAAGGGGGATCCCCTCATCTCTCTCTACGGTGGTTTCGGTGCCCTTTTTTCTTTTGCTCTGGCCTACCTCCTCTGGCTCACCGGCGGCTGGGCGGGGGGGGACGTGAAGCTCTTCACCGCCTTCGGCGCCTGGCTTCCCGTTTACTCCCCCCCCTTCTTCCAGCCCCTCTTCGGCGATTACCCGTTTTTCCCGCTGAGTATCCTCTTTAACAGTGCTATCCTTTCCCTCCCGGTGGTCCTCATCTTTAGCCTGATCCGGAAACTGCAGGGCAAAGGTGCCTTCTATGAGGAGGTGAAGATTACAGAGCTCCAAGAGGGTGCCATCCCCGCGGAACTCATCTACCTGAGGGGCGGGGAAATCAGAAGGGAGAAGGCACCGCTTTTCATGCGGGAAAAATGGGACAGGCTCCTAGCTCATCCCCGGAGGGCTGCGGGCCTGAGCGAGGAACAGGTTAGGGAGCTAAAAAGGCTAGTTTCGGAGGGGAAACTAGAGGACAGAATAAAGATAAAGAGGGGGATACCTTTTGGACCGTTCTTGGCAGCAGGCCTGTTCGTAGGCTTAGTGCTGGGTGATCTCTATTCACTCCTTTTTGGATACTTGGTGTGAATGCGAGGAGTAGCACGTCAAAACTTCGATTAGGACTAAGATGTAGCTGCAATGCTTTCCGGCTCTCCAGGGAGATAGGGGAGGTTCCAAACCTAGTTTCGTTCAGCGAAGCCCCTAGACCACATCAACGGCTAGTTACCCCACACCGGGAAAAACTGTAACTCATAGTTAAAAAAATTAAAAGTTGAATTAAATACTCAACTGTCAGTAATCCAATGGGCAAATCTATAGCTGAAATAAATGAACGAATTCGGAAAGGCGACGCAGTAGTTCTAACAGCTGAAGAGATGGTTGAGTTCGTCCGGGAAAAAGGAGTGGCCCAAGCTGCCAAAGAGGTGGACGTGGTCACGACCGGAACCTTCGGGCCGATGTGTAGCTCCGGTGCGTTTCTCAACTTTGGTCATGCCGATCCTCCCATCAAGCTTGGAGGGGGAGAGATCTACCTCAATGACGTTCCCGCCTACGCTGGATTAGCTGCAGTCGACACGTACATCGGCGCGACCTCGATGTCTAGGAGCAGGGGTATGGAGTATGGTGGCGGGCACGTCATCGAGGACTTGGTCCGTGGCAAAGAAATTGAACTCCGGGGTTTGGCGTATGGTACTGATTGCTATCCCCGCAAGGAGATAGAAACCACAATTACCATCCACGACATAAACCAAGCTGTGCTCTATAACCCGCGCAACGCTTATCAGCGCTATAACGCGGCAACAAACTCGAGAGACGAAACAATTTATACATACATGGGAACGTTGCTGCCGAATTTTGGTAACGTGACCTTTTGTGGTGCGGGTGTGCTCAGCCCTCTCGGAAAAGATCCAAATTATCGGACCATCGGGATCGGGACACGGATATTTCTTGGAGGTGCGCAGGGTTACATCGTCTGGGAGGGTACCCAGCACAATCCTAAGGAAGGCCTGGGTACGATCGCAGTCGTAGGTGATCTTAAACAAATGAGCGCGAGATACCTCCGGGGGTGCACAATTCACAAGTACGGTACATCGCTCTATGTGGGGTTGGGAATTCCGATCCCAATACTCGATGAGGAAATCGCTCGCACAACCGCATTGGACGAAAGTCAAATTAAAACCAAGATCATTGACTATGGCGTTCCGAGAAGGGACAGGCCCGTGGTTCGGGAAGTCACATATGCTGAACTGAGGTCCGGCAAGGTTGAAATAGCCGGAAAGGAGGTCCCGACAAGTTCCTTAAGTAGCTTTAAGGTCTCCAGGGAAATAGCGGAAACTCTAAAAAGGTGGATAGAAAAAGGGGAGTTCTTCCTTTCCGAACCCCTTCAAAATCTTCCGGTTGATAGAATTTTCAAACCTATGAGGCAAATCGCACCCACGCCACTGGTCAAGGAAATAATGACCAAGGAAGTGATCACGGCCAAGCCGGACTGTTTAATCACCGAAGCCGCCAAGATACTGGCTGAGAAGAACGTGGACCACCTGCCAATCGTAGATGAGCACAACCGACTCGTCGGTATAGTAACATCTTGGGACATCGCCACCTCTGTCGGCACGGGAAAGAAAAAACTTTCGGAGATCATGACGCGGAAAGTCATCACGGCTTATGAGGATGAGCCGGTGGATACGGTGGCGAGGAGGCTTGAAGCCCACCGTATATCCGGCATGCCCGTGGTTAACGAGCGTGGGGAGCTCAGAGGGATAGTGACAACCGATGACCTCGCAAAGCTCTGGGGGAAAAGAAGATGAAGAAGCTACTCCTGAAGTACTCGCCTGAAAAGGCAGGAGAGCCGATTTTGGCGGGGGTGATCAAGGAAACGGGTGTGTTGGTAAACATTCTATACGCAGACATTAGCGCAAAGGGTGGAGAAATCTTGGTGGCCATCGATGCCCCAGAGCAGGATCTCTCGAAGGTGATCGAATCCCTCAAGAGGAAAGGAGTTGAAGTCGAGGAGATGAGACGCAAGCTTAACCTGGATAGAGAATCCTGCATGGACTGTGGAGCTTGTGTTTCGCTTTGTCCGACCAGAGCCCTACACCTGACTGCTGACTACTCTCTCCAACTGGATGAAGACAAATGCGTCTACTGCGAGCTCTGCATTTCGGCGTGTCCTGTGCGTGCATTAAAAGTCAGTAAATTCGAGGCGATATCTTGATCTGCTTTCGATGGGTGTTGAGGGAAACTAATCTTCTCATAAAGAGCGATGAAAGGAGGGCGATAGATGTGGCCACCAGAGCGGCCCTGAGAGCTAGACAACAAATTGAGCAATTTGTATCCAGATATCCTGAGTTCAGGTATTCGCTCGAACCACTACGTTTGAAATCGGATGAATGTCCAAGGGTTATCGAGCTGATGCTCAAGGCGGGAGAAATAGCTGATGTTGGTCCCTTCGCCGCTGTAGCAGGTGCAATATCTCAGGTGGCTTCGGAGGCTGCAACGGAAGCTGGAGCAAGAAACATTTTAGTCGAGAACGGTGGCGATATTTCGATAAACGGAAACCAGCAATTTGTTGTCGGTATTTACGCGGGGAGATCAAAGCTTTCGGGAAGGATAGGCTTCCTGCTCGGCGGGGAAGACTTGCCAGCGGGTATTTGCACGAGTTCCGGAACGGTTGGTCATTCGATCAGTTTCGGCGATGCGGATGCTGTGGTCGTGGTCGCGGACGAGGCTTCAATTGCGGATGCCGCCGCAACATCTATAGCAAATGAGGTTAAAGGAAAGGATATTGAGCTGTCTATCAAGCGCGGCCTAGACAGGGCTGATGATATTTCCGAGATTCGGGGATGCTTGATTTTCCGCGAAGACAGGGTGGGGTTGACGGGTAAATTGCCACGATTCATTTTCACCCAGAAGGCAGAGGTAGAAAAAATGCTGGGTCTCGTTACTTCCCAACAAGTAAAGGAATCGTACAGCGTTTTTGCTGAAAGTTGTCTCAGATGAACCCCAGCTACGAGCAGCTGTTTGCCGTCAATTGGGGGCTATTGAGCGAGGATGAAATCAAGAAGATAAGAAACACAAGGGTGTTCGTTTGTGGTTGCGGCGGAGTTGGAGGATCGGTTTCTATCATCCTAGCTAGAACTGGTGTGGAACACTTCACGCTGGCCGATCCCGAAGATTACGAACCCTCCAACACAAACAGGCAGATCGCGTGCTTTGCGGATACTCTGGGCAAAAATAAGGCTGAGGTCATAGCGAGCGAAATCCGGAGGATAAACCCTGGAGTTGAGGTTCGGGCATTGAAGAAACTTAGCCCACGCGGTGTTACAAAAATCGTAAAGGAAGCGGATGTTGTGATACCAGCCGCCGATGATTTCGCCTGGAGCATCGTGGTGGCCAGAAAGGCCGCAGAGAGCGGGAAACCGGTGGTTATCGGCTATCCCACCGGACTGCTTGGAAGAGTGACGGTGATTCCACCCGGCAAGCAGGTGGAAAGGTACTTTGGGCTACCCCCCGGACTCCCTTACAGGTTACTGAGGAGGCTGATCAACTCCTCCCGCCTCCGCAGGCGTTTCAGAGCTCAGCTGGAATTTTATAAGAAAGAAGGGCACTGGAGGGAGGACTGGTTTGAGCGTTTTCTCCGGGGGGAAGTTTCTCTTCCCCAAATATGTCCGGTAGTCTGGTTGACGGCTTCTTTAGTTGCACTTGAAGTCATAAAGCTTGTAACGGGGAGATTCAAAACTGTTGAGGCCCCAGCACATTGGTATGTTACACCAACGGGTATTTCCATAAAAAATTTTGAGCCTCCCCAAATTCAATGGCGTAAATTTATAGGGCTCTAGCAAAGTTGTGATTTCTTTACTTGATTTCGCGAGTTTTTCGCTGATGATTTTTTTGAGCCGGGGCCCCGACGGTTATCTAGTTCATCAGACTCCAACGCGATCACGTCACACTCCGTGCACCAAGTCTTTCATTACCGCTCTGTCCTGCGGTGAGTGGTTTTTCTTCCTTACCTCGCAGGAGAACCGCGGAGAGCCGTTCGAGCGTTGAAGCCCTTGGATCGGCTTCACCGGCTTCAATTTTTGCCACGTACGCTTGAGTTATCCCGGCGAGCTTTGCCAGTTGGGCTTGGGTCAAACCCATTTTTATTCTCAACGATTTGATTTCAGAGGGGTGAAGCAATCTCATATGTTAGTTCGCAAATTGGATTAAACCGGTTTCCCCTACTACCTATTATAACATTGTTAAGTTTCAATGAGTGGTCGAATGAGAGTGCCGCGATATGCGAGGTATGTGGAAAGAGCACATCAGATGCGCCTCAGAGAGTGTGGGAAGTGTGCCTAGGGCTTTTCATTTCACTCATTTTCTTTAATCGCGTGTGGCCCTCCCGGAAAGTTCGAGCATGCGCTCAATAGTTACACGAGCACGCTCGGCAATATGTTCCGGGACCCTTACCACATGCCTTTCGTCCCGCAATGCTAGATAAATCTTTTCAAGCGTGTGCTTTTTCATCTGCTGGCAAATTGCGGAGTCGAGAGCGGGGATGAACTCTTTGTTGGGGTTTTCCCTCCTCAGCCGTTCGATCAAACCGACCTCTGTCGCGATGATGAACCGCTTGGCGGGTGATGCCTTCGAGCGGAGCACCATTTGGCTCGTGCTGCAGATGTGCGTTGCCAGTTGTTGAACTTCTGGGTCACATTCCGGATGGACGAGCACCTCCGCATCAGGGTATTTTGCCTTCAAGAGAGCAACGTCGGCCGGCGAGAACATCTTGTGAACGTAACAATATCCGTTCTCGGGGATTGGGATGATCCGTTTATCGGAGCGCCGTTGCACAAACCAAGCCAGGTTCCTATCTGGACCAAACAACACGACATCCTCATCGAGCGCGTTCACTATCTGTGGCGAGTTCGCCGAAGTACAGGCAACATCCGACTCCGCCTTGGCCTCAGCCAGCGTGTTAACGTAGAGAACCACAGCTGCCTTGGGGTATTTCTTCCTGGCCTCAAGCACGACCTGCGCGGGGAGCTGGGCGGCCATCGGGCATCGGGCTTCCGGATCAGGTATCACCACGGTTTTATCCGGGTTCAGCATCGCTGCCATTTCTGCCA
>Ga0185307_1001228_pt1 | contig 14482 bp, 16 predicted proteins | sample LHCtaG_FD_128010 | JGI IMG/M metagenome (GOLD analysis project Ga0185307, IMG submission 128010) | Hot spring microbial communities from Little Hot Creek, USA to study Microbial Dark Matter (Phase II) - LHC4sed_matched (SPADES... | ecosystem: Environmental > Aquatic > Thermal springs > Hot... | reverse complement strand
AGCGACATAAGGGAATATCTCATCGGATATAGCGGGGGGAAACTCCCAAAAGGGAGTAGAAAGCGTTAGCATATGGTCAGGCTACCATCAAGCTCTACTACGACGGAAAGAAACTCCCAAAAGGGAATAGAAAGCTATAGAAACTTTTCTAAGCCCCATAAACGTTAGCTTCACAGTGTGAAACTCCCAAAAGGGAGTAAAAAGTGACATCCTCTTTTTTCTTGCCTCTTCATCTAATGCATATATAAGAAACTCCCAAAAGGGAGTAGAAAGCCCAACAGATAAATCTATAATTGTTGAGCTTATGGCTGATCTTCCGAAACTCCCAAAAGGGAGTAGAAAGCACCACGTACGTACCTTAAGTATCACAGTATCAAGTATAACGTGAAACTCCCAAAAGGGAGTAGAAAGATAGCAAAGGATACATATGGGTACTACAGAGTTCTATATGTTGAGCCAGAAACTCCCAAAAAGGAGTAGAAAGTTCAGATATCTATATTAACGCCATATATTAGGATACAGATAGTGAATCTAGATGAAACTCCCAAAAGGGAGTAGAAAGGAGCTTTTCCCCATTTTCTATCCTTTTAACATGCTTAGAACCACATGAAACTCCCAAAAGGGAGTAGAAAGTTTACTGAATCTTGGTTGACCTGATTTATATTGAGTCATTTACCGAGAAACTCCCAAAAGGGAGTAGAAAGTTTTTAATGATGTGCTTAACATATACATAGCATCTATTGCCATTGAAACTCCCAAAAAGGAGTAGAAAGACAGGCTTTATAGACACTATTAGAAGGGCTTTCGAGGCAATTGCGAAACTCCCAAAAGGGAGTAGAAAGGAGAGGGTTTGGTTTTGAAGGGTTTAGCTGATGGTGATAGAGCTTGAAACTCCCAAAAGGGAGTAGAAAGAGCTTATACCATCTTTTATCCTCTTGTGTTTGGGTTTGATTTGAGGGAAACTCCCAAAAGGGAGTAGAAAGGGTCTACAAATAACCTTGATGTACTGTCTATGAAGCTCTTGATGTAGTGAAACTCCCAAAAGGGAGTAGAAAGTTAAGAATTAGAATTAATGTTTGACAAATTTGTCCAAATCTAAACCAAATAGAAACTCCCAAAAGGGAGTAGAAAGGTGGACTTGAAGTAGCACACATGTTTCTATATCCGAAGCGCCCAGATGGAAACTCCCAAAAGGGAGTAGAAAGATATACATATATATAGTTTTAAATCAAACACTTTTTTACATGTGAAACTCCCAAAAGGGAGTAGAAAGCTATGAGATCAATACCAAAGTGATACTTGATATTGTGTATCCATCCACGAAACTCCCAAAAGGGAGTAGAAAGGGGCTAACGCTTGAGAACTTTATAAAGGCGTGGGGAACATCATTCACGAAACTCCCAAAAGGGAGTAGAAAGCTAGAAACTATAGCATCTATTTGATAGACCAGCTCCCTAGGCAGCGAAACTCCCAAAAGGGAGTAGAAAGACGAGGAATAAGGTAAAGCCGCTTAGGTGGATAGTTATAGACGAAACTCCCAAAAGGGAGTAGAAAGTTGAATGTAGCTGAAATGACACTATTATTAAGACAAGATAATTACTATGTGAAACTCCCAAAAGGGAGTAGAAAGCCGAGACAAAAACCAAAAGCCATCAACACAAACACAGGCCGCGGAAACTCCCAAAAGGGAGTAGAAAGAAAACGTTTAACTTTTGATGATGGGAGGGGGAAGCCCTCTCCGAAACTCCCAAAAGGGAGTAGAAAGTCTCATTTTCTTTCCTTTCAATCAAATCAACAAGTTTATCAAAGTGAAACTCCCAAAAGGGAGTAGAAAGGAGCTTGAGAATCTGCTAGACATGCTGTATAAATCTATGGGAAAAGAAATCCCAAAAGGGAGTAGAAAGTAGACTTCAAAGATCTAAGCTTCCTCTCATCAACATCTATAAGCATTGAAACTCCCAAAAGGGAGTAGAAAGCCTGAGATACTTTATGAGAAAATATGAGAAAAAAAGTTTATAAACTGAAACTCCCAAAAGGGAGTAGAAAGCTTCTGACTTCTTTAGGTAGCTAAGTGCTATGAGTGTTATTTCCTCGGAAACTCCCAAAAGGGAGTAGAAAGGGGTAGTCAATATGCTTTACCTTAGACCCTATAAATTTCTTTGATGAAACTCCCAAAAGGGAGTAGAAAGCCTGTAACCACAGTAACATATGTTACAGAATAGTATATAAGTTTTGAAACTCCCAAAAGGGAGTAGAAAGACAAGTACAGAGTCTATGCCTCTTAGAAGTGCAAGTGAGCATATTATTGTTGAAACTCCCAAAAGGGAGTAGAAAGCTGATTTAGGTATGTTTATGATTTCTAGTTGCTTTGTTAATATATCGAAACTCCCAAAAGGGAGTAGAAAGAATATATGACATAGTGGCATACAGAGCTAAGAAGAAGATTCACAAACGAGAAACTCCCAAAAGGGAGTAGAAAGCAATAGAGCACATGCTTCCAGTTCCACCACTTATTGAATCAATACACAAGAAACTCCCAAAAGGGAGTAGAAAGCAATTTTTTTAATTTGATATATCTCATTAAAGTTATCGCAGAGATATAGAAACTCCCAAAAGGGAGTAGAAAGTATTAATGTGAAGTGTTTGTTTGTTGATGTGCATCTATTTTTGTGAAACTCCCAAAAGGGAGTAGAAAGATATCAATAAGAATCTTTGTTAGATAATCCATAAATAGATATCTTGAAGAAACTCCCAAAAGGGAGTAGAAAGGGCAAACACCTCCATAGTGTTTGTGTTTAGATCTAAATAGTATATATATCTGGAAACTCCCAAAAGGGAGTAGAAAGAAGTCCTCTTTCTTTGCTGACTTCAGTAATTCAAGGATTTCTAGTTGAAACTCCCAAAAGGGAGTAGAAAGATAAAGATGATGAATGCTATAGTAGTATAGACTATCTACTTGGAAAAGGAAACTCCCAAAAGGGAGTAGAAAGGTTTCAACAATCCATGTATTTAGAAGCTTATCTCTTAGCCGAAACTCCCAAAAGGGAGTAGAAAGTTATATGAATCTACACAGTAGTAGAATGATAGAATAACATAGCTTTGGCGAAACTCCCAAAAGGGAGTAGAAAGCTTAAGAATCTCTTTAACGCTCTCATTATTGTACTCATATGATTTAAGAAACTCCCAAAAGGGAGTAGAAAGTATCTTCATTGTTTTCCTTAGATTTGTTTCTAAATGTCATTTCATAGAAACTCCCAAAAGGGAGTAGAAAGTGTATAAAGCTATATATTTTCCCACTTGGATGTATGCTTGGAGGTGCTGAAACTCCCAAAAGGGAGTAGAAAGTCTGATAGATAGCATGCACCTAGAGTTGATGAGCCAAGTATGCAAGGAAACTCCCAAAAGGGAGTAGAAAGCCAACATCCCCAGCCTGCTCAATATATAGCTTCAGCTGTAGACCAGAGAAACTCCCAAAAGGGAGTAGAAAGGATGGAAGAGCTGTTTTACTATCGCTTGATTACACAGATTTTATTGAAACTCCCAAAAGGGAGTAGAAAGATAACAGAGTAGAAAGATCTGTCACATCACAGCCTATGGGTCAGTCGATTTTCTACTTTCTTTTGGGAGTTTCTTTAAAAGAGTTGAATGAGGTGGCTGAAACTGAGGTATGCCTTGGGGAAAGGTTTTTAAGGTTTGAGGGTTTGATGTTGTTTGTTTTTTTGATGTTGATGGGTTATGGTTTGTATTTGTATTTATATTTTCCTCTTTCTATTTTTTCTATTAGGCCTATGTTGATGAGTTTTGTGAGTGTTTTTGATAGTTGTTGTTTTGTTATTTTTATTCCGTTTTTGGTTAATTTGTCTAGTATTTCTTTTGGTGTTATAACTTCTTTTTCTTCGATTATTTTTAGAATTGTTTTTTGCATATCGCTAAGCATTTTGCTTGTTGTTAGTTTTTTCTTGATTGTTTTAATGTCTATGTTTATTAACTGGTTTCTTCCTTCAAGTGCTATGTAAAGAGTTATGTTATCTATTTTCGAGGGGCTTAGAAGCATATATGCTGTATATGTCTCTATGACAAGGAGTCTAAGTCCGCCTCCAATGTCTAGGATCGCTGGTAGGTTGTTTTCTAGAACACTCAAGATTTTTTCAATGGCTTTATCAACCTCTGTAACCTCTATATCAACTCTTTCAATGCCTACATTTATCATACTGGCGAACTGTTTTAGCATTGTAAACGCTGATTCAGCTCTTTGGTCGATTTCACCTTTAATTGATCCAACAAGTGCTATTATTTTCGATGGTCTTACACTACTTCTTGTTATAACTAATAACGTATGAGAGATATCAAAGCCAAGAGTTGTTATAATATTCACTTGATTTCACCTTGGATACTCAAATAGACTCTAATGTCTCTGTAGATTAATAAAAGTTACTTTAAATGTTCAAGGTCAGCGTGTACTTTATTGGACTGGATAGTGGAAAGTCTTATATAAGAGATACTATAGACTAGATTCTAGGTGAGAAATATGTCTGTTTCACAAAAATTTCCTGGTATTATCGAGATATTTAAGAAGCTTGCTGAGAATAGGAGATATGGACCCATTGATAGAATTGCAAGAGCTTTAACCCCCGAAATGGTTAGAATAGCTCTTTACGAAGCACTTAGAATCGGTGTTACAGAGGGCTGGAACCTTCCATCTGATAGCGAAGTCGATGCATTTCTAACCGAGATCGAGAAAAACCTTGGAATAGCCCAGAAGATAGCTGCAATAGCACTTACCTCAGCACCGAAGGCTTAACAGAGGTGAAATATATGTTCCTCTCCATGAGCTTCAGACTCAGAGTAGAGGTCGAAGCACTTAACATGGTTGAGGCAATGGGTGCATACAGCAGACACAGAACAGTCTCACTGCTTAGGTATAGAGGAGATGGAAAAGGGTATAGGCTTGTCATAGCCCCTGCAGTCTCAGGACAGGCACTAGCTTTTGGATACATGAAGAGCTTAGTCGATTTAGCACAGATCAAGAATCTACCTCTATGCGATCAGTGTATAAACTATGAGGCTAAGGGTGGATTCATAAAGCATGGAACAGATGAAAAAGGAGATGTTGAGTCTCTTGTTAAGAACTGTATTGTCGAGGACATTACAGGGTTTATGGTTGCAGAAGCAAAGATTAGAAGAACCTCACCAATACAATTCAGCTACATGGTTCCAGACATAGACATCTCAGATGTTGCAATAGAGCCACAGTTCCATGTAAGAGGAGCTAAACCAGGTGAAAAGCCACAGCCATTCCAAGTAGAAGCAGGGACAGCTATATACATCCTTGGAGTAGCGCTAGACATTGATAAGGTAGGTGTGGTGCCAAGTGGAGATGGAAAGCCGAAGAAGGTTGCTGAAAATAGAGTTGAAAGGATTAAGACAGCTATAAAGGTGATAGCAAACCTTTTAGAGGGGCTTAGCTTTGGTGCAAAGAAGGCTAGATATCTACCAATATACGATGTTGTTGGAGCAGTAGCAGCGATATCACACCCAGTTCAATTCATGGTAACCCCAGCTAGAATCTCAAAAGAATATAACTACATTGTTAGAACAGCAACAAGGGCAGCAAACTATGTAAAGCTGTTTAGGGATGTCAACGAGGTTATAAAGATATTCTATATGGATAAAGAAGGTGTTGTCTCAGATCTAAAGATTGAAGGTATCGACATAGCTAAAGTCGAAGATACAGCAGAGCTTATATCAAAGATTATAGAATTTGTTGAGAGCAACATTAGGGATTAAATGTGTTTGGAGAACTCTATGCTGTAGTTGTAGAGGTAACAGCTTTTGGACCAATAGCGGTTTACATACCATACTCCACAACATCTACGAATATATATCTACTCCCACCACCAACAACACTTGTTGGAGCACTTGCCTATGCATATAAAAGATCTTTAAACAATTTTAAGGAGCTAGATGAAGATGGTTCATCGCAAGCACTAGAAGTTATTGAAAATGGTGATGTTCTCTACGCTTCTGCAGGTATTGATGAACCATATACAGTCTCACGATCAATAGAAAAGGTGTATCAGCACATATACCTTCGAAGCGAGCACTGGAAGCGCAGTGAAATGGCTTACACAGTTGGTGTACGCCCAATCATAATCACTAGAAAGCTGTATGTACTCTACATAGTAGCGAACAGAAATATTGCTAGATACAGCTATGGTATAACAAGAATAGGAAGGAAAGAGTCTTTAGTAGCTGTAGACAACGTCGAGATCGCCTCACTAAGAAATGTTGTATCAAAGAATAGGTATTGTGAAACAGGCTTCTACTTTCCACTAAGCATAGCTCAAGAATATTCACCAAAAGATATGTGGATTAAGGTAGATATGCCAATACTAACCAAGGAGAACTTCATGAAGAAATCTATAAAAACAGAGAAATATGTTGTGCCAAAACCATTTGCATTTAGAAAAGCATCTGTTCAGCTAAGCGAAAATGGTATTGCAATTAAAATGAATATAGGGAGCAAAACAATAGAGGTTCCAATACCTCGAAACATTATTGGAGGCTGAGGTCAGAACATGCCCAAAGCAAGCACAAGGAGAACAGGTGTAAGAAAAGCCATTTCACTTCTAGACATCCCACTTTACAGAGACTACACATTTGCATTCTTTTCTGAAGCAGCTATAAAGCTGTGTACAGGTAAGGATCTAGATGAGTTAAACCAGCAAACATTAAATGATATAATAGTAGGTGTAAGCAACTGTATTAGAGAAGAGATAGAGAAGCTTAGAACGAGAAATATAGATCCCTGTAATACTGTTCCAGTACCAACAACAGGAAACGATCCAAGAGATAAGATGAGCTTGTGCCATGCATATAAAACCTTGACGGACTTCTCTATGGGGGTTAAACACGAGTCTTTTGTCCTTCCATCAGCATTTTCCCTAGAGTTTACAGAGTTTACAAGATCTTTCATGGGCTCAGGTAAACCGAAGAGAGAGATATTCATTATTGATGAAGAGGTTCTGGCTTTAGCTGTGTTGGGCTCTTATCTAACACATTCATATGCTATAGGTGGTGAATATGGCTATATATACATTGATGTTGTTCCATATATCCTTGCATTAGAGAGAGTTAGGAAAATGAATAGCATTGCAAGAAGACTTATCTATACAATACAAAAAAATGAAGGTAGCATAAACACAATTCTACTTGGTATAGCCACCGCTGCTAGGCTATCAATTAAAGAGTTTATTAAGGATGTGGCTAGGAGTGATTTCCATGTAATAGCAAACTTCCTTAGAATGTCTAGAACTGGAACCAAGGTTATGGTGAAAGGCTTTGACTCTATAGATGTGATTCAGCTAGTGAAAATCATTGGAAGAGGTGGCATAGCAGGTGCTCTATATAGAATGCTAGCTAGATATCCAAAAACCAATTTCACTTCTCTAAGGAGATTCATAGAGATGGTCTCTATAAATCTAATCAAGTTTCAGAGCTTTAGAAAACCACAGTATATATATGAGATACTAAGGTACTTGACTTCTGATGAACTCAATAGAGAAGGGGCTCAGTGGTATGTTAAGAAAAATGGGGAAGGGCTTGGATGGAGCGATATTGTTAATAGATTTTCAAATCTTTCAAGATTAGTAAGCTAACTTTTTGCAATATGTTCTCAATAGGGATAGAAGATGTTTGAAACAGGTAGGAGGCTTTTCGATGTTGCATTGGGTTATCTAAGCAAGTTAGATGATGTTGATAAGGTTCTTGTTGTTGAGGCTCCTACAGGCTATGGTAAAACAGTTGGTGCACCAACTATAGCTGCGCTTAACTATGTGAAGGGGTTTTCATCAAATTTTATTCATATCCTTCCATTGAGGGCTATTGTAGAGGATCTATATATATGTAAATACCTCTATGCATCTGGTATTCAAATCGATAGATGTGGGGGTGATCCTCCAAAAGCTTTCTACAATGCTTTAAATGAGTTGGATGTTAATGCAGATGATATTGCGTATCAAATGGGTTTTGACTACATGCTTAGAGGTGTTGGGAGGAAGGAGCCTACATACGATGCTAAAATAGTTATCTCTACACTTGATTCATTTGCATACAACTTTCTTAGAATCCCTATAACAGAGTTCTATAGAGAGATAAAGCACTATGCAATTCCTAGGACAAGGATATTCACAGCAACTCTGTTTCTCGATGAGGTTCATATGATTAACAGGTTTGAGGATGAGTCATCAGAAAAGATATTGTCTTTGCTAAAGATATTGATAGAGTTTAGCCTCAATACAAAAACGCCACTTGTAATGGCCACAGCAACGCTTTGGAGCCTCTTTAGAGAAAAGATATTGTTGTGGAGTAAAAACAATGTAGTGTTCTTCACTATTTTCAAAGAGGATGGAAAAAACGGCAAATTCATATATGTTAGAGACAGGGAATTTGAGGATAGAGCAAGGTCAATAAAATGGAGTACCACTGTTATTGATGAGAATACAATTGTTTCAAAGATTATGGATCATGTTGAATGCGGTGAAAAGGTTCTGGTTGTTAGAGATAGGGTGAATGATGCTGTGAATCTATATAGCAAACTGGGTTTAGGGGAGGACAAAAAGGCTTTGATTCATGGCAGGCTCTGCCTGGGTGATAGGGAAAGGGCCTTGGAGAATTCAAGAAGTGCTAAGGTTGTTATTGCTACACCGGTTGTTGAGGCTGGTGTTGACTGGGATTTTGATGCTGGTTTTAGGGATGCAACAAACATCCCATCAATAATACAAGTATTTGGAAGAGTATGTAGAAACAGGGTTGATTGTAAAGGGAGCGTCTATCTAATAAAAACTAGTGAAAGTTTAGAAGAGTTGATAAGTTTTGTTAATAGCAATAGGAATATTGATTGGAGAATACCGTATAGCTACATTAGTAATATGGGAGAGGAGGTTAAGGGCTATCAACAGATTCTCGAACTACAGAAAACGCTTATTAATGAGGATAGCAAAGCAGAAACCATTTTTAGAGGGCTAATAGCTCCACTAGCAATTCCGTCTAGGTACATAAGCATGTTTCTAGAAGATAATGCATACAGCCTCTTGAAAGAACCATTAGTTCAATTCTATGTTTATGGGGAGCAAGGACTTAGAAACGCAAAAAATGTTTATGATGTGATTCTAGGTACATTTACATATACATATGAAATCGTTAAGAAAAATGCTAAGTGTGTTGAGAGCTTTACATGTGTTGTTGAAAGCAGTAGAGTGCTTCATTATGAAAAGTATAGCTGGAAGGAGAAATACGGTATATTGCAGAGGAGATGTGCAGAATTTGCAAGTAGGTTAAGAGGTAGAGTGATATTCTCTGGATATATACTCAAAGAGGAATGCTATAAAGAAATGATAGGATTTATTTAGGTTGATGTCAATGTGTTATGCATATAGAGATAGAGAAAAAGAAGAGGATCTGGTTGAGCATCTGATAAGCACAGCAAATTGTTGTTTCGGTAGATGGGAATTAAATGCATTAGCAAACAAAATCTCTAGAACATTGAAGATAGATTTGGATAGAGCCAAAGACTCAATAATACTAGCATCAATGCTTCACGACATTGGCAAAGCTGCTGAGATATACCAAGAGAAGTGCTATGCTATGGAATGCACAAGTTTTCAAGGGCATTACCTGATATCAGCATTTATAGTTCATTTAGCATTTAATTTAAGCAATATTGAGCTGAAGTTGGATGAAGCAAAAAAGTTTCTAGATGATAATATAAATGGGTTAGATGAGAACAAGATCCTCTCAATACTTGTGATCTTACCTATAGCTTTACATCACTATCACCAAATCAGAGGCTTTAGAAGCCTTAAAGCTGAATCAAACGAATCAAACATTGTCTCAGAGTTTCTCAAAAACCCAACAATCAACAAAACCTGTTTAGAGAGGTCTAGAAATCTTATGAACTACAATAATATGATTCAAGAGAGGAGAAAGCTTATTGAGAAAGTATATGGTGTGTTAGCTGATGTCAACAGATATATTGATGAGGATGTCTATAGAAGTAGCAAGATATTTATACAAAACTTCTATAGTGATATAATCGTAGAAGAGTTAAAGGGCTATTCAATTACATTGGGAAAAACAATAATTGAAGCTATATACGGTCTAATCAACTTGTGCGATGGCTATGTAGCATCAATAAAGAGATAACGAATGGTTCTTAGTGATGAAAATGGCAATCCATATATTTAAGGTCTCTGCCACTGTTAAGAGGAGTTTTCCTCTTGTTGTGTGGTCTGGTACTTTTCTTGCTAGTGTTGTTAAGTCTTTGATGAGTAGAGAAGAGCTTGAATGCGGTTTCTCTCTTTCACCTCTCCAGCTTTTTTCCTCTAATGGTTTGAGAGTTGTTTTAAGTGGTGTTGGTGGGGGTAACAATACTGGTGTTGTTCTTGAGGCTGGTTCTAGGGTTTTGTTTAGGCTAACCTCTTTTTGTAGGAATGCCCCAGCTTCTTTTCTTGGTGTTTTGAGTGAAGGTGATGTCGGTGTTTTTTCTTTGCAGAGTGTTGACTATGAGCTTGTCAATGAGTTTCCTTCTAGTAGAGCTGAGGAATATGCTAGGTTTATCGATGTGTATTCTAGGGGTGTTGTTGATGTGTTTTTCTATCCAACTATTCTGGTTTTTCGTGGTTGGAGGATTTTGCATCCCTCTCCCCAGAGAATTGTTTTTGGCTTGGTTAAATCTGCTGTTGATCTTCTTAACGTGGATCCTAGGGTTGCTAGGAAGAGAGCCAGGGTTTTGTCTAGAAATATAGAGTTGATAAGGAATGATACAAAGGTTGTATCTGTTAATATAGGTAGGAATAGGGTTGTAAGGGCTTTTATGGGTAGAGCTGTTTTTGGTGTATATGGCTTGGAGAACCTCAGGGATTTTGCTGATTTGCTGAAATTTGGTACATTTGTTGGGCTGGGCAAATCTAGAGGTATAAGCTTTGGCTTCTATAGATATAGAGTTGTATCTGGTGGGAATAGGTGAAGAGGCTTGTAATAGCACCTTATTCAAAAAGGTTTGAAGAGGCTGTTAAAGCTGTTGGTATAGATAGCGAATCTCTAGCCATAGCGTTTTCCTATGACAGATACATCGATGGTGGATATAGCAACACAGTTGTTCTAGATTCAGTGAATCTAGCAATGGCTATATCTACAGCTATAGGCTATGCAAAGAGCTTTGATAGGGTTAGAGTAGTGGTTTCAGAGTCCCCCAGCCCCTACCCAATAATAGCAGCACTACTTACATTTACAGCACTCGCCACTTTAGAGCCTATATATAGCTTTAACCTAGAGCCTCTCTATATATACCATGCAGGAAAGCTTAGAGAATTCTCTGGAAAGCCTAGGCTATGGATAAAAGATTTAAGAGATGTTGCAATACTGACAACACTACGCTACTCATGTATGAGCTGTTTAGAGGTTTCTAAAAGAAGCTCTATACCCGTTGAAACCACTAGAAGAAGGCTCTATAAACTTTGGAGAGGAGGTCTTTTAGAAACATCTAAAAGCAGTAGAAAAACACTATACTGCTTAAACGACATAGGCCTAATGCTAACACCTAAAAACCTTGTTATTTAAAGGAGGTTTAGACCCTAGAGCAAAACTTTCTATAGAAACATGCACCACATTTCCTCCTACTTGTAGTTGGTCTAGGGATCTTCTCCTCCTCAACAACTCTCCAAAGCTCTTTCGAAAGCCTATAGATAAGCTCTCTTAGAGCTGGATTCACCTTAAATTCAAATGATGTACTACCCTCTATAGACACTATCAAAACCCTTTTCACAGGTTTTTTAAAACTTTCTTCAACAGCTATTGCATAGGCAACTATTTGAGCTACGTGGTGAAAAGCGTATCTCTTAACCTTCTCTGGCGAGGTATCTAGCTTTATCTCAATGGGTATAGCTTCAGAAGGGGTTAGAGCAACAGCGTCTACCCTACCAGATAGCCCCAGGGTTCTAGACTCTACAAAAGCCTCTAGAACAAGAGAAAACTCTTCAGCTATAAACGCTTTAACAACCTCGGCTAATCGTATATCCATTGCTGTAACGGTTTTTGCATATTTCATAGACTCTGTAACAGGCTCAGACACACTAAACAGCTTGTAGTAGGCTATTCTAGGGCAGTATACAAACTCTTTAACAAGTGTTATGGGAATCATATCGCCTCTGATTTCTCTTCACCTATAGATTTCTGTAGACCGTATATCAAAGCCTTTTCAAAGCTCTCTCTAGATAGAACAACAACAAATACACTATCCCTAGACCTGTCAATCACTCTAAGCAAAGCTCTATAAGCATCTTTTGCAAGAGTACCTCCTCCTCTAGCAACATAAAGGCTTCTCTGAATCCTTATAAATCCAAGGCCTCTAAGCCTTTCAGCAGCTTCAAACCTTCTTCTATTATCCGATATATCATATGCTACAACAACATATGTCATAGAACAGCCCTAAACCCTCTATACTCCTTAGCCTCTCTAACACAGTTTGCAAGCTCCCAAGCCTCTCTCTTTATTATCTCCCCAAGCTCTATCCTTCTATTAATCTTTGCATACATATAACATGTATTTATATTGTCTAGAACTGTTTTCGCAACCTCTTTTCTAGTTTCATAGTCTAGTCTATCGCCAGCTAATTCAAATCTTATCTTCTTTGCATTTATAGCAAGGGGCTTGTCTATAGCTATAGCTCTAAACATCTCTACAAAGTCTAGTGTGAGAGAAGGCTTTCCGCTTTTAGGTGTATGGAAGACACCTAGATAGGGGTCTAGACCTGCTATAAGCAATGCTTTTTCACATACATTGTATAGTATTCCATAGCCATAGTTTAAAGCCATGTTGAATAAATCTTTAGAGTTGTGGTCTCTTCCTGTAAACCCTAGTTGCTTTGGAAGGATATATGCTATCGACTGCCAGTATATCTTAGATGCTCTTGCCTCTATAGCTCTAAGCTCATCTAGATCTATCTTTTCACTCAGCATTTTAACCTCTGTCGCTATAGAGTCTATTCTATAGGCTTCTTCTCTAAGGCTTTGATCTCTATAGTTTTTAGCTAGATACCTCACAACCTCTGCTTGGTTCAATATCTTTGTATATGTTAGCTCCTTGGCAAGTTTCTTACTGGATTCATTTGTGAATAGAAGATATTGTGAAACTCTTGTAGCAATTGTTTTGTTTATATATGGTGGATAGACTCTCGCAACAGGGTATCCTGTATAGTCTAGAAAAGCAATGTCTATACCTCTAGAAGATGCTAGTCTAATTGCTTTTGAAGATATCCCCACCTTAGAAGATGCTATAATTATAGAGTCTACATCTGGTGGTATAACTGTTTTCTCTATCTTATCTTTAGATCTTTTAATAATATATATACCACCTTTTCTAGCTACAATTCTAGTATTTGGAGAGGCTATGAAGAGTATCTTCATCTTCTACACATCTCTTGAAATGGGCATGTCTGTATACATTGATCTGGTGGAGGTGGTTCATCTGGGTGCTCTAAAACCATTGCAACCCTGTCTCTTGCATCTAGAAAGGCTCTTCTAAGACTATCATCTATTCTAATGATTCTCCAGCTAAGTAGAGGCTCGTTGCCTAGATTTATATAAGCTACGACTCCATAGTCTATTGGATGCCCTGTCCAAGCTTCTATAGCAAGTGCATAGCCTGCTAATGCAATTTCTTTTCTCTCAAAACCTCTCTCATTCGATGGTGCAAGAGCTATGTCGACAGGTATGAAGCCTACAAGTAGATCAGGCTTCACATAGTCAGATAAGCCAATAGAGGCTGCTGGGATCATAGGCTCTACAGATATGGGTATAGCTTCTTCAGAGCTGTATAGAGCTAATGCAAGAGCTTTTCTAAACAATCTATAGAAAGAATCTCTATACCTCTTTACATTAGAGTCGAAAGAGTTGACAAGTCTTTCAAAACCTCTAACCAAATCCCATAAAGATTCAGAACAGTGTTTAAAGGGATAGAGGAAAATCTCGTGAACAACTCTACCAAGGTAAAGCACACCACCATCAACCCTAACCCTAGCGATTTTCCTAAGCCAGACATCTCTCTTAACAGGGCAAGGGCTAGAAACATCAGAAATACTAGGCCTAGCAAAAAACCTAGAGCCAATAACATCAAACCTCCAACCCCTAACATCAGCTACAACCTCACCACCAACAACCCTAACAAAATCCCAAACCCATCTAGGAAACACAGAGATAACACCAAAAATAAAGAGGTAATACCAAACAACAATTTAACCCTAACCCTGAGGAAAAACACAGTTTTAGTCAACTTATTCAACTATTTTTAAAACACAGCTTCAATTCTAAATTATTAGAACATTCAAATTCTATTCATTTCATCAAATAATCAGAACATATATATAAAGTCAACTCTTTTCCATTAGAACACCAATACAAGACTACTTAACAAACACAGCTATGTT
>Ga0185307_1001227_pt1 | contig 14519 bp, 12 predicted proteins | sample LHCtaG_FD_128010 | JGI IMG/M metagenome (GOLD analysis project Ga0185307, IMG submission 128010) | Hot spring microbial communities from Little Hot Creek, USA to study Microbial Dark Matter (Phase II) - LHC4sed_matched (SPADES... | ecosystem: Environmental > Aquatic > Thermal springs > Hot... | reverse complement strand
CCCGTACCCCAGAGCTATGAGGTATCCCCAGCGGCTGAGGATGCATACCTCCTAGGAACCTACTACTCAGGTGAGTACGGTAAAGCATATATGAAGCTCTACTCAGAGAGGGACGGTAAGGTATACGTAGTCTACGACCCGGTTGGGCACAGACCCTACTTCCTAACTGATAGACCTCCGGAGGAGTTACGCGAGATTAGGAAGCTAGTTGAGCACCCATCCTTTGACTCCTTTGAGATTGTAGAGAAGGTAGACCCCCTAAGGATGAGGAGGGTTACCCTAACTAAGGTTGTAGTGAAGGACCCCCTTGCTGTTAGGGAGCTGAGGAACTACGTTGAAAAAGCCTACGAAGCTAAGATAAAGTACCACCACAACTACATCTACGACCTCCAGCTAATCCCAGGTATGAGGTACACCATTAACGGCGGTAAGATCACCAAAGCTAAGGTTGAGGTAAGCTCAGGTACTAGATCCCTCCTAGCGAAGCTTACTGAGGGGTTACCCGAGGAGAAGAGGAAGTACTTCGAGGAGTTCGCAGAGCTCTTCGAAGAGAAGCCCCCAGAGCCTAGGATCCTAGCTGTCGATATAGAAGTCTACACACCCGTGGAAACTAGGGTACCGGATCCGGAGGAGACCCCCTACCCAGTCATCAGCGTAGCCCTAGCAGGCTCAGATGGGTTGAAGAGAGTACTAGTCCTCGCGAGGCAGGTAGAGCTCGGGGACCTGAGGTCACTGCCTGAGGGCTGTACAGTAGAGATCTTCGATAGTGAGAGGGCACTCTTACTGGAGCTCTTTAGGGTTATCAGCAGCTACAACGTTATCCTAACGTTCAACGGGGACTCCTTCGACCTACCCTACCTAGTAAATAGAGCTCTTAGCCTAGGCATAGATAGGGAGCTTATACCTCTCGAGGTTGTTGAGGACTTCGTCACCGTAAGGCACGGGGTCCACATAGACCTCTACAGGTTCTTCGATATAGAGGCCATACAGAACTACGCCTTCGGCTCGGCCTACAAGGAGAAGACCCTAGACGCTATAGCTAGAGCTCTCCTAGGTGAGGCTAAGGTCGAGATCGAGGTAGGGGTATCGGTACTCCCTCTATGCAACCTCGTGAGGTATAACGTGAGGGATGCTGAGCTAACTCTAAAGCTAGTCCTAGGGAACGGTAAGATGGTGTGGAGGCTCATAGTTCTAATAATGCGTATATCTAAGATGGGTATTGAGGAGGTTACTAGGAGGAAGGTCTCAGCGTGGATTAAGAGCCTCCTCTTCTGGGAGCATAGGAGGAGAGGGTACCTGATACCTAACCAAAGCGATATACTAGCCATTAAGGGGGAGGTTAAGACAGCATCTAAACTGGGGAAGAGGTTCGCCGGAGCTATCGTTATAGACCCTGTACCGGGTGTATACTTCAACACGACGGTACTCGACTTCGCCTCCCTATACCCCTCTATAATGGTTGTATGGAACCTTAGCTACGAGACTATAGACCCACCGCCTGGGCTATGCCGTAAGCTAGAGGATGTGAGGGACGAGTCTGGGAGGACCCTCCACAGGGTCTGCGTGGACTTCGAGGGGATAACCCCGCAGATGATATCTATATTCAGGGAGTTTAGGGTTAAGGTATACAAGAAGCTAGCTAAGGATAGGACCCTCTCAGAGGACCTCAGGAGCTGGTACGATGTAGTCCAGTCAGCTATGAAGGTCTTCATCAACGCTAGCTACGGGGTCTTCGGCCACGTTAGCTTCCCATTCTACACCCCATCCCTAGCCGAGTCTGTAACGGCTATAGGTAGGCACGTTATAACGTCTACTGTTAGGATAGCTGAGCGCTACGGGCTTAGGGTACTTTATGGGGATACCGACTCCCTATTCCTATGGAACCCCGGCCCTGAGTCCCTAAACAACCTAATTAGGGAGGTCTCCGAAAAGTTTAAGCTAGAGATCGAGGTAGATAAGAACTACAAGCACGTAGTCTTCGCCTTAAAGAAGAACTACGTCGGAGTTAAGGAGGACTCCTCCGTGGACATTAAAGGGCTCATGGGTAAGAAGAGGAATGTCCCGGAGATCGTGAAGAGCGTCTTCACTCAGGTCGTAGAAGCCCTTAAGTCTATCGAGCCCAGCCCATCGTCAGTCGACGTAGTTAAGGAGAGGGTAAAGGAGTCTGTTAGGACTCTCTACGTAAAGCTGAAGAACCGAGACCTCTCACTCGAGGATGTAGCTTACAAGAACGAGCTCAGTAAGGAGCTAGGTGAGTACAAGTCTGAGGGACCGCACGTAAAGGCAGCTAAGATGCTACTAGCATACGGTAGGCAGGTAAGACCTGGGGACATCATATACTACGTAAAGGTTAGGGGAAGGGAGAAGGTAAAGCCTATACAGCTAGCTAGGATTGACGAGATAGACATAGACGAGTACGTAAAGGTAGCCAGGTCAACCCTGGAGCAGCTCCTAGCACCTCTAGGCGTATCCTGGGACGAGATAGCTGGAGCTCTATCGCTAGACCTATACGTACGTGGAAGAAGTTCGTAGGAACTCAAGAGCCTTAGCAACTTACCTAAAAAGCTTGAGGGAACTAGTACTACGGGAGTACTAGATAGGTAGGTACTCTCCTAATGTGTGGTGCAGCTCCTCTAGGGTAGGTGGGGCAGCTTTTAGCCGGAGCTACGACCCAGCGCTAGCTGTAGTTAGGTTTGTATTCTACCTCCTTCTGGCCTCCCTCTACGCTGCGTCCATAACGTGGGGACTGACTACAAGCTACCACATATCGGTACTACTCTACTCGAACACCCTCATCGACGGAAGTACTAGGGTAAGTGGAGAGTTGGTCTCAGCTCTAGGAGGTTACGTTGTTGATGTAGTTGATGTAGATGGGGGGTACGTAGCTGCGCACTCCTCAGGCTTCGTTTTCTGGTCTACGGTAGCCTCAGCTCTAGCTAGGGCTTTAGGCTTGGGTGGGGGGTACCTCTACCTAGAACACCTGAGGGTGCTTAACGCCCTAGCTGTAGCTACAGGTATTCTCGCTGTACTCTACGTCGAGAGGTTGGCCCTACTCTACGTAGATGGATGGAAGGCCCTCCTAGTGGCTAGTACCTATGCTACGGGTCTAAGCTGGGTCTACACCTCCATAGCGTACAGCCAGAGCTTCTCAGCACCGTTTACTGCTGCTGGGCTCTACTACCTAGTTAGGTGGATTAGGGAGAGAAGACCTAGGGACGTTGCTGCTTCACTACTAGCCCTCTCTCTAGCATCTACCTCAGACCACACCCTAGTATTGCTTGGGCTAGTTGCTGTAGTCCTAGCACTCGCGGGGTCTAGAGGCGCTAGAGCCTCCGCTATAGCTTTAGCCCTCTACCTACTACCCCTATCTGCCGCAGCTCTCTACTACAGGCTCGTAGCCGGGGTACCCCTAACAACGCAGACAGCCTACGCTGAGCGACTCGGTGTAGTACCTTTAGACCCCGGGAGGATCCTCGGAGACCTCTCCCTTGTTGAGCTAGTCCTCGGTCCTAGGAAGAGCCTTCTGGTATCCTCACCAGCTCTAGCTATCTCACCCATACTAGCTCTACCGTCGGTAGCTAGACCTAGTAGGCTAAGGAGGGAGCTCCTCCTCACCTACTCTACCCTAGTAGCACTCCTCCTAGCCTACTCCTCCTGGTACGACTGGCACGGAGGTCTTAGCTACGGCCCTAGAGTCGTCCTCAGCATCCTCCCGCTTACCGCACTACTGCTATCAGTATCCCTATCGAAGGGTAGGTTCCTGGAGTACCTAACCGCGGCCCTCTCCATACCTGGAGCGGTGTTCTCCAGCTTAGCTATCTCGACTAACCCAGTCTCCTGCGCGTACCAGGAGCTAGCTACGGGCCTACTACCCCAACCCGTAGTCTGCAACTACCCTCGGCTAGCCCCCGGTTGCCGGAGCCCTACCCTCCTAGGGGCTACTGGGGTGGACTGCCTAGGGTGCTTCTACCTCTACGTAGTTGTAGCGCTACTGATAACCCTACTACCCCTAGTTGCTCGGGTTAGGTATGGGGGAGTCGCTGGTAAGGCTTAAGGTAGCTGATGAGATGCTTGGTGAGTCCTCTAGAGCTTTATCCGCAGGTCTACTAGTCCTAGCCTCCGTGGGGTCGGTAGTAGCTGTGGAGAACTCCATCGACGCTGTCGTATCGTGTTTTAGGACTCCGTCGGCTATTAGGGATAAGGTCCTCGACCTCAGGTCGGTCCTAGAGGAGTTCGCCGATAGGGTTAAGCACCTGGAGGACTACCTCAGTAGGCTAGTAGAGCTCTCCCAGTACATTCTCTACACCTACGGGGACCTCGTAAGATACGGGGACTCGGTAGCTGGTAGAACCCCATCAGAGCTCCTAAGGTTTGAGGAGGTTGAGGAGCTAATCCGCGTAGCTAAGGAGGTAGCTGGGATAGCTAGGCACGTAGTTGAGGAGTTGAGCCACTAAATATTAGGTTGCTTACGAGTTCTACGGGGTGTGGTAGATAAGCCTACTCAGCAAGCCGGCGATGCTACTGAAGAGGCTTGTAGAGCCGTTTACGGGCCGTGAGGAGGAGGGTAGGGTTATAGTCCTAACCCTACTATCTAGGGAGCACGCGGTCCTGGTAGGTGAGCCGGGGACAGCTAAGTCAGCTATGATTAGGAGGGTTAGTGAGCTCCTAAACGCTAGGTTCTTCTCGTACCTCCTAACTAGGTTTACAGAGCCCTCGGAGCTCTTCGGGCCTATAGATATAAAGGCCCTTGAGGAGGGTAGGTACGTAAGGATAACCTCCGGTAAGCTCCCCACAGCTGAGATAGCCTTCCTAGACGAGATCTTCAAGGCTAACTCAGCTATACTCAACGCCCTCAACAGCCTCCTACAGGAGAGGGTGCTCTACGACGGCTACAGCGAGATCGCGGTACCGCTCTGGTCCCTCTTCGGAGCTAGCAATGAGGTCCCGGACGAGTCTGAGCTACAGGCCTTCTACGATAGGTTCCTCCTAAGGCACTTCGTAAGGCCGGTACCGGAGAATTTGTGGAGGGAGCTCCTAGATAAGGCGTGGAGTATTGAGAGGAACACGTACTACGGAAACCCCGGGAGGGCTGAGCCTGTTGCGGACATGAGGGAGCTTAGGAAGCTCCATGAAGCTGTACTCGATGTAGACCTAGAGTCGGTGAAGCATAAGCTGACGAAGCTCTTTGCAGCTTTTGAGAGTAGGGGGATACATACTAGCGATAGGAGGAAGGGAAAGGCCCTTAAGGTTGTAGCAGCTAATGCCGTCCTCGAAGGGAGGGGTAAGGCTACTGAGCAGGACCTACTGGTTCTTAGGTACGTAGTCCCTAGGGACGCTGATGAGCTGGAGAAGGTGAATACCGTACTCTCGGAGGAGCTGAAGACCCCCTACAGGTACCTGAGGGAGCTGAACGAGGTTAAGACCAACCTTCAGGAGCTCCTAAACTACGTCGTAAGCCTACAGCCTGTTGAGTCTAGGTACGTGGAGTACAGATTTAAGCAGATACTGAGGGACGTTGAGCTAACTAGAGAGAGGGTCACCGCTATAGCTGTAGAGTCCCAGGACAAGAGCGTTCAGAGAGCTGTTGAGGAGGTCCTAGAGCTGATAGATCAGATTGCCTCGATAATAAGGAGGAGGATAGCCTAGTAATGCCCAGCGTTCTTAGGGGTGTGGATCACGGAGACCCGATCGCCATATACAGAGGGGAGAAGGTAGTAGATATAGTTAGGAAGGTACTCGGAGGGGTTAAAGCAGTAGACCTACCCCTATCTATAGATAGCTACTACTCCCTCTACTTACCCCACCCACTTCTAAGGAACCTTGAGGAGGTCCCGAGGGAGCTGACTAGGAACTACCTCTTCTTCAAGACCCTCCTAGAGTCGGAGGACTTCTCTAGAATGAGGTACTCAACCATAGGGAACTCCACCCTCAGTACTCTAGCTGCAGCGATAGTACTCGGGGAGTTTGAGAGAGCCTTAGAGCAGCTTCAGCAGAGCTCAGGAGGCTCTTCGGGCTCCGAGGACGTTACCGAGGAGGAAATGAGAGAGTTAGTGAGCTCCATAAGTAAGAAGGTAGCTGAGTCGTTCAACGCGGTAAAGTCCATGGTGAAGCTGATGAGCTACGGAACCGAGCCGGGGACCGGTACAGCGTTTGACCTCGAGGAGAGCGGTGACGAGGTGTTAAAGCTAGCTCAGTCAGCTGATGTAAGGGCTGTCCTAGAGCTACTTACTAAGGTACCGGACGTCTCAGGTAAGATCGTGAGACCTTACGAGAGGTATAGTAAGGGTGAGGTCAGGGGCTTCGAGGTAGGTGGGGACGTGGAGAGGGTACATCCCTCTGAGATAGCGATGCCTAAGATCCTCTTCAGGCTTAAGCTAGCTGAGGGTAAGCTACTCCTCTACGATAAGGTCCTCCCGAAGTCCCTCGGACCTCTATACGTACTTATAGATAAATCCGGGAGCATGGAGGGGGAGAAGATCGTTTGGGCTAAGGCAACCCTACTAGCTCTACTAATGCGAAGTAGGAAGGAGAGTAGGGAGTTCTACCTGAGGTTCTTCGATGGGATGCCCCACCAGCTAGTAAGAATCGGTAAGAGGGTTAAGTCCAGGGAGTTCGTAGAGATGCTGAAGTATTTAGCTAGGGTTAAAAGCGGTGGGGGTACCGACATAACGAAGGCTGTAATAGTAGCTTGCGATGATATAGCTGGAGGGGGGGTTAGAGGGGTCTCCGACCTAGTTCTGATAACCGATGGCGAGGATAGGGTAGCCTCTTCAGCCCTCGGTAAGAGGCTTAGAGACGTTGGCTGCAGACTTCACACAGTAATGATCATGGGGGATAACAGAGACCTCAGAAGAATAAGCTACAGATACCTAAGAGCTGTTAAGCTAACACATAGAGAGATAATCCAAGTTGTAAGCCTGCAGTAAGCATATGGGGAGCCCCTAGCCTGAGAAGATGGTGAGCCCACCTACCCCGTAGAGGTGCGTGCTACGTGGGTATGAGAAGCTATGTTCTCGACCCTGAGCTCGAGTCCCTAGTGAGAGACGTTGTCTACACTTTAAAGGACTACTTCCCCTATATAGACGTAGACAACGTCAAGGTCGTTGTCTGTAGGAACTGTAGGTCGAGAGCTTTAGCAAGGATACACTACCTCCCTACCGTTTGGAGAACCGTACTGGGGTTAAAGCCTACGTACATCATAGAGGTTATAGAGAGTAACTTCAGCTCCTTAACTTATGAGGAGAAGGTGAAGGTAGTAATACACGAGCTACTCCACATACCAAAGAGTTTCTCAGGTGGGCTAAGACCTCACGGAAAGTACGTTAACAGCTATGTTGTTGAAAAGCTTTTCAAGGAGTACAGTAGGAGAAAGGCTTCAGCAAGATCGGGTAGGTCTTCTTCGCGGTAGAGAGCCTCTTCAAAGCGCACCCTCGTTAAAGTGTACTATGGTCTGCACAAAAGATGCTTTTACCCTATGGTGGGGTGCGTTTGCGATTAGCTATGATGGGTGCAGCTACTTAGATGCGCTTTTAGCTGTACCTACAGCCATAATATCATTAGAAGTTGAGGAGGTTATAGGGCTTAAAGCAAGTAACCTCATAATCTCTCTGTACTACAGCAAGGTCTGGCATAAAGAACCCTACTACGCTAGAACTTCCTAAGTAACGATAGTCTTATAGCTGAAGGCGTACCTCTCCCAATACCGTAAGGCTAGGGTAGCGTAAAAAGCTGGAAGGCTGAACTTTTAATGGAGGGTAAAGGTTATAGGGGTGAAGCCCTAAGGTTAATCAACTAGCAGACCTTCTCTCCAAGTTCTACGGGTTCGGAGACCGTGATTATCGCTGGTTTGCGGTTCTCCCCGCAGGTAGCTAGTATCATCCCCTGAGATACGTAGCCCATAAGCTTCTTCGGCTTTAGGTTAGCTACTACAACTACGTACTTACCCTCCAGCTCCTCTGGTGAGTACCACTCAGCTACACCTGCGATTACCTGCCTCTCCTCGGTACCTAGGTCTACGATAAGCCTTAGGAGCTTCTTGGAGCCCGGGATCTTCTCAGCTTTCTTAACCCTACCTACCCTTAGGTCTATCTTGGAGAACTCCTCAAAGCTTACCTCTGGTTGGCTCACTTCAGTACCCTCCTAGCTAGTGAGGTAGCCCACTCAGATGTTATCTTAGACGAGAACAGGGCTGTTAGCTTAGCTGCGTTAACTACGTCTACTAGGTTCACTACCTCGACAGGTGAGTGTATGTACCTCGAGGGTATCGATATTGTGGCTGCTGGTACCCCCTCCTTGTTTAGAGCTATTATCGAGGCGTCCGTAGTCCCACCGGGGGCTACCTCAACTTGATGGGGTATGTTGTACTGCTTAGCTATCTCGATCAACTTATCCCTAACGGCTGGGTGGGCTATGAGTCCTGTAGCTGCCCTACCATCAACAACCTTTATAGCCGGCCCCTTACCCAGTTGGGTTACCCACTCCTGCTCAGGAACTCCAGCTACATCGCTAGCTATAGTTACGTCTAGAGCTACAGCTACGTCTGGGGTTATCGAGTAGGCAGCTACTCTAGCTCCCTTAAGCCCTACCTCCTCCTGCACCGTAGCTACCGCGTAGACGTCCACCTCGTTACCGTCTATAGCTTTAAACCCTTCGACCATGGTTACGACGCCTACCCTATCGTCTATAGCCTTCCCCGTAACTACGTCAGAGCCCCCTAGGAAGGCTAGATCCCTCTCGAAGACGGCTACGCACCCTACGCCTATACCGAGCTTCTCCACATCCTCCCTACTAGCAGCCCCTACGTCTATGTACATGTCCTTGATCTCAGGTACCTGCTTAAGCTCCTCCGGCTTCATTATGTGCGGTGGCTTAGACCCTATAACTCCCCTAACTACCCCACCGTCCCTGGTCCTGATGATGACCCTCTGGCCCAGTAGAACCCTCTCAGAGACACCTCCAATAGGCTGGAACCTTATGAAGCCCTTCTGGTCTACGAAGCTAACTATGAGGCCTATCTCATCCATGTGCCCAGCTAGCATGAGCCTACCGCTACCCCTAGAGCCCTTCTTAACAGCTATTACGTTACCTAGGGAGTCTACCCAGAGGGAGTCTGCGTAGGGCTTAAGCTCCTCGATAACAGCCTCCCTAACGCTGTCCTCAAACCCCGAGGGGCCTACTGCCTCGGTTAACCTCTTGAGAAGCTGGAAGACCCCCTCCTTGGTTACCTCGTACACGGCTTACACCAAGACCTAAGTACCCGTAAAGTTAAAAACGCAGTCACCTACAAGCAGGAGCCTCACCCACGAGAGCTAGGAGCTGACGGTGTTATATCCTCCCTTAGTAACCTCTAGGAGGGGTTAGTACGAGGGTAGTACCAGTAGCCTTCGATAGCCTCGGGGTTAGGTCCATGGCTACCGTTATCGAGACCCCGGACCTCAGGGTCTTCGTAGACCCTTCCGCAGCTCTAGCTCCGGTTAGATTTGGGCTACCTCCACACGAGGTTGAGCTTAAAGCTCTAGCTGAGTCGGCCTCTAGGATAGCCTCCGAGCTTGTGGATGCTGATGTAGTTGTAGTAACTCACTACCACTACGACCACCACGACCCCGGTAGGCTGATCCCGGTAGACCTATACTCCTCTAAGGTAGTACTAGTTAAGGACCCCAGTAGGAGTATAAACGTATCCCAGAGGATAAGGGCCTCAAGGTTCCTGAAGCTACTTAGGGGAGTTGGCGCTAGGGTTGAAGTTGCTGACAGTGTGGAGAGGGTATTCGGTAGAACTAGGCTGGTCTTCTCCAAGCCCATACAGCACGGTAATAGCCCTAAGCTCGGGTACGTACTAGCTGTGAGGGTTGAGTACGGTAGTGAGTCAGTAAGCTTCTCCTCCGATGTAGAGGGACCTCTAGATAGGTACGTAGTTGATTTCATGTGCGGTTCGAGGATCGCTGTAGTTGACGGACCCCCAACATACCTAGTGGGTAGAGCCTACAGCGGGGATGACGTTAGGGTAGCTCTAGAGAACCTAGCTAGGTTAGCTAGCTGCGTTGAAACCCTGGTAGTAGACCACCACCTAATCAGGGACCTTAACTACGTAGAGCTGTTTAGGGAGGTCGAGAGGTCTACTGGTAGGTCGCCTAGGACAGCTGCAGAGCTAGCTGAGTTAAAGCCTAACCTACTAGAGGCTAGGAGGAGGGAGCTCTACGGGGTATCCGAGGAGGAGTAGGGACCCTATAGAGGTCCTGAGGGAGCTGGAGAGCTGGGTAACTGCTAGAGGGCCTGACGGGAGCTACCTCAGGAGGTACTACGGCTTCATCTACGGTAGGTGGTACGGAGGCTCCTACGCAGGCTACGTAGTCGGCTGCAACCTAAGCTGCGTCTTCTGCTGGGCTACCTTCAAGGACCAGGTTACCTCGGGTAGGCTCTACAGCCCTACCCAGGTAGTCGAGAAGCTGGTCGAGGGCGGTAGGAGGTGGGGGGCTAGGGTTCTAAGGCTATCCGGTGGGGAGCCTACCGTCGGCTTCGACCACCTCCTAGAGGTTATGAAGCTCTTCGGAAAGCTTGGAGAACCTAGGACCCTGGTGGTAGAGACCAACGGGGTACTCCTAGGCTACAGCCGTACAGCATCCGAGGAGCTGGCTAGCCAGGTAGCACGCGGTACGGTAGTTAGGGTCTCTATTAAGGGTGCTACACCGCAGGACTTCGAGAGGCTCACCGGAGCTCCAGCTGAGTACTTCGAGACCCAGCTAAGGGCGTTGGAGAACCTCGTTAGAGCTGGGCTGGAGCCGGGTACCGGGGTTACGGTAGCCGTCATGGCATCATTCAGCGAGCCTAGAGACCTAGCTACCCTACTGCTTAGGCTAGCCTCCGTAGACCCTAAGCTAACTGAGGTAGTCGAGCTGGAGGTGGTGAAGCTCTACCCCAAGGTTAGGAGCTCCCTCGAAAGAGCTGGGCTTAGACCTAGGTGGTACGTAGAGCCGGGAACCTCTAGTAGGAAAGCTCTTAAACCTGGAAACCACCTGGGGGTGGAGTGAGGAGACGCTGCCGCCTGATAGGTGATGTAGGCTCGTGTTTCTGACCACAGCTTGAGTAAACCACCCAGCTACCGGGTACGGCGATCTGCTTCTACTCATAGCCACAGGCGCCTTAAGGCCTCCGGGGGAGCTTAATCCAGGCCTCCTCTACACCTAGAGGGGGGAGCCCCCGCTAGCCCCAGCCGGATCTTCAGCCTACCACCTCTATCTCCCGGGAGCTCGAGGAAAGCTTAAAAACGTAGCTAAGCTGAAGGGTAACGCCGCGAGCGACCAGACCCTGGTACTAGCTGACGTAGCTGAGAAGGCCTTTAGGGAGATCTAGGAGCTCATCGTGCATCTCCTCGAGGATAGGATAGGTAGGGAGAAAGCTGTCGAGATAGCTAGGAGGCTTACAACCGAAAGCCTCGCCCTTCAGGGCAGGGATGGTAAAGCTTATTAATGCTGTTGGGGTAGGTGTTTCACGGTGATGATGTCTAAATAATGTGAGCCGTCGGCGATGATTGCTGGAAAACCGATAGCCCCGAGCCCCGTGAGGGGTAGGGGTAATGGGCCGGAGACCCGGCCCGGGATTTAATCCCCACCACGGGGAGATGTAATCCCAAACCTCCCCGCCCTTAAGGGCGGGGCTTTCGGTTGTAAACGAGAATGGAGACTAGACGAGATTCCTTCAACAAAAAGCTTCACGAGATGTTCTACGGAAAGCTGAGAAGGCTCGGCTTCAGGGAGTGCCACGTATCAGAGGTATGTAGGTGTGCGAAGGAGGTTATTGAGGCAAAGAGGAACGGTGGCTCTAAGCCAGTCCTCAAAAAGCTAACAGCTGAGCTCCGATAGCCCCGCGGTGAGGTTACGACGCCCCGAGCTAAGCGGGGGGAACCCCGAGGCATCCACAGCCAACTGCAGGTATTAACCTCGGGGAAACCCTCTTTCTACCTGAGGTAGAGGTCCCTGACTACTCTCCCCTCGCTTAGCACTACCACCCTATCTACGCTTAAACTACCTAGGTCCTGGTGTGATGCTACTACAACTCCGGTACCCCGTCCCCTAGCTTTCTCCAGGACCCTCAGTAGCAGTAGCCTCCTCTCCTCGTCGAGGTGCGCTAGCGGTTCGTCGAGGTAGAGGAGCCTAGGTTCCAGTACTAGAGCCCTGGCTACTGCTACTATCTGAGCCTGACCTGCGGAGAGCTTCCTCACGTCCACGTTCCTAAGCTCCCACAGCTGTAGCTCCTCCATAATCTCCCTACACGTCTCTGCAGCCCTACCCTCGCTAACCCCCCTAAGCCTAAGCCCGTACACCACGTTGTCCAGCACTTTACCTCGGATTAGGACGGGCCTTTCGTGAACGTAGACGACCTCCCTACGCTTACGTAACCTCCTACCCTCGTCTAAGGACCAGTAGTCCCCTCCATCTACCAGTACCCTACCGGCTGAGGGCCTGTATATGAGGCTAGCTACCTTAAGTAGCGTGGTCTTACCAGCTCCGTTGGGCCCTCTAACTACGGTAAGCTTCCCCGACCTGAAGGTCGCCGAAACTCCTCTGAGGGAAAACATAGCTGTGTTGGGGTATCTGAACCAGATTTCCTCTAGCTTGACCTCGGTCAATCCCCGTACACCCTGGTAAGTAGCTTAGCACACACAGCTACCAGTACTACTACGAGTACCAGCACGCCTCCTAGGACCACGGCCTCCTCGAACTCCCCCGCAGCAACGTCCATAGCTATGGCCGTCGCAACTACCCTCGTGTACCCCCTTATGTTACCACCGAGCATCAGGGCTATGCCGAGCTCCCCGATAGCCCGCGAGAACCCCATTATACCCGAGGCCACGATACCGGGTACGGACTCCCTGAGTACTAGCAGAGCTGCCTGAACCCTGCTAGCGCCTAAGCTCATAGCTAGCTCCCAGAGGCTCCTAGCCGAGCTCCTAAGTAGCCTGTAGGTAGTGGATATGAGGAGGGGCGTTACGAGGACCGCCTGGCCTAGCACCATAGCTTGGGGGGTGTAGAGGAGCCTAACCCCTAGCACCCTGTAGATGGGGCCGCTGGAGCTCAGGAGCAGGTAGAGCAGGAGACCTATGAGGACTGTAGGGACCCCGACTAGGCTCTCGACAACGGCCTCAACTACCTTAGACCTACCTCTAGTAGCTACTAGAAGCGAGCAGGGTAAGCTCCACACCATAGCTAGGAGGGTTGCTGCTCCGGATACGTAGATCGACCTCAGTACCGTGGCCACGGTCTCGTCGACCACCCACCACCACCTAGCTCTCTATGTACTCATAGGGAGACAGTATTTGAGGTAACCGCAAGGCGTTCAGCACGTGGAGGTATAGGAGAAGCCGGGTAGAGCTTGAAGTTCTCACAAAGGCTCTACAAGCCGGTGGAGCTTCGCAGATGCGGCCGCGAATAGATGGGTTAACCGGTGGGCCCCCGAAGGGGACCCTAGCCCTCCAGGGCGGGGAGGTGGTCAGCCTAGCAAAGCTAGGAGGAGCTCTGCTTCCACCACAGCTCCTCCTCCCTGCTGGTAGCTGGGTAGAAGAAGGGAATACCTCCGCTAGCGGGGTTAAACCCCTCCAAGAGCTTAGCCCTGTTTACGTAGGTGAACTCCACGAACAGCTCAGCGTACTCCCTCTCCGTACCGCTGCAGCTGCTTACCAGGTAGGCGCTGTAGAGGTTCACCGTAAGCGGGTCGTCCTCGCTAGCGTAGATCACCTCTAGGTTCGGTAGCCTACCCCTAGTGCTGAGCTTTAGGTAGGTCCCGATATCGCTGAGGGTGTAGGCCTTAAGCTCGTTAGCTATCATTAGGGCGACATCCATCCCGCAGCCGCACGATAGGTACCAGCCCCCACCCTCTGGGTTAAGCCCTAGGAGCCTCCAGACCTTAAGCTCCCTACTGTGGGTCCCCGACCTATCCCCTCTGCTTATGAAGGTAGCCCGACCGCTAACCCCGGCAGTGAAGACCCTCCTAAAGGCCTCCGCAAGGTCCGTCGAACCTCTAGCTCCTGCAGGGTCCTCCCTAGGTCCCACTAGGACGAAGTAGTTGTAGGCGAAAGTCCTCCTACCCGCTAGCACCCCCCTCTCTACGTACACCCTCTCCAGGTCTGGGGCGTGTACGAAAACCGCGCAGACATCCCCCCTCTCGGCTAGCCTTAGCGCAGCCCCGGTACCTACAGCTATGAAGTCTACCGCAACCCACGGGTAGAGCTTCCTAAACTCATTAGCTAGGTAGTCCAGCAAGCCGGTTGCGTATAGGGAGGTAGTCGTAGCTACCCTAACCCTAGTAACTACTACCGCCAACTCCCAGGGGCTCCGTCCAGGTGCTGTTAAGGCTAGAGTAGCTACCGCCGCTATGGCGGCAACCAGTACTACGATAGCTAAGGCTAGGCGCATAGCCGAGACCACGTGGAGTTCTAGGGCGGGCTCTTTCGTGGTTGGTATTCTTGGGCTGGGTTTATAAGCTCTGGTCCCGCTGGTGGAGGACGCACCTAGCTCCCGAGGGCC
>Ga0185307_1001226_pt1 | contig 14546 bp, 11 predicted proteins | sample LHCtaG_FD_128010 | JGI IMG/M metagenome (GOLD analysis project Ga0185307, IMG submission 128010) | Hot spring microbial communities from Little Hot Creek, USA to study Microbial Dark Matter (Phase II) - LHC4sed_matched (SPADES... | ecosystem: Environmental > Aquatic > Thermal springs > Hot... | reverse complement strand
ATGTTATTACTGCAAAAGGATGCAGAAACTCTTCTGCCCGAACATGTATCAAATAGGCATCCACTCTAATGGTGCTTTTGCCGAATACATAAAAGTGCCTGAGCAAAATATTATAAGGATTCCACCCAATGTCAGCTATGAGCATGCGGCGTTTATGGAGCCGCTTTCATGCGTAATTAGTGTGGTTGATAAGGCTAACATAGCAACAGGGGATATTGTCGTCGTAATAGGGGACGGACCGTTAGGAATCTCTGCCTCAAGACTTGCAAAGCTTTCCGGAGCATCAACAGTGATAATATGCGGTCACCATGATTATAGACTAAATAAGGCTAGGGAAATGGGCGCAGATGTGATAGTAAACACTAAGAAAGTAGACCCGCTAGAAGTGGTGTTTTCCGAAACCGATAGAAGAGGCGCTGATGTCGTCATAGAGGTTGTTGGAAAACCGGCAACCTATAGATGGGCCATTGACATGGTAAGACGGGGTGGAAAGGTAGCTTTGATGGGCGTACCCGGCCCGATGGATAAATTAGAGTTAATGATGTTCAACGATATCTTCAATAAGGAACTTAGCCTAAATGTATCTTTCGCAGGGACTTATGACAAGGGGATAAGGGCATTAGCATTAATCGGTTCAAAAAAATTCGACGTTAGTAAACTCATCACTCATAGAATAGGATTGGAAAATCTACTTGACGGATTGATGATGATGGAGAAGAAAGCTGACAACGTGATAAAGATAGTGACTCTGCCGGAAACGAAGGGCATAGAGAGGCTCCAATGAAGTCCCTTTTAATCATCCTAAACCTTTTTAAGCGCTGATAAGGCATTCTAAAGTGTGTAGGAGGTGGAAATGGAGAATGCCAAACGTAGATATCTCTACAACTTTGGCAGGCGTTAGAATGCGGTCACCATTTGGTGTATCTCCGCACAATCTGGATAAAGCATGGTTCCCAGGCTCGAAAGCAGCTGATTTATACATGAAATACGTCAATGCGGGTGCTGGCTTCATCTATGTTCCAGCCATAGTCCCCGGGGAGCCTACGGAGTGGGAGAAGAAGCTTGACTTCAGAGGTTTATTTGAGAATCAACAATATGTTGGCAGATGGTTGAAAGTAAAGGAGGGGAATGTTGTCATAGCTCATATATATACCGCTAAAAACCTGTTCAATTACTATTCTTGGGCCGAGGAACTTATACGAACATTAAGAAGAAGGGGGCTCCCTAAGGATGTCCCCATAATAGTTCAGGGACTTGTGCATTCAGGGGATCCTGATGAATGGGAGAAGCACATTAGAAGACTCTCGGAGTTAGAGCCAGACTTAATCGAGCTTAACACTGGCTGCCCTGTTGGTATGATGGGGGTTATTGATGCTAGAAGACTTCCACCAGAAGCAAAGTGGGGTATGGCGATGGGGGCTGCACCAGAAGTATTGTTCCCCGTGATGCGGGCGGCTGTAAAAGCAACAGACATACCAGTTGGCTTTAAGCTGACGCCGGAGGCTGGGTATCCGAGAATGCTTTACATAGCGGAGGAGGCCGCAAAAATTGGACTGAAATATGTTGTTACAACTCATAAGTATTTAGCAATTGCCCCTCCAGACATTTGGAATGGTGGAAAGCCACTATACCCGGCGCTGGACGCCAATTGTCCGGGTGATATCGGTGGCCCTGCCCTACGCTTTAGCATGTATAAGGCTACAGCAATGATTAGTCTTAATATCCCCCAGATTGAATGTTTTGCTGGCGGCGGCATAACGAGGCCTGAGCATGTAGTAGAGGCCATAATGCTAGGAGCTAAAGCATGCCAGACTCTAACGGGGATCGTGTTAAACGGTATTAAATTCATAACTGAGGTAAACAAGTTCTTAGAATCATATATGGAGAAATGCGGCTATTCGAAAATCGATGACTTTAGGGGGATAGCTTTAAAGTACATTAAACCGACACACGAGGTGAAATTCCCCCACTATGTAGCTAAGATTGATGAGAGTAAGTGTATAAAATGTGGTAAGTGTGGCGAATCATATTGTCCAGCAATAGATATTGTCCCGGATCCAGAAAATAGAGCAAGGAAGCATCCGATAATAACACCAGAGTTATGCAGTTGTTGTTGCATGTGTGCAGTAATATGCCCCGTTGACGCGATACAGTACGTCCCTAGAGAATAGGTTCTTTCTCAACATTTTTAATTTTTATTTTGGTAGGATGCGTTGGAGAGAGGGTTGAAATAATTAAAAATTTAAATCTGAGTTGATTATTACACGTGTACGAGGTGTTTAGAATGAAAATAGGAATTTTCACTGTATTATTCAATGATAGACCTTTAGAGAAGGTGTTGAAGTTCGTTTCTGAGTTGGGTTATGAGGCTGTTGAGCTTGCTGCGGATAAATGGTCGAACCATCTAAATATCGATGAGATTCTTAAGGGTAAAGCGAGTGAATATAGACGCCTCATTAGCTATTATGGCTTGGAGATCTCGGCTTTGAGTAATCATGTTGAGAGCCAACTCATTGGAGGCCCTCATGGGGTCGATACGGACACGATTCTCAGAGGCTCGCCTGAAGAAAAGATAAAGTATGGTGTAGAGCGTATGAAGAAAACCGCTGAAGCTGCTGCTGCACTAGACGTGCCGGTGGTTAATGGTTTTGTTGGATGTGAGAATTGGTCTAGGTGGTTTATATGGCCAGGGGGACTTGACTTATGGGAAAAGGGTTACGAAATAATAGCTGAGCGTTGGCAACCAGTTTTAGACGTGTTCGAAGCACATGGTGTAAGGTTTGCTCATGAGCCTCATCCGCAAGAGCAGGCTTATAACACCGAGACCGCTGAGGCTTTATTAAAGGCGTTAAACTATAGAAAATGCTTCGGCTTTAACTTGGATCCAGCGAACTTGCTATGGTGTTTATGTGATCCAGTAATTTTCGTAAAAAGGTTGGGTGAAAAAATCTTTCATGTCCACGCGAAAGATGCTGAGATAGTGGAAGAGGAGGTTGGTTATTCAGGTATCGCAGCGACGGGAGATTGGCGGAGAATGGACAGAGGGTTTAGGTTTAGAGTTGTTGGATGGGGAGATGTTCGATGGAAAAGGCTTCTAACGGCATTACAGATAGTGGGATACCAGTATGTTTTAAGCGTGGAACATGAGGACCCTTGGATAAATCGTGAAGATGGATGCCGGAAGGCAATACAATTCTTAAAACCGCTATTATTAGAGCCCATTGAGAGAGAGTGGATAAGAGACAGGGTTGAGAAAAAGTAACTTTACAGCACAAGTTTTTCAGTTTAAATTTTTATATATTGGTGCTTTCGTAGATATTGCGCAAGAGTGGGAGTATGAAGATGGAAGATATCTTCAAGGCAAAAGCCGACTTTGTAGAAGATGAGATGAAGAAGATGACAAGAAGAGCTGCCATTGGAACTGGTGCTAGGGTCGCTCTCGCGGCTGTGGTCGGCCTTGTCGTGGGAGGTGTTGCTGGCTACTTCTCTGGCTCTGCCATGGCCCCAGCTGCAGAAAAAACGGTGACTGAAACTAAGACGGTCAGAGAAACCGTTACGCAGACTGTTACTCAGACTGTTGGCACTGGGCCCGCGACGGGCGTAACGACGGTGACTGTTCCGACCACGGTCACTGTGACCACCAAGCCTGCGGAGGAATTGCCTTGGATAGGAGACTGGCTCTCAGCGCCAGATGACCCTGGCTGGACTCAATGGCCGCGTAGAAATCCACCATACAAGATCGGTCTAGCATTGCCTTGGACTGGTAACCCATGGAGGAGGATGCAACTGGCAGAGCTTGAGATATTCATGAAAGCGCTGCAGGAGGCTGGCTGGGTCGAGGAATATAGGGTTCTAGATGCTGGAGGAGATGTTTTAGAACAGAAGAGGAATATACAGCAGTTAGTCGAATGGGGCGCTGATGCAATGATAATAGACCCTGTTAGAGGAGAGGCATTGATCGAGGACATAGAGCGAGTGACTGAGATGGGTATTTTCACGGGACTAGAGGTCGAATCCCCAGACCCGGCTCCATATGGAAAGCTGAGCAAGTTCGGAATGATATACCAGACAAACTACTACAAGAGTGGATACATTCAAGGAAAATTCGTCGCAGAAACCCTGATAAGAAAGCATCCGCCAGAGAAACGTAAGGTCGCAGTACTTAGGGGAATCCCCGGAGCGCCATCCAACACGCAGAGATGGCTTGGAGCTGTGCGCGCGATAGAGGAGTATAAGGATAAGGGGGTTGAGATTGTTGCAGCGGTAGACGCTGAGTGGTCGGTGTCTAAGGCGCGAGAAGCAGCTGCCGATATAATAGCGTCGAACCCGAATGTCAGGGGATGGGTGAGCCAAGGAGCTATGATGGAGGCGATGATACCGCTGGCAGTTGCCGACGCAGGATTAGATCCTAGCGAGCATGTAATAACAGCAGAAGACTTCGTAATGACTATAAGACTATATCAGAAGTATAAGTTTGACCTATTGATCGTTTGCAACCCGCAGTCACAGCCGACATACCTGACATTTGAAATGATAAAGTGTCTCAACAGCATACCTGCAAGGAAGATAAACTACTTCGACCCACCGGTCTTCAAGCCTGAGCAACTATATGAACCCTACAAGGATGTATGGGGCGAGTTGCCCGACGCCGCCCAGCTCTGCACACCAATGAACCCTGATCAGCTGAAGAAGTTCATTACAACGGTCTAAATCGTAAAAGATTAGTTAATATTTTTATCCTCTCTTTTTTACTATAAGTAACCTTAAAGGTATGTATGCCTTTGCAGTGAATTTAATATGATAAGTGCTTTCTCTTAATGGTGTAGTTTCATACCGATGTTCTAGAGGCTCACGTAGCCGGAGCATCATATATGGGAAAATTGACGGAGATGAAAATAGCTAAGTAATGTTTTTAAGAACGTGGACTTGATTCTACTACGTCAATATTGACGGTGGGACCATGGTCGCCACGTCAACTGCTGTATCATACTATCGAAGTCTAAAGAACTTCGCTTCAGGGTATTATGTGTTCATTATCCTAGCGGTTGTCTGGGGGATTTTCGCGCTTTTTTCACCAGGTTTCCTCACAGCATCTAATATCTATAGGATTATATTGTTCTCAACGCCGTTGTTAATAGTTTCTCTGGCGCAGAATATGGTAATTCTCACCAAGGGGTTTGACTTAACAGTAGGCTCTTTAGTTAGTCTCACAACAGTCATAGTATCCATTATGATGGATTGGAAATGGCCTCTCACAGTTATAATTATAATAGCTCTGATAACAGGCCTTATAGTAGGGATATTTAATGGCTTCTGCATTTCAAGGTTCAAGGTGGATCCATTCATAATAACCCTAAGCGCTAGTTTCATGCTAGATGGAATTGCGCTAATGCTACGTCCCACCCCAGGAGGAGATATCTATCCAGAATTTATTAGTGGTGTAATGTTGTATGTTAGCGGATTTCCGGTAGGGCCTTTACTGATCTTCATCACAGTAGGTATAATAGGAACATTCTTCCTAGAGCGAAGATCTACTGGACGCTTAATCTACGCTGTTGGTTGTACGGAGGAACGTGCTCTTCTCAGAGGAATAAACGTAAGAAGGGTTTTGTTACTAGTGTACATCTTGAGTGGATTACTGGTGAGTATTGGAGGACTGGTTTACACAGCGTATATCCAGATAGGAGATCCGAACCTTGGAGCACCCTTGCTATTCGCATCAATAACTGCAGTTTTCCTCGGAGGAACCAGTGCTGCTGGTGGTGTTGGAAGATTTCCAAATACATGTGCCGCCGTGCTACTTATTAGCTCCATAACGACATTCCTATTCCAGATACAAGTAATTGCGTGGTATAGGTACATAATTAATGGAGTTCTGCTCATTGCGTCAGCAATATTTAGTAAATACATTATAGAAGCTAGGATAAGGGCGGGAGGGATGTAGAATGAGCAAAGCAGGGAGAGGAATGGAGGTTGGGCGTGTCAGAAGCAATGTGTTACTATTGAAGGTCGGAAGGGATTATTTGATTTTGCTCGGAGCCTTTATAGTGATAATGCTTATTGCCGGATACTTCATACCAGATTTCTGGTCCATTAACTATCAAAAAGAGCTGTTTAGGAGGTCGGCAATCCTTGGAATTCTTGCAATAGGTCAGGCGTTGGTTATGATCGCGAGGGGTGTAGAATTGTCCATTGGCGCATCCACGATGACCTTGGCAATAATGGCTGCAATATTCTTCCGGGAAACGCCTGTTCTCATGCAGTATCCATGGTTCATAACACTCCTTATAATCTTTTTGCTAGGCCTAGCAATTGGGGCCGTAAATGGTCTATTAATAGCATTTCTTAAGATCCCCCCAGTAGTTGTAACCTTGGGCATGATGACCGCGTTAAGTGGCGTCACACTTGTCTATACTAAAGGGTTCCCAAGAGGTGGAGCTCACCCAATCCTAATGGAATTCATGTCCACTTCTGAGATCATCGGTATACCCACAGTAGTAGTAATATGGGTATTGGTAACGATCTTGATTTGGTTTATATTAAACTTCACTAAATTCGGGAGAGAGGTCTATGCTGTTGGATCAAACCCTGCTGCCGCTCACAAATCAGGAGTCCATGTGGAGAAGATATTGGCATCAATTTACGCGATCGCCGGGCTCTTTGCAGCAGCCTCCAGCCTGCTCTATCTCGGAAGGGTCGTGGTTCCAGCACTCTCGGTGGCCCCGGCCGGCATCGGAATGGACTTCTTACTGAGCTCATTAGCAATTCCTGTACTAGGTGGTGTAACATTCCGAGGAGGTGAAGGTAATGTAATAGCCGTATTCATTGCGTCACTACTTTATGGTACCATAAGAGGGATCTTGATAGCATTAGGCTTCGGTACTGCTGGAATACTAATTTTCACAGGACTAGTAATAGCGATGGTCAGCATAATTAAGCAAATAACAGCTCGATGAGGGTGTTCATACAAAACACTTATATCTCAAGAGTACACAATAAATATTATGCAAAATCTTGTTCAAGAATTAGCTAAAATTGTTGGACCAGAATTTGTAACTGATGATTACTGGATTCGCTGGAGCTACTCAATGGATTCTAGTATGTTTGAGTTGTTTGATGCGAAGCTGCCAGCGATTGTTGTGAGACCGGGAAGCATTGAAGAACTACAGGACATAGTGCGACTAGCAAACAAAACTAAGACACCAATCTATGTTAGAGGTGGAGGGACATCTTGCGCGGGCACGAGGGGGACTAGAATACATGAGTCAATACTCATTGACATGACCAGATTGGATAAAATCGTTGAGATAGATGAGGAATCTCTTACAGTTACAGCGGAGGCAGGCATTACCTGGGGGAGGTTAAATGCAGAATTAGAGAAGAGAGGATGGAGATTAGGCGTTAAGGGGCCGTATTCCGGATACGCAGCGTGTTTGGGAGGAAGTGTAGCGTATAACGCAGTCGCATATGCCTCAACGAGATACGGGCTAATCGCTGAGGAGGTTATAAGCTTGAAGGTGATCCTACCAAATGGAGATATATTAGTGACGGGAACGGCCACGAACCCCAATGCCAAAAGATATTATCGATATGCTAATGGCCCGGATTTAACTGGATTATTCATAGGCTCTCTAGGAGCATTCGGCGTAATCGCCGAAGTAACTTTACGAATGTATCCTAAGGCCGATTATTCAGCCTATGGGGCCTATGCCTTCAAGGATTATGAGAGAGCACATGCATGTTATTACGATTGGCTTAAGAATTGGGTGGCAGAAGACGTGGCATGGTACTTTGAAGATGGAGTAAGCGTAATGACACCCGAGCTCTATGAACAAGGATACGTCTCGCTACTTACTTACATAGTAGAAGATGTGACCGAGGAGCTTGTAAATGCTAGGAAGAAATTACTGGATGAAATAGCCCTAAAGTACGGTGGCGTTCCTCAAAGCCCCGAATATGCTAGACAAGGGTGGATATACAGGTATGAGCTGTTACCTCGTTGGGCCGGGAAAATTGGAATGTGGCAATGGACCTGTCATCTACAATCTGCCGGAGGAACGCTAAGAGCATTAAAGACTATTCTCGGATACATAAAGTCCAGAAAGAAGGAGATGGATCAGAAAAAAGTATACACAGCCACAGTGAGTGTAGCAGAGAGAAATTGCGGGCACATCTCTACTTCAGTTTACTATGATCAAGGTAACCCTGAATCAGTTGAATTGGCGATTGAAATGGCGAGGGAGATAGCGAGAATAGGGATGGAGTCTGGAGGCTCAACATATAAGCCGGGGGAATTATGGTATCCACATACGATATTAAAGAATCCTGTTTATCGAGAAGCTCTAATTAGAATCAAAAAAGCTCTAGATCCTAACAATATAATGAATCCAGGAGCATTAACAATACCTGACAAATGGGAGGAGGTGTGAAAGATGATCGATCTTATTGAAGAAAAAGTAAGATCTATGGTATATCGCTGCACTAGATGTGGATACTGTAGGCTGATGTTCAGAGCTAGAGATAACACAGAGCGCGTCTGTCCACTTATGGATACCACTAGCGGATTTGAATTATATACAGCCAGAGGAAGGAATTGGATTGCCAAACAAATACTTGAAGGTAAGCTGGCTGTCGAAAAGATGACGCAAGATGCCATAAACGCGATCTATGCCTGTTTTATCTGCGGCAACTGCACAGAACACTGTCTCGTCCTCGACCCACGATCATGGGAGAGATTCCCGAATAATGTATACGAGGACCATTTGATTGTTAATGATGAGATAACAAGGTATTTGAGAAGTTTAATAATTGAAGCCGGAAGACCGCCATTAGAGGTCAAAGAAATACTCCAAAATTATCAACGTTTCAGCAATCCGTATGGAAAACCAAGAGAGGAGCGGGACGCTTGGCTAAAAATGCTTGACTTTAAAGTCAAGAATATAGCAGAAGAGGGCGGCAACACTCTGCTCTATACTGGATCCATAGCTCCTCATGATGAACGGGCTATAAAAGCGCTATTGGCAATTGCTAAGACGTTAAAGCTGGCAAATGTAGATTACGGGATACTCGGCTCGCAGGAGATTGATAGTGGCGCGGAGGCTTATGACTTGGGCGAGCTTGGATTATTTGAAGAGCTCGCTAAGCAAAATCTGGCGATTTTCAAGAAATATGGGATCTCAAGAATAATAACGATTTCACCGCATGATTATAACATTTTCAAGAAATATTATCCTGCGCTTTTTAAAGAAGACTGGCCTAAGCTAAACATTGAAGTTCAACATTATACACAGGTAATCGCCGATGCTATAAAAAGCAAGAAAATACAGATAGAAGCTGATCTATCGAATAAAAAAGTGACGTATCATGACCCTTGCTATCTTGGAAGAAAAAACGGTATATACAATGATCCTAGGATAATAATTTCATCGACTGGGGCCAATCTTATAGAAATGAGGCTTTCACGGCATAATTCTTACTGTTGCGGTGGAGGCGGTGGAGGAAAATGGTATAGGCCTCCTGAGAGAACGCGCGCCGAGGTTGAGCGGATCAAGCAAGCAAAAGAGACGGGAGCAGAAATCCTTGTCGTCGCATGCCCCATATGTCTTACAATGTTAGAAGATGGTGCAAAAACTGCCGGTGTCGACATAAAAGTAATGGACGTTGCTGAATTACTTACAACCATTATTTAGTAAATTTTATAAACTATTGTTTAAAGAACTTCTATCTCTAAATCCATTATTTTTCCAATTAATTCGATCTTTGACAGGTGATGTCCTGGCAGAAAGATCTGATGATGAGATGGTACTCTCTTCATTACCTCATGACCATTCTTCACTTTTATTATCATTCCATTTCTACAGTCTGATCCAGGATATTGGACATATCCTTTATTCAATCCCTCAATTACTGTCAACTTGTTTAAAGTTGGATCTAGCTTGGCCATTGTTATTGGTCCAAGTGGGAAGCGAGCATCTATAGCATGAGCGTTATCATTAACAATTGAGAGAACTCTAGGTCTTACAATCCAACTAGTCGCAAATGATTGCGGCATAAGACCAACATAACCGCAGTGGGCAACTAGTATGTGGTTCTCAGGCTCTTCAACTATTTCCGGAAAACTAGGTATACGCTCATGCTTAATTGCGGCCTGCCCCATAAGGAATGGATAAATGTTACTCATCATTACCGGGACCTTTAACGTGCTGTGTAGAATATACATGCTTAATAAGCTCATAATATCAGCCTCACAGGCCCAGAGAAGCCCCTTCTCCTCATACAGAAGGCACCAGGCTAAACATGGAGTAGTATCGGAATAATCAGACTCATTGAGACAGTTTATTCCAGCACCAATTACTGAGTCTTCCTTTTCTAGGTCCTTTTTCAGCGCAAGATAAAGTTTTATGGCACTAAGTAGAGCTCTCTCCGAAAGATCGTTGGAAATATTAAGCGAAATTTTCCTTAAAACGTTAACTGCCTCTGAATCTGGAATTTCTATGGCCTTTCTCGCTAATTCCCTATAACTGCGCTTTTCTACTGTAGCGCCAAATTTTTTCTTCATAGCTTCTAGGCATTTAGTCTGCCACCAATAGAAGCGCCTGAAAATGGAATCCTGCTTACCGCCCTCTCCTGGTTTATCCTGATAAGTTATAAACTTGGATTGTGAAAGTTTTCTCTTTGTAGCTAATGCTTTACAGATAACTTTCGAATGCTCTAAACTATATGGAGCCAAAACTTCAATGCCTTCTCCTCTTAGAAAGGAGATTATTTCCCAATCCCACATGCTAAATGTGCCGAATTCTGAGGTAATTACGACAATAGGTAATTGAACTCTTTTAAGATAAGGTAATGAATCATAGGCTTGTTCAGTTAATTGAGGGATAAGCACCGCGTCCGCCTCTTCTGGTATCTTGCTAGCAATGGGTCTAGGGTCTAGAATGTCTGCCTCCTCATGTAACAATCCCCTCAAATTCTCTAGCTGAATAAGATATTCGTTGTCAATCTTCACCCCGAAGTAAACAGGGATCAATTTCGCTTTTAACATCGTTTAAAAAAAAACTTGCTTAAATTTAAATCCACCGCCTCATTATAGCAAAATTTAAATTTCATTGAGAACATATCAGTACAAGCTTAGGAGGTGTGTCAAAATGGGGATAAAAGTTGGAATAGATAGCTATTGTTACCATAGGTTCTTTGGTGAGATATACGACATACAGCCTAAGACAGATATACGATGGACATACGAACAATTTATAGAACGAGCAGGTCAGCTGGGTGTTGAGGGAGTAAGTCTCGAAACATGCTTCTTCCCAACGATAAATGAGGAATACATTTCAAAGCTGAAGAATTTGCTTGATAAATATAACTTGGAAAGAGTGGTGGCCTGGGGTCACCCAGATGGATTTGAGGGTGGTAAGAATGAAAAAGCATTAGATGACCTGAGAAAATACTTCAGCGTCACCAAGAAACTGGGAACAAATATACTGAGAATAGTCGCAAGTAGCCTAAAATACCGTGATGAGCCTCATGAGCCACAACTAAAAAAATTAACAAAAATATTGAAAAAAGCATGCGAGGAGGCGGAAACCTATGGCTTGATTCTTGCATTGGAGAATCACATAGATTATACCGCGGACGAGATTGTGACATTAATTGAAAGGGTGGGATTTGATAACCTAAAAGTTAACTTTGATACCGGAAATGCGCTAAGAATGTTTGAGGATCCTGTTCAGGCTGCTGAAAAATTGGCTCCATATGTGGTAGCAACGCACATCAAGGACCTAAGTCCTGTAAAATACAATAAGTTTTACAACACGCGGTGCACTCCAAAGGACTGGTTCTTTTGGGCATCAGTTCCGGTTGGAGATGGGATAATAGACATACCGAGCATAGTGAAAATACTTCATGATGCTGGCTACAAGGGATGCTATACCATTGAGATAGACTGTCTCAAAGAGGGATATGAGAATGAAGATGAAGCCGTCGAGAAAAGTGTCAAATATTTAAGAAGCCTAAAAATTGAATAATAAAGACTAATGGTAATGATTTTAGGTTCTTTCTTTATTTTTGATTTTAATGCTGCAGCAATTTAATCGGTAATATAGTTCTATATTGACTAATGTGAATGCTTTGGTTTGTTGTTCTTCTTTTAAAATAGTCATAAAATATATATTTGGGAGTTTATAAGAGTAATATTGAGACCATGTCGGAAGTTGGTTTTATAAAAATGGCTGAGGTTGAGAAGAAAGTGGAGAAAATCCCAGAAATAGGCGTAGGCATGCTTGGGTACGCGTTCATGGGAAAGGCCCATAGCCATGCATACATAGATCTGCCGATATTCTTCTATCCACCTCCTGCGAAACCTGTTTTAGTAGCTATTTGTGGTAGGAATGAGGAGCTTGTACGTGAGGCAGCTAAAAGATACGGGTATAAGAGATACTACACTGAATGGGAAAAGCTGGTTAAGGACCCAGAAGTGGAATTATTCGATAATGGAGGTCCGAATTATATGCATGCAGAACCTTGTATAGCCGCAGCGGAAGCTGGTAAGCACATCCTTTGTGAGAAGCCATTAGCAACAAACGCTAAAGAGGCGAAAAGAATGCTTGATGCAGTAAGGCGGGCAGGGGTCAAGCACATGGTCGGATATAATTACAGGTTTGTCCCAGCGGTGCTGCTTGCTAAAAAGCTGATTGACGAGGGGAGAGTGGGGAGAATTTATCACTTTAGGGCCCGTTACCTCCAAGAATGGATCATGGACCCGAACTTTCCGTTAATATGGAAGCTCCGGAAGGATCAGGCAGGCTCAGGTCCTATTGGAGACCTAGGCTCACATATAATTGATTTAGCGAGGTTCTTGGTTGGTGAAATAAAATCCGTTTCAGCGATGATGACGACTTTCATAAAGGAAAGACCATTGCCTGAGGATCCCACTAAGAAGGGGGAGGTTACTGTTGAGGACGCCTTTGTTGCATGTATAGAGTTCGAGAATGGTGCCATAGGCACTCTTGAGGCGACAAGATTTGCGGGCGGAAGAAAGAATTACAACAACTTCGAGATAGATGGTGAGAAAGGAAGTATCGAATTTAATTTAGAGAGGCTGAATGAACTAAGAGTCTATGGTATAGATGAGACGAATAAAGATATTTTGGGCTGGCGCGAGGTTCTTGTTACAGAAACACATCACCCATATATTAAATACTATTGGCCTCATGGACATATTATTGGATGGGAGCATACGTTCCTAAACGAAATCTATCATTTCTTGGATTGTATAGTGAATGACAAGGAAGTGGGTCCAATTGGTGCAACGTTTGAAGATGGCTATAGATGTAACGCCGTTATGGATGCTATAATAGAGTCCGCCATAACCGGAAAGCGTATAACAATACAATATTAGGATTTTAAGAAATGAGTTTCTTTCTATAATTCTTTTTTAATTCAAAAATAATCCTTATGAAAAGCTAATGCCAGCTTTATTTCACAGATTTGTATTCTTTTTAAGCTCGGGGATCTGTTATGGAAATGAGGCGAAGCTTGGTTTCTTTGCTTTACATCCGGCCATTTGATCCTTGGAAGGGTAGGTTCTGCACTTGCCCTTCTAAGTTCTCCTTCGATCCCTATACCGGATGCGAGCATGGTTGCCTCTACTGCTATGCCTCATCGTATGTTAGAAGGTTTCATGAGTGTAGGCCTAAGAGGGATCTCCTAAGGCTCGTTAGGGGCGATGTGGCTCGGCTGCCTGATAACGCGCTTATCTCTATGTCGAATAGCTCTGATCCCTATCCACCGATGGAGCGCGATATGCAGCTTACGAGGCGCTGTCTAGAAGAGTTTCAAGGGAGGAGCCTGAGGATTCTGATAATAACGAAGAACAATCTTGTTCTCAGGGATCTGGATCTTCTCAGGGGGCTTAGATGCGCGGTGACACTAACGATAACTACTCTTGATGATGATCTTGCTCGTAGGCTTGAGCCCGGCGCGCCTCCGCCCTCGAGGAGGCTTGATGCCGTGGAAAAGCTCAGCTCCGAGGGGATTATGGTCGGCGTCCGCGTAGACCCAATAATCCCATACCTGAATGATGAGGGGCTCCTGTATCTCCTGAAGGAGATTAGGGATGCTGGCGCTATTCATGTAACCTCTAGCACGTTTAAGCCGAGGCCTGATTCTTGGACGAGGATTGAGATGGCTTTCCCGGATGTTGCTGAGAAGCTTAGGCCCCTCTATTTTCAGGAGGGTGAGCGGATTGGGAGAAGCCGCTATCTCCCGAGGCCGATGAGGTTCAGGCTCATGAAGATGATTGCGGATGAATGCCGGGAGCTCGGCCTAACCTTCGCCTGTTGCAGGGAAGGTTTTGTGGAGTTGAATACGGGCGCTAGCTGTGATGGGAGCCACCTGATACCAGCGAGACCATATTTATCCGAGGATCGAGAGTAGGACGGCCTTCGCCGTGTGAAGCCTGTTCTCCGCCTGATCCCAGACCACCGACCATTCTCCATCAATCACCTCAGGCGAGACCTCTTCACCCCTCCTAGCCGGGAGCGGGTGCA
>Ga0185307_1001225_pt1 | contig 14548 bp, 13 predicted proteins | sample LHCtaG_FD_128010 | JGI IMG/M metagenome (GOLD analysis project Ga0185307, IMG submission 128010) | Hot spring microbial communities from Little Hot Creek, USA to study Microbial Dark Matter (Phase II) - LHC4sed_matched (SPADES... | ecosystem: Environmental > Aquatic > Thermal springs > Hot... | reverse complement strand
TCCGCGAGGTTTTAGATGACCCTGAGGTGAAAACGGCATTGAAGACAACAGCGCGAAATTTGGCAGAACTGACGGGGCGAGGTCACGATGTGCTTGCCGAATTGGAGGCGAGTTTGAAGCGATTGCGAGAGTTCGTTGAGGCGACCCAAGACGATTTGGAGAAGGTCTCCGAACACCTTCGCGGCATAACCCAAGACTTGGACGAAACTTTGGACGCTGTCAAGTGGCTCATGACCGAAGGCGGGTTGAAGGAAAACCTGAGACAGGTTGGGGAGAACCTGAAAGCGACTTCGGAAAACCTCAAAGAGGCAACTGCCAGCGTCCGAGAGTTGCTTTCCGAAGAGGAGACCAAAAGTAGCCTCAGAAAGGGTTTGCAAGAAGTTGGACCTACCATCGCTGCTGTGCGACAAACTGCTGAGCAGGGACAGAAAGTATTGGAGCGCTTGAATATGGCAACGAGTTTGAGAACCCGCACAGGTTCATCGGTTTGGTTTGTGCCCGAATTGGACGAAGTTAGAGGTGAGGCGTGGACACTGTTTGAATCACCGATCAGTCCCGTCTCCGTCCTCGCCGGGGCATACACCGGTAAGGAGGGGACCCGCATAAACCTTCAAATTCAGGGCAAAATCGGCTCAAAAACCATCTGGCGTTTCGGCTCAATCCGTTCTAAACTTGGCATCGGCGTCGGTTGGGGCACCGACAAGTTGCGGCTTGATGTTGAAGCCTTTGCCCCCAGCAAATGGCAAGTCAATTCTTGGTTGCTGTGGCAACTTTCACCGTCAATCCTTTTGCGCTTTGGCATTGAAGACTTGGGTAGAAATCGCACCCTCGGCATCGGCTTAGAAGTTGGACGGAGGTGAAAATTCCGATGAAGGTCGTGCTGATGCAAGATGTCCCTAAACTCGGCACCAAGTTCCAAGTCGTTGAGGTTTCCGATGGCTATGCCCGCAACTACTTGATACCGAGAGGGCTGGCTCAACCTGCCACACCAGCCTTGATCAAGGAAGTTGAAAAGCGACGCCAATGGGAGCGACAAAAGGAGCAAAGGGAAGTTGAGCGGGCACAAGCATTGGCTCAAAAATTGAGCAACCTCGTTGTGGAAATTTCGGTCCCCGCAGGAGAGGGCGGGCGTCTTTACCATTCTGTCTCCGCCCATGAAATTGTTCAGCGCCTCAAAGAGCAACACGGAATTGAACTTGACCGTGACCAGATTTTGCTGGATGAGCCTTTGAGGAGTCTTGGTGTTCATTCCGTTTCAGTTAGGCTGCACCGTCAGGTCAGAGCGACCCTTAAAGTCAACATCGTGGCTGCCCCGGCATAGCGGGGGAAAGGAGGCAAGGGCATGGAGGCGGCACGGGTCCCTTCACCAGTTCCTTTCGCTTACCCTACACCACAAAGCATTGAGGCGGAGCAGGCAGTGTTGGGCTGCATGCTCCTTGACCGGGATGCTGTGACCACAGCGGCTGAGATTTTGCAGGTTGACGATTTCTACTACGAGCCACACCGCCACATCTTTGAGGCTATCTTGACACTGTTCAACCGTGGCGAGCAAATTGACATGATAACCGTCGCTGAGGAACTGAAGCGGAAAGGCAAGTTGGAAGAATGTGGGGGTCAGGCTTACTTGGTGAAACTGATGGAACTCATCCCCTCAGCGACCAACATTGAGGACTACTGCCGCATAGTTGAGGAAAAAGCCATTCTCCGCCAACTTATTCAAGTGGCTCACCAAATTGTCAATTGGGCGTATCACCACGACGGGGATCTGGAGGGTTTGATTGACAGGGCTGAGGCTGCACTTTTCCGAGTGGGGCAAAGGCGGGTGGGAGCGCAATTTCAACCTTTGACCGAACTAATTCGGCAGACTTACGATTTTTTGGAACAACGCTCTCGCCAGCCGGGAGCGCTTTTGGGCATTCCAACAGGTTTTCACGAACTGGATGAAGTCCTCGGAGGGCTGCACCCCTCTGACCTCATCATTATCGCCGGTCGTCCATCTATGGGCAAAACTTCTTTTGCCTTGTCAATGGCTTTGAACATAGCCACCGAGCAGAAATTGCCCGTAGCCATTTTCAGCCTTGAAATGAGCAAACAACAACTCGTGCAGCGGTTGTTGTGTGCGAGGGCTCGGGTTAACCTACACAGGTTGAGGACGGGTTACTTGAGGGAACAGGACTTCATCCGCTTCACCCAAGCAGCCCATGAACTTTACAATGCACCCCTTTACATTGACGACACCCCAGACCTTTCGCCCTTTGAAATTAGGGCTAAAGCCCGAAGGTTGAAAGCGAGCGAAGGCTTGGGCTGCATCTTCATTGACTACCTCCAACTCATCAGACCGCCCCGCAGGATGGAAAACCGAGTTCAGGAAGTCACTGAAGTCGTCCGTTCGCTGAAAAGCCTTGCCCGCGAACTCAATGTCCCCGTCGTTGTCCTCTCGCAACTTTCTCGCTCGGTTGAGCACAGGGAGAACAAACGACCCGTCTTGGCGGATTTGCGCGACAGCGGGGCGATTGAAGCTGAAGCGGATGTCGTTTGCTTCCTCTACCGCGAGGACTACTACGAGAGGAGGAAGAAGCCAGCCATTCCTGAACCTCACTTGGAAGGTCTCGTTGAAGACGAGCGCAAGCCCGAATTCTTCCCTACCGAAGTCATCATCGCCAAAAATCGCAACGGTCCAGTCACCACTGTTGAAGTCGCTTTCATCCCTCGCTATGCCTTGTTTGAGAACTTGTCAAGTGTCCATCCAGACCTCTTGTGACCGGGATTTTTTCAGGCAATGACGGTCACGGCTCAGAAAACAGCGAACGGGCTTGACGGCGCGTCTCTTCAACGAACTGTCGGACATAGGTGAAGTCTTTGGCTGTTGCTGGCATCCGAGCGTAAAAGCATCGGTCAAAAATGTTCGTGACCTCTTGAAAGCGTCGGGCGAATTCGTCGGAGACCTTCTTGCGAACTTCGGAAAGGTATTCCCAGTTCGTCCTTTGCTCCCGAAAGCGGATTAGCCCAATTCGGTCAAGGAGAAGCAAAAGGGCTTTGTAAGCCTTGCGAAGTGCCATCAAGTAATCGCCGCGCTTTGCATCGTTTTCGGCTTCCAACAGCAATTGCTCCGGCATCGTCAAAGTTTCCACCCACGATATTTCTTCCCGTATTCTCTGTCTTTTGCGCCACCACTTGACAATAGCGTGGGAGAACAAGGCAACAGACAACAGGGCGAGCAAAACCGCCGTTGTCCACGCCAAAAGGGGCGAAATTTTGTTGAGCAGTTGCCACCAATACCAGAACCAAGTCCCCAAAGCCTCAATGACCTTTGACAGCCATTCAAAGACGGGGCTAAAAACTTTAGCAAGGCGACGGAAGAGCGTTGACAAAAATTTGCCGAGCCAATTGAGCGGTTTTTCAAGCCATTTTGCAAGCCACTGCAGGAACTTCATGAGCGGATTCCAGACTTGAAACTCCGGGCTGTTTAACACACGGTTAAGGGTGACTTGGGCGAATTCGGGATCAACCGTTGGCGAAGTTTGGCGGAACAATCTATCAGCAGCCATAGCGATTTTGATAGCCTCGTCTATCAATTCTTCCGCTTCGTCGCTCATGACGCCTGAGCGAATTGCTTGTTCAAGCCTGCTTTCCAGTCGGTTGGTCACAGTTGATTTTGGGATTCGCTTGATCAACTCTCCGACGCGGGTCAAAGTTTTTTGTCTTGTGCGAAGCGATTTCTCCCACTTCGCCTTTTGAAGTTGCTCAACGATGGCACCGAAAGTCGCTGATTTATGGGGCGAAGAACGGGGTGGTTGGCTGTTGATTTCCGAGACCTGCCCGAGGGAAGTGACCGCAAAGGTGGCGATGAATACGAGAACCGAAAGGCGCATAGTTTTTCCTCACCTACCCTGTCCCTTGTCCCGTTTCCCTTGCTTCATGTCCCCAAAGTTTCTTTGCGCCGCTACCCAATTCGTCCCACCTTGCGAGCAAAACTTGTAAGTCGTGCCCTTCACGCCGAGCCCGCAGGTCAAAGTAAAGAAGTGTCAAGAAGACTGACCAGTAAGGCATGACGAGGGCGTTGGCTAATTGTTGCCAAAGTTGACCTAAGGCAGACATGCCCAATTGAGCAGACAGAGGCAGTGCTTCCCGAGCAATTTGGACAGCGAGGGACAAAACCATCCCTGCCCATCCGAGGAGAGTTTGGGCAAGCATGACAATCACATAGGACGCCAAGTAAAAGCCAAGCACTCTCGCCCACTCCCAGTTGGGATACACCAACTGGACATGGCGGGAAATGGCTCGGAAGTAAGCGATGCCCTCAAGCAGAATAATTTGCTCAAGCACGGCGAAAAAGATGACGCCTGTGACAAGGACGCCAACGAAGCAGAGGGCGAGACCTGCAAGCATGGGGAAGAAGGCTAAGAGCAAGGTGAGAAGTAACGCCCCTGAACGCTTGAGGACAGCCATCCACGCCTCGCCGAAACCGACAGACTTGCCCATGATTACTTGCCCTGCTGCCCAAATTTGAGCGCCGTAGCCGATGAAAGCGGTGAGGAGAAGCAAGATGTAAGATATGACCATCGCCGCAATTAACAGCGGTTCAAGTTCCCTTGCCCCTGGAAGTGTCAGCCACAAGTTAGAGATGGTTACGAACACGGCACTGAGGAGAGCCGGGATCAAAGCCAACCCAAACAAAAGCGCAAAATTTTGCCTGTAAATTTCCAGCGACTCCTCAAGCATCTCGGGAAGCCCCATCGGGTATGGCAACCTTAACTTTCGTCCAAACTCGCAAATCATCAAGTCCCTTTGCACTGGCGTCATCCTTTCTCCCCTCTTTCCCTGCCTTTCCTCGTCCGTTTGCGTTCGTTTTGCTCGCTTTCATTTTGGCACTAATTGCTCGTAAATTTTCGCCCGCTGCCGCAAAACTGGCACAGAAGCGACGGGTTTGGAGATGCGCTAAAATCAAACCGCCCGCTGCTAAAAACAAGTGTGTGCGTGCAAGGGTGCAGGTGTGCAAGGGTTGAACAAAAAGCGCATAAACGCCTGCACACTTACACGCTACACACGGATACGCTGAACTGAAGGGATAGGAGCGTGATAGTGCGTGACAGTTTGGCAAGTGCTGTGGGAGAAGATGGCGCCTGAGTTGTGGTTGGCGCTTTTGGGGTTTTGCGTTTTTGCCCTTGACATGGCTTTCCCGCGCTTGCCCAAACGAAACTACGGGCTGTTGACAATCTTTGCTTTCCTCGGAGCGTTATTTTGGGTTGGTTGGCAAATGTCTAAATTGCCCCTTCCAGGCGCTGGGCAGGAGCAATTGCCCAAAATCGCCCTCTGGCTGACCACTGCTTTCGCTGCCGATAGGCTGGCGTCCTTTTTCAAAGTCGCAATCCTGATTGGTGCATTGCTTGTCGCTTTAGTGACCGTTGATTATGCGGAGAAGCGCATTGCCTTTGCGAGGGCAGAATTCTACGGGATTTTGATTTTTGCCGTCCTTGCCCTTTGCTTCATGGCTTCCGCCGTTGAGTTGATAACGCTTTTCCTTGCCATTGAGTTCGCCTCAATTGCTTCCTACATCCTCGCCGCTTACTTGCGTGACGATCCCAAAAGTGCCGAGGCTGGGCTGAAATACTTTCTCGTCGGTGCGACTACAACAGCAGTTGCCCTTTACGGGATGTCTTTGGTCTATGGTTCAACGGGCACAACGCACCTTTACGAGATAGCCGAGAAACTCACGCCGAGTTTGGGCGAAAAGGGACCTGCTTTTGGGGTCCACGCTTTCACAATGCTTGGGCTTTTGCTGATGCTCGCAATGTTGGGATTCAAAGTGTCAATGGTTCCAGTTCACGGTTGGGCTCCTGACACTTACGAAGGTGCGCCCACGCCAGTAACAGCGTTCCTTTCAGTCGCTTCAAAAGCGGCTGGCATGGCAGTTTTCCTGAGGGTTTTGGCTGCCAGTTTCGGTCCAGCAAGCACCGGTTGGCAACTCGTCCTCTCCTTCCTTTCGCTCGTCACTATGACCTTTGGCAACTTGGGCGCGCTTTGGCAGAGAAACATCAAGCGCTTGATGGCTTATTCTTCAATCGCACAAGTGGGCTATTTGCTGATTGGCATTGCAGCCTTCACGCCGGCAGATTGGGAGATTTTGACTGGAGTCAGGGCTGCCAGTCCCACCGACATGGGGCTTCCGGGTGTCCTCTATTTCGTCCTCGGCTACGCCTTCGCCAACATGGCAGCATTCGCTGTCATAATCTGGGTTGAGCAAGCCACTAACTCTGCGGAAATTGATGACTACGACGGTTTGGCTCAGCGAGCACCTTTTGCGGCAACTTTGCTCACCGTTTCGTTCCTCTCGCTCATAGGGATTCCACCCCTTGCGGGCTTTTTCGGCAAGTTCTTCCTTTTCGGGGCGGCGATAAAATCTGGTCTGGCTTGGCTGGCAATCGCTGGCATCATCAACAGCGTCATATCCGCAGCATACTACTTGGAGGTCGTCCGAAGGATGTTCTTTTTGGAGCCGAAGCGGCTTGAGATTCCGCCGTCACCTTTTCTGGTCAGCAGCACGGCAGTCATAGGCGCCTTGGGCGCTTTCCTTTTGGGCATCTTTGTCAACCCTGCTTTCCAATGGGCACAAAACTCGCTCTTTGAAATCGTAAAACTTGCCAGTTGAGCGTTGCGAGTTGCGCGTTACGGGTTGAGTGTTGTTGCGTTCAAAAACTCGCAACTTACAACCATCAACCCAAAAGGAAACGGAGGGATGGTTTTTGGCTCGGCAGCGAACTTTCGTGATGGTCAAGCCTGACGGGGTTCAACGAGGCTTGGTCGGCGAAATTATCAGTAGGCTGGAACGGAAAGGCTTGAAACTCGTAGGCATGAAGATGCTCTGGCTTGACCGTGCCTTAGCAGAACGCCATTACGAAATGCACAAAGGCAAGCCTTTCTTTGACGACTTGATTGCTTTCATCACCAGCGGTCCAATTGTGGCGATGGTTTGGGAAGGCGAAAACGCAATCGCTATCGTTAGGACGATGATGGGCGCTTTAGAACCTACAGAAGCGACGCCGGGCTCCATTCGCGGCGATTTCGCTTGCACCAAAACGATGAACCTAATTCACGGGGCTGACTCGCCGGAGAACGCTGAGCGTGAGATAAGGCTGTTTTTCAAAGACGACGAGATTTTTGACTACCGCCGCTGCGATGAAGATTGGGTGCACGGACCTCAGTCCTAACCGCACCTATGTTCCGAAAGAAGGCAAAGGGATGAAGGCTCATGAAAGGGTTGCAAAGGTTAGCCTTGAACCGCCGATGGGATGATGCACTGGCAAGCGTCTTCGCTTTCCTTGAAAAGCCGATGCGGAAGGTGGAGGAAATCATCTGGGAAGCAGTTCAGTCCCCAGTGAAAGAGATGACCGCTATGGCTTTACACCTGCTTTCGGCTGGAGGTAAAAGGTTGAGACCGGCTCTGACCCTTCTGAGCGCTAAACTCGCTGGGGAAATCAACCACCGGGCAGTGCTTTTCGCTGCAGCCGTTGAGTTAATGCACACGGCTACTTTGATCCACGACGATGTGATTGACAAGGCAGAGTTGAGGCGAGGGCGGGCAACGGTCCACACCCTTTGGGGCAACGAGGCTGCGGTCATGTGCGGCGACTTCCTTTATGCGACGGCTTTCAACATGTTGGCAAAAGACGGCGACATTGAGGTCATCAGGACGATGGCTCAAGCATCAAGCCAAGTCTGCGAGGGCGAAGTCCTTGAACTTCAGTTAGCCTTCAACCCAAAAATCACCGAGGAGCAATGCATTGAAATCGCTCGCTTGAAAACGGCTGAGTTGATGGCTGCCGCTTGCAAAATTGGGGCGATAGCATCAGGGGCAAACGGGAAACTTACCGACGCAGTGGAAATTTTTGGGCGGGACTTGGGCATCGCTTTCCAAATCGTTGACGATGTTTTGGACATGGAAGGTTCGGTTGAGGAAATCGGGAAACCTGTAGGGAGCGATTTGCTTGAGGGCAAAATCACACTCCCCGTTCGGCTCACCCTTGACGCGTTGCCGGAAGAGAAACGGGCAATTTGGGAGCAACGGATAGCCAAGCGAGAGTTAATCCCTCAAGATGCCGCGGATTTGGCAAAATTTGCACGGGAAAAAGGAATCTTGGAGCAAGCGCGAGCAAGGGCGAAAAAGTTCGCTGAAAAAGCGTTAGAGCAATTGATGAAAGTGGCAAGCAGAGCGGATTCATCCGAAGCCATCAACATGCTCAAGCAACTCGCTCACTTTTTCGTTCACCGCCGGTTTTAGTGAAAACTTCCGTCGGGAGCGGGTGATTGTCATGCTCAACTTGGCTGAAGTTCAAAGGCAGTTGATGAGGATGGTTGAAGAGCAATCAGTTCGCAGACCCGATTTCGGTCAAAAAGTCGGCATAGCCGTTCAAGAAGTAAAGCGTTGGTTTTCGGGTTGGCACCACCTCCAATCAAAAATCGCCGGGAGCAAAACATCGTGGTTGGTTGCAAAGTTCAACGAAACCCCAGCCCGAGTTTATCCCCTTCCGCCCCGACCCGACCGTTGGTTGGTTTTCGCTTCCGATGGCTCGCAAATTTTCCCAGACCGTCATGAAGCCATGCTTTGCTTTCTGATCAACATCGGCTCAGTGGTTTTCCCTTATGGCGTGGATGCTCGTCCTCACTTGGGCAATCGCCCTTATCTGTTCTACCGCGAAAGCGACCTGTATCAGCGATGGGGCGGGAGGCGAGTCCTCGTCAGTGAGGAAATTGTCTCCGTCCGAAGGCATTTGATGGAAGTTGAGGAACTGGCGAGATTGGCTAAGAGTTGGAAGTTCCGACCCGCAGTCGCTCTGCTTGACGGGACATTGATTTTGTGGACTTTAGAGGGTAAGCCTGCAGACTTTCGCTCCATGATCCTTCGCCGCCTCTTAAGGATGCTTGACACTTTGAGGGCATTGGAAGTCCCAGTTGTCGGTTACATCAGTTCTCCTGGAAGCACCGATGTCATCAACGCTTTGAGGGTCGGTCTTTGTCCCTACCAGTTTGCGAACTGCGACAAGTGCGAATGGATTGCAACAGGAAAGCATCCGCCTTGTGCAGTCATTGAAGGAGTTGCCGACATTCACCTGTTTGAGAGGTTGCTGAAGCCGGGTGAAAGGTCATCTGTGTTTTGGAGCAGTTCGCAAATCCTTGCCGATTACGGTGACCACCAGATTGGCTTCTTCTACATCCACGCTGGTTTGGAGATAGCGCGAGTTGAAATCCCCAAGTGGGTTGCCCAAGACCCAACCGTGCTTGACCTCGTTCACGCCGTCGTTTACGATCAGGCTCAGAAAGGGCGCGGTTACCCTATTGCTTTGGCTGAAGCCCACGAACAAGCGGTCGTTCGTGGGGCAGAGAGGGAGTTGTTCTACGAGATGCTTGAGGCAGCGTTAATCCGACAGGGCTTCAAAGTCAGCATGACCTTAAAGTTGATGGCAAAGAGGACGCCTGCCATATAAGGCTTCGGTTCTGCCGAGCCGACCTTGTTCAGCGCAAAGTTGCCGACGAGCCTCAAACATGCAACTCAACGATGTCTCCGTCTTGGAGCACGAAATCCTTACTGACGGGTTGTCCCGGGAATTCGGCGGAGCCCCAGACTCGTGCGTATTTCAACCTTTCTGGGAAGTCACGGTGAACTTCCTCGGCGAAGTCCAGTATGGTCGCACCCTTTTTGAGCACGAAAGGTTTGTCAAGTTGAGGCTCTTTTCCTGGCGGTTTGGAGTAGACGCGGATTATCCTCAAGCCTTCAAAAATCATCCGCTTAAGTTCGTCAAGCCCAACTCGTTCCTTCGCCGAAACGGCAATCATGGGTAGCCTTTCACCGTATGTCTCTTGGAGCAAGATGAACCGCTCTTCTGCTTCGGGCTCGTCCAGTTTGTTTCCCACCAAAATGGCGCTGCGCTCTACTACGGGGTTCGCAGGGTTGTCGTTAACGGGCTCTCTCACCAACTTCACCCTTCGCTGCTCAAAACCTTTCAGTAACGCCTCCGCTTGGTCAAAACAGTCATCGGTTGAAAGGTCAACAACCAGCAGGACTTCGTCGGCGCGCCTGACCATACCAGCGAATGCTGGCTCAACTTCGTCCACAATGGGAGGGGTGTCAACAAGTTGGATTTGCAAGTTTTCGTAGGGCATCATGACAGGGTAAGGGCGTTGGGTCGTGTAGGGGTAATCGGCGACTTCAAGGGGAACTCCCGTTAGGGCGCTCAAAAGCGCTGATTTTCCGACATTGGGGAAGCCAACGGCTATAACTTGCCCTGCGCCGTGCCGAGGGACATAAAACGGGTCGGCACCGCCGCCCTTCCGTGCCCTTTGCTGTTGCTCCATTTCCTTGAGTTTCGCGAGGCGGCGCTTCAAGTCCGCCTGAATTCGCTCTGTGCCTTTATGCTTGGGCAAAAGGGCAAGCATCCTCTGAAGAGCCTCAATTTTCTCTTCAATTGTCGTAGCCTTGCGAAAATCTTCTTCGGCTTGCAGGTATTCTGGTGTCAAGTTGGCTGGCACCGCTCCATCACCTCGCTTCTATAGGTCATTCTTCAACATTGCCACTCAAAACGGCAGTGGGCAAGAGTGACGAACAAAATCCCGACACAATTCCCGTTGAGGTTGACATAATTGCGGCAGGAGGTGAAAGCCGTGAGGCAGACGATTTACATTCGCGAGGAGCAAGTCAAGGAACTGCTCTCGCTTTCGGAAGCCATTGAGGCTATGGAAAACGCTTTCTGCGACAAAGCGGAAGGTCACGCCATCATGCCCCCAAAACTTATCGTCCCCCTCCCGAACGGCGATTTTCGAGCCATGCCTGCCTATCTGCCCAGACAGAAAGTCGCTGGGGTCAAAGTTGTCAACTCTCACCCGAACAACCGTGAGAGGGGATTGCCAACGGTGATGGCGACTTTGGTTATGCTTGAGCCAGAAACGGGTTTCCCTCTCGCTGTCATTGAAGCCACATACTTGACGGCTCTCAGGACCGCTGCAGCGGGAGCCCTTGCCACCCGCACTTTGGCTCGTCCCAATTCCCGAAAACTTGCCATCTTGGGCGCTGGCACTCAGGGCAGGTTTCAACTCCTTTCCCACAAACTCGCTTTGCCGAATCTGGAACAGGTCAGCATTTGGAGCCTTGACGAAGATTTGGCTTGGCAAGTTAAGCGCGACTTGGAACCGCAAATGGGGATTGCAATTGAAGTTTGCCCAAATCCCCAATCAGCCGTTCAGGGCGCAGATGTTATTGTCACCACAACCCCTTCCCGAAAACCTGTAGTGCAAAACGATTGGGTCTCAGACGGAGTCCACTTCACTTGCATCGGGGCTGATGCTCCGGGCAAGCAAGAGTTAGACCCCGAAATTTTGCGGAGGGCTCGCATCTTTCTGGACGACATGGCTCAAGGGATGGAATCTGGCGAAGTCAATGTTCCCCTACACCAAGGGCTCTTGAAGCCAGAGGATATCGCAGGTGAACTGGGTGAAGTGCTCGTCGGCAGAAAGGAAGGACGAACCTCCGATGACGAAATCACAGTCTTTTCTTCCACCGGTCTGGCAATCCAAGACATTGCTTGCGGGGCAGTAATCCTTAGGAAGTTGGGTGTGCTGTGAAAACTGCGTGAGGAGGGATGGAGGATGCAACTTGTAGGGATAGTCCCACCCATAGCGACTCCGTTGGACAAAGACGAGAGAGTCGACGAAAGTGCCTTGCGCTCTTTAGTCCGCTACTTGCTCCGCTCCGGCGTTCACGGCATCTTTGTTCTCGGTTCAACGGGTGAATTTGCGCATCTCTCGGACAATGAGAAGAAGCGAGCGATTGAAACCGTGCTTTCAGAGGTTGACGGCAAAGTTCCTGTATTGGTCGGTGTGACGGAGACGGGAACGAGGCGGTCAATATTTTGGGCGAAAGAGGCTCAAAGGTTCGGCGCCAACGGAGTTGTCGCAGCGCCGCCATTTTACTACCCACTCACGGAAACGGAGATTGAAAACCACTATCGGGCATTGGCTTCCGAGTGTGAGTTGCCCATCCTGCTCTACCACATACCTTCAACGACGAAGGTCCGATTTTCCCTCACACTGATAGAGCGGCTCGCGGAAATGCCCAACATCGTTGGCATCAAGGACTCAACGGGGGATTTGCCCTTCGTTTTCGCCTTGATTGACCTCATGCGAGAGCGCAACTTCCTTGTGTTTCAAGGGCACGATGCCTTGCTCGCTCCAACCATCCTTTATGGGGCTCACGGAGGCATTAACGCTTTGGCGAACTTGACACCCAGTTGGTTTGTGTCTTTGTATGAGGCAGCCAAAAGAGGTGAAGCGACCTTAGCGATTTCTTGGCAGCGAAAAATAAACGAACTGACGCGTCTCCTTGAAGCGATGACCTTCTTGCCAGCCTTGAAAATGGCGCTTCACCTGAAAGGGCTGATCCGCCCGTTCGTTTCCGCACCGTTTGCGCCCTTTCCCGAAAACCGGAGGGAAGAACTTTTGAGCGCTTTGAAAAGCACGGGTGCAATCTGAAATGGAGTGCCCCAAAACCTTAATTCACACGCTGCGCTTTAGAGTGAGCAGTTGTTGGAGAGCGCTCGTTAAAAGCGTCAAACTTTTGAACCCAAAGGAGGTGTTGAAAGGCTGTGCGAGTCGCTGTTTTGGGCGCTGGTTCCGATGTGGGAAGGGTGATAAGCCATGCCCTTATGATGAGCGGACTGCTTTCCAAAGGCGATGAACTTGTGCTCATCGGCAGGAAAGAGGGTAAAAGCGGTTTCATCGTCAGGGGCATGGCGGAAGATTTCTCAGAAGCCTTCGCCGATAGAGGCGTCAACATATCCGCTTCCGTTGACCCTGACGATGGGTGGGGTGATTTTTTGGTTTTCATCGCCAGCGTCCCAGACCCAGCCCATTTCACCCGCATATTTCACCGTGAGCGGCTTGCTGAAGACAATTGCCGATTAGTTCTGGGACTGCTTCCCTACTTGGTGCGAAACCGTGAGCGCATCAATTGGGTCATCGTCGTCACCAACCCGAACGAATTGGTGGTGAAACTTTTGAGCGATGCTCTGGGGACTGACCGAATTGTTGCGACCGGAGCCATCGTTGACAGTTTACGCTTCAAATTTGAACTCGCCCGTGACCTGAAAACCCATCCGCAGAAAGTCACTGCTTGGGCTGGCGGCGAACACGGTCCAAACATGCTTTTCTTTTGGAGTTCAGTGAGGGTTGACGGAAAACCTCTGGACGACGAGACCGTTCGCAAACTCCGCTGCTCTTCCAGAGAAGTTTTTGAGCAGTTCAAGTCGGAAGCATTCCAAGTCGCCGAAAGTGTTTTGGAAAGTGAAGGTTTGGACGCTGCCTACAGGGCGCTTCAGCCATTCCCAACGGAAGTTAGGGCAATCGTCAAATCCTATCTGACCCACACTTCGGGAGCGAAAACAGGAGGCATCGCCGCTCAAGCAGTGTTGAGGTTGATGGAAGCCACCCTGTCAGACCAGCCTGTCTTCCTCTGCACTCAAACGCCTTCTGAGTTCGGGACTGTTGGGGTTCCAGTTGAATTGAGCCGAAAAGGCATCACCATCCGGGTTGATGTCCTCTCAGAGGAAGAGCAAAAGGCTTTGAGGGAAGTCGGGGAACTCGTCAAACTCAAACTTGAGCGGCTGATCAAGAGTATTGCAGGACAATAAAAACCGCACACCAGTCTGCGAGTTTCTGGACGATGATTGGCAGCCAACGAAACTTTGAGTTGCAACTCTTGCCTCCAAAGGGGAAGCGCCGCCAAACTTTTGGCGCAGTAGCGCTCTTTCGGAATTGAAAGCGAAGCGAGGCAAAGGGAATGAAGTGGCTGCTTTTGCGAAAGTTACTGAGTTTCATTTGCCCAGACAAGTGCGTTGAAAAAGTTACGGATGTGTCGCTGACCGAATTGAGCGAGAACGGGGTTCGCGTCATTTTCGTTGACTTGGACAACACCCTCACTGCTTGGGGGAGCAGCAAGGTCAGCGAACCAGTCAGGCAATGGATTGAGCGTGCGAAGGAGTTGGGCTTTCAGGTGGTGATTGTTTCAAACGCTGGGCTTCGCAAGAGGGTCAGCCAAGTCGCCAACGCTTTGGGCATTGTCGGGATTGCAGCCGCAGGCAAGCCAAGGCGTTTCGTCTTCCGACGCTACTTGGAATGGAAAGGCTTAAAACCGAACCAAGCCGTCATGATTGGCGACCAACTTTTCACCGACATCTTGGGTGCAAAAAGAGCAGGTATGAAAGCCATCCTCGTTGAGCCCTTGACAGAAAGAAGGTTCATCACGGGGCGAATTCAACGCCCGTTGGAACTGATTGCCCTCAAGTTCCTCCGCCGATTGGGTCTTTTGCCCTAAGCCCTCTACAGGGACGGAGCACAAGAAAGTCTCAACCCAGAACTCTCAACCTGCAACTCCTGCAACTATCAATGCACCCCGCACTCAAATTGCTTTGAGTTTCCGCTCAAGGGCTTCCTTTTGCTGCATCAGTTCCGCCAACCGCTGCTGTTCCGCCTCAACGATTTCTGCTGGTGCCCGTTCAACAAA
>Ga0185307_1001224_pt1 | contig 14549 bp, 11 predicted proteins | sample LHCtaG_FD_128010 | JGI IMG/M metagenome (GOLD analysis project Ga0185307, IMG submission 128010) | Hot spring microbial communities from Little Hot Creek, USA to study Microbial Dark Matter (Phase II) - LHC4sed_matched (SPADES... | ecosystem: Environmental > Aquatic > Thermal springs > Hot... | reverse complement strand
ATTAGGGAGAGATTCAGAGAAGACTTGAAAGCTAAGACCGGCAGAGTATCGAAGACTGATAATGGTGATGCATATCTTCTATGGAAGGTCTATTAACTATCACTAGTCAAGAATAATACTCATAGATACCTCAGGCTTCTAACTATTGTTGATGTTGAGCTAAGACCACTATTGATGAAGAGGGGCTACTATACAAGAATCTTCAGAGAGTTCAAAGGGCTAGCATGATTGGCGTCAATGTTGGAGGCGGTATTAGGATGCTGGAGAAGATGGTCGAGGATGTTAGAAGAGAGATCATTGATAAAGCTACTAGACTGATTCCAAGATTCATGGATATAGCTAAGAGTCTAGGACTGGATAGGGATGATATTAATGGGTTGATGGGTTTGGCTGGAGAACTAGTATACAGCAAATCCGCATCAAATAAGAAGTCTATAAAATATCATGGATTATATAAGGCTAATGGGCGTGATGCTAGAAGGATGAAGAGATACGATAGTAGAGCTCAGAGATATTTAATAATGCTTACAAACGCCATTCTATGGAAGAATGGCGAGCTACGTCGACTAAGATATAGAGATTTAAGGAGAACTCTAAAGATGGTGACGAACATAAAGAAGCAAATAGATTTGCTGGGGAGGGCTGGGATATAAGCCTGGCAATACCCACACGGTGAAATTTTTGGCTCTCAGCGAGCCTGAAAGGCTTGGAGTGAGGGCTACTTATAGATTTATGTGGTGGCCGAAGGCTACCAAGCCAGTCCCTCCCCCAATTTTATTTTCTTATTATAATTACCTAAAAATTCGAAGGAATGCAGACTCTCAGTAAGACTTAAATCAACAATTAACTCTACACGCTCAGATAAATTTCACGAGTTTCTTCCATGATTTCATAAGCTCTCTTAGTAACATTATTCTTGAAATCCTTAGATAAGACTGCTCCTGCTCCATAATCTTCTATCGAGATAGATGCTGCTGATGCTCCAATACATGAGGCCCACAGAAAATCTCTACTGGATAGGAATTCCACTAGAAAAGCTCCGCCTAGAACGTCTCCTGCACCAGTTGGGTCAACTACTCTAGCTTTTGAGTAGCCAGGTATCAAGTACTTCTTCTTGTTGTTTGCCGTTATTACTCCTTCGGAGCCCATACTCAAGATAACGTTCTCTACCCCTAGCCTCAGTATTTTCTCAACTGCTTTTAAAGGTTCCGTCTCACCAGTTAGTATAGCTGCTTCTTCACGTGATAATCTAAGTATCCAGACTCTTCTAAGTTTGTTTATGTCAATTCTTCTCTCCAATATAATCCTCTTATCTTGATTTATCGTTCTGAGAATTCCTTGAGGGTCTAGCATCGTTTTAAACTCTCTACTTATCTTTTCAATATCTTCTATAGTTATCTCACAAGCTACTGGTCCGAGATACACTGCATCTACATCTTCAATCTCTTTAACTACGATCCGAGGTGCTACCTCAAGAAGAAACATTTCTCTATCTCCATCTCTATACACTATCCTATATCTAGTTGTCCTACATTCTCCATGCTTAACCACCCTAGCAATATCAACTCCTGCTTCTAAGAGATTTCTCAGATAGCCTTCAGGATAATCTCTCCCAATTACTGAGTATACTCGGCTTCTTGAACCTAGCTGAGATGATGTCATGGAAGAGTAATATACTGTACCTCCCGGAGAATATCTTATCATGCCATCTACATACATAATTTCATCGATAGTAAGATGCCCTATAAAGCATATCTTACTGCCCATAAGTACTCAGCAACTCAATTACTTGAAGTAGAAATATTATTTTTCCTCGCGAGAAAACCAATGAAACTATATGATAAAAGCACATATTCTTGACTTCACTCTCTCCTTCCTGCAGCTCCTTCAAGGATTCCTGCACCTATGTGCACTCTATCTATGTGTTTTGATAATTGTTCACGGCTTTTGAATACTGAGCCACAGTATGGACAGCTTACACCTTCCGGGGCTTCTAATTCTACTAGAGGTATACTTTTCTCTAATATATGTCCGAAGACGGTTCTAAGGACTACTACACCTAAAAGTATGCCTGAATCGATAACAGGCAGTCTTCTAATATCATTATCTATCATCAACTTTATTGCATCACCTACCTTAGTTTTAGGATCTACAGTTAGTAAGGGCTTTGAAGATATCTCCCCTATCTTAGTCTTCCTTGAGTCTCTTCCTTCAGAAACAACTTTATAAACTATATCCCTAAGTGTAAGCATTCCCACGGGCTTTCCATCTTCAACCACTATGATGAAGTCTATCTCTTTCTCCTTCATCAATTTTGCAGCTTCTACGATGTTCTTACTTGCTTCTAATACTAGGAAATTCCTTATAATATACCTAGAGACAGGTTGATCGAGTATCTCTCTTACACTCATGTTTAATTCATCTACATTAACTATATAACAAATTATAATTTTACCTTATACTAATCCTGAGTTCTGGAAAGCCGCTACTTAACAATGTAAAAATGGCAAATGTTGTAAAGAATATTCTGAAGATAACAAATAACAACGTTCGAGTTTGCCTCTAAGAGCCTCTACTCTGAAGGCTTTACTTCAAGAGTTGCTCCTACTACTGGTTGCGTTCTATAATATACATACCTCCTGGGGGATCCCTCTCTAGTTAGAGTTCTTTCTCTAACTAAGTCGAGGAGTGAGTGGGAGACAGCGGTAGAATCGTAATTGTATCCTCTTCTGGCCAATTCTTGAACTGTTTCTGCAAGGGTTTTAGGCTTATCAAACCACCCTTCATCAATAAGATTCTTGAGCAATATTGAGCAAGTTGGCAAGCTCTTACCCTTCAACTCTCTAGCTCCCGTTTTTTCATCTATTTTCAGCTGGGGAAGCGAGGCTTTTAGAGCTGAAATAACCTGTTTAACGGTGTCTTCAACCTTTTCTGGAGGAGCTTCTATCCTAACCGTTGCCGGTCCTATGGTTACTTCTACTTTAATTTTTTCCTGATCTCTCATTTCACATCATGCTCAAGTTGAGCAACATTTATAAGCACATCTAGACAATAGATTATAGTGGTAAGTGAGGCATGGAACATCTCCAGCACCAGATAATAGAAGAGTTGGAGTTTCTTAAAGCTTTCTCTAAGATTGGTTTAGAATCGCTCTTTTCTCTGAAAGGCTTACGCATGTACGCTAGTTCAAGAGAAGATTTGGCCAGAGATTATCTAGATGAAATCCATATTGGGCTCAATTCCACTCTAGATGGGTATCTCTTCGAAGTGTATGAGCCGAGACAAGTTGAGGAAAAGAGGACGATAATAGCATTGGATACTTCTTCTGTACGGTTGGCCGAGTCTTCTAATGGAGTAATAATATCCATTAAGGGAGCTATAGTAGTTAGAGATACGGATAATTCTATCTCTATTCAAACGCTAGGTCCATTCTTATTCAATCTTAACAAGATTAACTTTAAGAACATCCTCAGAGAATATTCTGAACTCGTCCAATGCTCTAGTGGATATGACTTCTATCTTAATGCTCAGAGAGCTTTAACTGAACTTTTAGAGAGGAGGATGCAAGAACACATCGTTGAGAAGTCTAGAGACTCAATAATACTTTTTGATGGATGTCTTGTAGCTAATAACTTTAATCATTACAAGAATGTATTAGAGAAAATATTAAGAATAGCTGAGGAAAATGGGAATGTAGTTATAGCTTTCTCGAAGACTAGCTTTATACAGGTCTCAGGAGCATATCTTCAATCAATCTACATAGAACAAGAACCACCATACATTATAGACTTAACAACGGCTCTAAAACATTACTGTAACTATGAAGTTAGAACACTTGGGAGAATCTGCCTAGCCCGTTTAATTGCTGGAAGCCCAGGCTATAGAGTAGACGTACCAATTAAATCTGACATACCTACATTCTTTGGTTTACTACTAAAGAGTGACCCCTTAATCTACGGTTATCCTGAAACGCTTATACTCGCTCATGATTATTCAACTTTCACAAGACTCGACATAATAACTCTACAAACAATATTAAAGAAAATGGATGTAGAGCTACTCTACCCTCAATATGTTAGAGATATTCTCTTCCAACCCCTGGATGGTGATTATAGATGAAAATACTCTCTAAGAGCAATGATACACTCAAGCTTCTAGCCTCCCCGGATGAAGAATTACTTGAACGTGGAGACTACTTAGTGGTAGAAGATAATAGTAAGAAGCTTTTGATACAAGTAATTGATGTAGAGTATGCAGATCTTCCGGGGATGCTTGAAGATACTCTTAGAGAGCTTTCAGTGGAAGATGTGAAGAATTTCTCATCGATAGATCCTTATTCTATTGGGTCACTAATAGCTAAATTGAGAGAGGCGAGGCTGATAATAGGTAAGTTTAGAGGAGTCTTAGTTGATGGAGATCTTCGAAATGATATACTCTGGCTTCCATCTAGATTTTATTCAAGAATCAGGAAAGCTTCATCCCCTCTAATAAGTGAGCTTTCAAGAAGCAGCGGTAGACGGTCAATACTATTGGGTGAGTGTATGGGTGATTGGTTTACTGTTAATGCTGAGTCTCTAGATGGTAAATTAACAATAATTACTGGAAAGAAAGAAATGGGAAAATCACATCTTGCAAAACTACTAGTCGTAGGGCTTGTAGAATATGGAGCTAGAATCTTAGTCTTAGATGTTAACGGCGAGTATGGAGGATTATCAAAGAAGATTGATGGCTCAGATAGTGAGCTATCTGACAGACTTAAAGTAATACTTCCAGGCCGGAATTTCAAGACAGCGGTAGAAGATGCAGGGTTAAAGACGATGCTAGATATTCTCCGATACGTATATGATACTCCTCCAGCCAGTCTTAGAGAATTCAGTAGAATATGGTATATTACTGAAAGAATATATGGAAGAGTAACTCTTAAAGGACTAATCGAGGCATTGACCAAGACTCAGACGAATGAGTCTATTAGAGAAGCATTACTCAGTAGACTATTATCAATTGAAGACTTAGAATTTTTTAATGATGAGAATCCGCAGAGTTTAGAAGACCTGCTTGAAGAACTAGAGTATGGTGGAGCGCTAATAATTGACCTCTCAAAGAGTCTACCTCATGGTAGAAGACTTGTAGTAGAATATGTTTTAAGTAAGCTCTCAACAATATTGAAGAATAATCAATATCCACCTTTATTTCTCTTAGCTGAAGAAGCTCACCTCTATCTGAGAGATACTTACTGGGATGACTTAGTAACAAGGATGAGGCATATCGGCGTCTTCCCAATATTCGTTACAAATCAGCCAGACATGATTCCAGACTCTGTCTACAGGCAGGCAGACAATATATTCCTCTTCAATTTTACTAATGACTCAGACCTAGATTATCTAGCTAAAGCTTCTAGAGTTGATGCAGAAACTGTTAAGAGGATTGTTAAAGCACTGCCTCCTAAGAGATGCCTTATAGTAGGAAGGATTGTTAACGATATACCAGTAGTTGTAAAAGTAAGAGAGCTACATTTAAAAACAATGGGTGAGACAAAACTATTCTTCATTCAATCTCAATGAGGAGACCTGTAAATGATGTCCGATAAGCAAGACCTCTGGAGTATGAATATCTAGAAAGTATCTTCCAACTAGTTGTTTGCCCTCATCTTAGAGAACGGTAACGCTCTTCGCAAGATTTCTAGGCTTATCAGGGTCGTATCCTCTCTCGATAGATGTGTAGTACGCTAATAGCTGGAATGGTATGATATAGACTACTGGTGAGAGTAATGCATGAGTAGTCGGTAATCCAAGAAACCAGTCTGAAAGCTGCTTTATTTCTTCATCCCCCTCAGCTCCAACACAGAATATTCTTGCTCCGCGAGCTTTCATCTCCATTATATTCCCTATTAAATACTTACGGCTTTCATCATTAGGAGCTATAAAGAATACTGGATAGCCTTCTTCTATAACGCTTATAGGCCCATGCTTACTTTCACCTGCAGGATATGCAATGCTTGGAATATAGCTGAGCTCCATTATCTTTAATCTTGCTTCAAGAGCAGTAGCATAGCTTATACCTCTTCCAAGGAAAAATATACTAGAGAATTTTGCAACCTCTCTTGAAAGTTTCTTAATAGGCTCATTGGATATTTCTAGCGTTTTCTCAACAAGCTGCGGGATACTTCTTAATTCATCTTGAAATTCATCTATCTCATACTGTGAGACCTTCCCTCTCTTCCGCGCAAGTCTTAAAGCTAAAATAGCTAGAACCATTAATTGAGATGTAAATGTCTTTGTAGCTGCTACACCTATTTCTGGACCAGCGTTCTGTAGAACGTAGGCTCTAGCGACTCTAGTTAAAGTTGAGCCAAGGACGTTAGTTATACCGATTATGGTAGCAGCCCTATATCTTGCATAGTCTAGAGTTGTTAAGACATCTGCTGTCTCACCTGATTGGCTTAATGCAAGTATTACCGTATCTACCCCTATAGATGAACCATAGTTTTCAACGAATTCCGATGCTATAACTGGATATGTCGACAGCCTAGCAAGTTTTGAAAACATGTATGAGCCTACTATACATGCATTGTAAGATGTTCCAGATGCAATTAGGAATACATCTCTTCCTCTATCTAGGAACTCCGTTAATAGATCAAGATATTTCTCTTGTATTCTTAATGCTTCTCTTAAAACATTTGGTTGGTCGAATATTTCCTTTAGCATGAAGTGCGGATAGCCTCCTTTAGTAGCCATTTCAAGTGTCCAGTTAAGTTCAGTAATCTTTCTCTCAACAGGTATACCAGTATCTATTCTAATTATTCGAAAAGTATCAGCTGTCACCATAGCCATGTCACCATTTTCTAGGAATACTACTCTATTCGTGTATTCAATTAATGCTGCAACATCGCTTGCAACTAAATTCATGTCTTTAGCTAATCCTATGACTAGGGGGGACTCGTTTCTTGCAACTATAATCTTATCAGGTTCACCAGCGTAGATTACTGCTATAGCATAGCTTCCCCTAAGCTTTCTAGCAGTCTCTAATACTGCCTCGGTAATATTCTTACCCATCTTTATGTATTCTTCAATAAGATGAACTATTACCTCGGTATCTGTCCTAGATCTAAACGTGTGTTTTCTAGCTTCAAGTTCTTGTTTCAATTCTAGGAAATTCTCTAATACTCCATTATGAACTACAGCTATACTCTCAGTACAGTCTAGATGGGGGTGAGCGTTAACTTGGGAGGGTGCACCATGCGTAGCCCATCTTGTATGCGCTATCCCTATATTCCCGGGTAGATCTTGGAGATTCAGTCTAGAATTTATTTCATCAATCTTTCCCGCATCTTTCTTTACTAAAAGCCGGCTTTGATATATTGTTGATACGCCAGCTGAATCGTACCCTCTATACTCAAGCCTTTTAAGGGAGTTATACAATATATTGGCCACATCCCCTTGTTTAATAATGCACCCGGATATACCACACATTTTTTACCTGCTATAACTCTTTTTACTGTCTATTTTAGATATTACTCTTCTAGAATCATAAGATTCCTAGTTCTGATTTTTAGAATATATGTGGCCAAGATACTGATATGTATTCGATATTTTCTGAGTATTCTTCCTGGAATCTACAAGCGATTATCCATGAGTAAGAGATAAAACTATCATTAGTTGGATATCGTTGTAGATGGATGTAATGGATGAAGATGTTAGAATGGCTTTCCGTAGTAGACTTGAGAATTCTCTAAGCATACTCAACGCCCAGATAGAAAGGCTAAGGCTAAGATATTCAGAGATGGAGGCTAAGAGCAAAGAATACTTTGAAAAAGTTGTAGAATGTCTGGTGAATATGGATGAAGAGAGAGCAAAGATCTATGCTGAAGAGATAGTTGAGATAAAGAAGCTTGCAGAGATTGTTAAGAAGAGCCAGCTCCTCCTCCTGCAAGTAAAGATAAGACTGGAGACAATAATAGAAATAACTGAAGTAATAGGTCTAATAGTCCCCCTAACCTCTCTACTAACAGAAGTTGAAGATGAGCTAAAACCAATAGCTCCAGAAATAGTTCAGAACCTCCATGAACTCTCAGTATGTATTGAAGAATTTACAGCTACAACAGTATATAACAAGCTTGAACCTGTAAAGTATGGGGAACTAAGTAAAGAAGCTGAAAAGATCCTCCTTGAAGCTCAGAGAAACGCTGTAGAGATTGTTAAGAATAAGTTCCCAGACATACCTACCTTGAATGAGAATGAGATAAAGATTTACGCATACATCTCGAAGAACGGAGGCGAAGTAGACTTAAAGAAGTGCTCAGAAGAATTAAACTTAGGTATTAAAGAAATAAAGAACATCTTATCATCACTAGAAGCAAAAGGATTAATAGAAGTAGAGGGAGCCTAGAAGAAGATTAGATAATACCTTGGGTAACATGAACTTTTTTCTTCAAAACCTGTTGAGTCCTCTCTGATATCTTCGCCCACAACATTTCATTCCTGTAAACAGATATGTTTAAATAGCACTGCAACGCTTTTCACTTCTTTAGCAGACAAGTGATTTTCTTGCAAAAACGTTACGATAAGTATTTATAGAAATAAATCAACCACTAAACTCTAAGATGACATACACTAAATGGTTAATACTTTGTCAAATGATTTTAAGCCTAGAAATTGGAGAAAGTTTCCATCAGCAGTATGAGTATTTCTAGTGGAGGCGAGCGTGCAGAAGGGGTTGCAGGTAAGCCTACAAAGCCTATAATGAAAGTATTAGAAGCAATGGAAGTATTAGAAGCAAATACTAGTGCAGTAGAAGTAGTCAAGATCGTTGAAGATCTAAATATAAAGTGTAGAATGTCTATGGGCCCGAGGGAAGACTGGAAGATAAATACAGGTGTAAAATCATTTGATAGAATGTTGTATATGTTTGCTCAATATTCTAAATTAAATCTCAACATTGATGTTGAGAGTAAGTCATTAAAACCAACCGCCTGGCTTGTTGGGAACATAGGAAGAACTTTAGGCGAAGTTTTGGCGATCCTAGCACGAGAGAGAGACAAAACAACGGGTATGAAAGCGTTTGGATATAGTCAAGGATTATATGAAGAAGCTTTCACAGAGATTAGAATCCTTCTAACTGGTAATGGCGGATGCTGGATAACGAGGGGAGCAAATGTAAAGTCTTTTGGGAGAGTAGGAGAAATATCTGAAGAAGCACTGAAATTATTCTTTACAGAGTTTGCTCAAGCGATTAAAGGAACACTTCACATAGACTTGATCAGAGGTGAGACCCCCTATAGTTTATGGTATGCAACATTCATGGCCTTCGGAGAAGCATTAAGACAAGCCTTTACAGAAGATGAGTGGAATAGAAACAAACTATAGTTGAACCAATTACTTAAACATAACATAAGACATCTAACTTTTTCTCCATTAAGAAAAGAATACAAAATTCTATAAGAACCATAGAACTAAGGCTGATGTTAGCTCCTAAACAACAATCCTCTAACATCTACAGCTATAAACCTGTCCCCTGAGGCTATCAATGGATTTATCTCCAACTGTCTTATTGAAGGATTTTCCCATGCTATCTTTGAAAATTCTGAGATCTTCTCGGCAAGCTTTTCTAGATTGATAGATGGTAGATCTCTAAATCCTTCAAGGATTTTCTTCATCTTCAATTCATTAATCATTTCTAATACCTCAGTAGGATCTACTGGAGCAACTCTTACTGAGAAATCTCTTAAGACTTCCGTGAATACACCTCCAATGCCAAATGTTACTGTTGGACCAAAGGTTGGGTCAAAACTTGACCCTAACAGTAATTCTACTCCTCTAACCATTTCTTGAATAAGTACACCTTCCCACTCTAACCCTATCTCAGAAACTTTCTTTTTCAGCATCTTGTATGCGTCAGTTAATTCACTATATGTTTTTAGCCCTATTATTACACCACCTATATCTGTTTTATGTGTAATCCTTCTAGAAAAGATCTTCATGACTAATGGAAAAGATAATTTTTCATCTACATTATGCAATTCTTCTTCATTGATGATCTTTAATGTTTTAGGAGCCTCTAAACCATAATGATTTAACAGTTTTACGACATTCTCGTAGTCGAGGAGACCATCTTCTAAATAATCTAGCCATTTAATCTTGTTTGTTTCTCTTGGATACTCATATCGTTTATTTTTCGGTTTTCTGTACGCGGTTAAGGCTGAAAGCGCTCTTAAAGCTCTCCTAACATCTGGATATGAAGGGATACCTAGCTGGTCAAACTTATCTCTAATATGTCTAGACCATTCTGACTCTCCATACTCACATACTACTGCACAACAATCATATTCTCTAGATACCCTAAATAATCTATCAATCACTGTATCATCTACTGTAGGAGGTTGGTGACTTGGCATCAATAAATAAAGATCAAAAAACTTGCTGGAGGCAACTATTCTATACACATTTTCGAAAGTTTCAGACGTTCCTTGTGCAGTTAGGTCTAACGGGTTCTGTATAACGACGATCTGTTCGATTAATCTTTTATTCTTTAATTCTTCAAGCCGTTCTCTAATCTCTTCAGGCATATTTGGTACTATTAGTCCATAACGTATAGCTAGGTCGGATGAGATAACGGCTAAGCCGCCTGCATTAGTTAAGATAAACAGTTTCTTTCCTCTAGCTGGGTTCATCATACTGAAAGCTTTAACTACATCAACCATCTCTTCCATATCCTCAACTTCTATTACTCCTGCTTGCTTGAAGGCTCCTCTATAAACTTCGATCCTTCCAACCATACTTGCAGTATGCGTATACGCTGCTCTACCAGCTATCTCTGTCTTGCCTGCTTTAAGTATTATTATCGGTTTCTTGGCCGAGGCCTCTACCAATGCGTTGAGGAACCTCCTACCATCTTTAACACCCTCCATGTATATCGCGATAACTTTGGTTAAGGGATCATCCGAGAAATATTTTAAGAAATCTTCAATACTTAGATCTACTTGGTTTCCTACGCATACTATAGCTCTGATGCCTATGCCACTTATCTTTAAGCAATCCATTATTATCTCACTTAAAGCACCACTCTGAGAGATTACTGCAACGTTCCCGGGTGTAACATCTGGAAGGCTCTCTGCTATTCTTCCATCTGATAATATCTTAAACCTAGGTAAAAAGAATGTATCAACCCCACTATATGGGTCTAGTATCCCGATGGTATTAGGGCCGACGGCACATATACCCGTATCTTGTATAGCTCTCCTCAATTTTTCATCTAGGTCTATTCTACCGCTCTCAGCAAATCCTCCACTAATGATTATAGCTACTTTAACCTTTTTTTCGCCGGCTTCTCTTACAGCGTCTGGCACAGCTTCTGCTGGGATAGCGATAACCACTAAATCAACATCATCCTTAATCTCAGATATGCTTGGATAGACTTTTATACCATTCAGAGAACTTATCCTGGGATTTATCGGATACACTTCTGCTTTAAGAATCCCTAGACTTTTATTCTTGGTGAGCCTCTGATATATGATGCTTCCTATCTTTGAGGGATTCTGTGAAACACCTACGACTGCAATTGAAGCTGGATTAAAGAGGTATCTTAGGTCGACCATTTTCTCTGCACCTTCGGATATTACAAACAAAAAGGATGTAATGAATATTAATGTAACATACAACTAGATCTTAACAATACAAATTTTACCTACTCAATTTATCTACTGAAGATAAAATATTTCACGAAATGAATTCTAAAATAACTCTACTGGAAATCTTAGAAAAGGCGTCTACAATCATAGGTTAGATGAGACTTTTTCTAAAGACGATTATTACAACTTTCTCGTTTACTACAAATTATGCAAATAGATGAGAAGGGATCTGGAAGACGTTTTCAGTGGTAGACATGTAGATGAAGCATTATTTTTCCATAGATGCTGTAAAAGTCTCAACTTTGCCCATCTTATTTAAAAGCTTTTTAATTGACGTTTAGGCAAAGTTAATAGCTGATGATATATTTTATATCTTTATGATCCCATCCACAGTTTTCCCATCAGATATAGAGATGTTAGTAAGAGAGATTAGAGTCCTAAAAGAAGAGATCACTAAAATTAAAGAAGCTTTGAGAAGACATGGGATAGAGATAGATTGAACAATAAAGGAATACATTAAGCTTAATGATGCTTAAGTAAGAAATAGCTAAAGATGATAATAGCTGAGGAGGAAGATAATCAACGCCAGGACCGGAAAATACTAGAACTCTTTACCAACGATTATTGTATGTAATCAAATATTCAAATATGCTCAAATAAAATATGGTGGGAATCAACATTTAAAATGATGGGACAGATAAATTAGCTGAAGCCTTGAGCGTAAAATTACGTATTCAGTGAAGTTAGAAATTAAAGTTCCCGATTTAGTATTGGCTTAATGAATCTACCTATTTTATGTTTAACGATTTCACCTTCTTCAACTATTTTTACTCCACGGAGTATCGTGTATTTTATTCTCCCTTTAATCTTCATTCCATCATATGGAGTGATCCTATGTTTACTATGTAGTTTTTCCGAATTTATTATACTTTCTTGAGTCGGGTCTACTATGATTAAATCTCCGTCTGCTCCAACTTTCATACATCCCTTCCTCGGATATATTCCGAATATCTTGGCCGGATTCTCAGAGAGTAGTAGAGGTATCCTCTCCATCGGTATTAGTCCTTTCAGAGCAGAATCCAACATTAATGGGAGTAAAGTTTCTACTCCAATAAATCCTGCTGCAGCTTCCCAGATATTACCTATAGTTTTTTCCTCATAAGTGTGTGGAGCATGGTCAGACCCAACGGTATCTATTATACCCTCCCTCAGCCCGCTCCATAGAGCTTTCTGGTCATTCTCTTCCCTTAATGGAGGGTTTATCTTTACTAGGCTTCCAAACCTTCTATATGCTTTACGATCCAATAATAGATACTGGGGGCATGTTTCACAGTATACTTTAACATTCTTCATTTTAGCTTCCTTAATTAATGAGACTGCTTCACTTGTACTTGTATGAACTATGAGTGCTTTTCCACCTGTTTTTCTAGCTAAGATGAGTATCCTTGATACAGCTTCTTCTTCACATATGCTCGGTCTTGAGTCAGGGTATGCTTCAGGATTATTCAATCCAACCTTCTTAATCTTCTCAGTATAATATTCAACGAGACTATAGTTCTCTGCATGAAAAGCTAGAGTGAAACCTTGAGCTGCACTTTTCTCGAACGCCTCAATCAAGGTCTTATCTAATGGAGGAGGAATATTCCCCGTAGTAGGACCGAGAAAGACTTTGAATCCTACAGCTCCTTCATTCCACATTTCTTCTATTTCATCTATATTCGAATCATGGAGTACTCCATATAGCCCAAAATCTACATATGCTTTGCTCTCTAGGAGCCTTCTCTTCTCTCTCAGTTTCTCAGATGAATCTACAGGTGGGATTGTATTAGGCATATCTAGTATAGTAGTTATTCCACCTGCTGCCGCAGCAGCTGTTCCTGTCTCGAAATCTTCTTTGTATGTTAATCCAGGTTCTCTCATATGTACATGCTCATCGACTACCCCTGGGAAGACAAGTAAGCCTCTAACATCTAATACTTCTACATTATCTCTTTGAAGGTCTCTACCTAGAGCTTCAATTACACCGTTAATTATAAGTATATCAAGCCTCTGCAGACCACTAGAAGTTACGACTACTCCATTCTTAACGAGGAGGTCGCCAGACAACCATCAATCACCAATTAGCCAAGCATCTAAACCTCATTATCTAATCCTTGTTTACAACATCTACTATATATCTCATATTCTAAAAACTTTAACCAATAAAATGGAGTCCTTCACAGAACAATATATTTATCTCCATCAATAGAACTTGTTAATATGACTTTAACTAGAATAGGGTGATCTTAGCTGGCGGAGAAGGTAGTAGGCTTAGACCGTTAACATATTATTTTCAGAAATGTATTGGTCATATCACTAGTATTCCTTTACACTATCGGAATCCCATTATCTATTTTGACAGTTATACTCAGCTATATAGTCTATATCTATAGATATTTAACTCCCAACCATACCTTAAACATTCTAAACCATAACATTAAAGCCTTCTCAGAGCATGACATATAAACATCCTTGCGTGAGCTACAAGCTCATCTACTGGAAGTCTCTCCAGCTCCCTGAAATATAATCTAAGCTCATTGAACATTCTCTCCACATCCTTATCCTGAAGAGTGTTGTCAATCACCCGTTCACCCAGAGATTTATAATGAAGTATTGGAGCTATTGAAGAAAGGTGTCAAGGTATACCTATGGAAGAATACAAGTATATTGAGGAAGCTTAGAATGGAGAATGACATAAAGAAGACTGATGAAAACGATGCGATAAAGCTTTCAAAGATTTCCAAGGATGGGTTTAGGGCTTTAATAGTTCAGGAATCGGAGAAGAAGGTTGAGCTGAATCCATGGATAAACAGGTATGAGCTTCTATCAAAGAGGATCATGACCTTAAAGATGTGGATTAAGAATGATGGGTACGACTATAAACTGA